>OGXI01003586.1_pt1 | contig 10290 bp, 8 predicted proteins | sample 1576221 | NCBI WGS metagenome assembly OGXI01 (sample SAMEA3541523, study PRJEB24748) | human gut metagenome | biome: human gut; feature: human-associated habitat; material: faeces | place: China | collected 2012
CGGGTATCATGGTCAAGAGTATGCTCACCGGCATGGCTGAATACTACTCGGCAGAACTTTCTGAAAAAGTTGTGCGCGGCATGACCGAGAATGTTCTGAAGGGAAAGTACAACGGCGGCACGATTCCCATTGGTTTTAAGGTGGATGAGGAGAAGTTCTTTCAAGTCGACCCGCTGAAAGCTCCCTTTGTAGTAGAAGCCTTCCAGCGGTACAACGATGGCGCAACCATGAAAGAATTGATGAACTGGCTGAACGACAGCGGCGTGACTACCAACCGCAACCAGAAGTTCACCTACAACAGTGTTCAGAAGCTACTGACGAATAAACGGTACATCGGAGAAAATCACTTCAAGGACATTGTGATGCCCGACAGTATCCCGGCCATCGTGGACAAGGACTTGTTTGATCAGGTAGAAAAAACAAGACCGGAAAAGGCAGAGAGGACATCTTCACAGACGAAGAAGCCTGCACACAGTGAGAGAACATCACATTCCAGAAAACACAAGAATATTGTAAAACGTAAGGAAAAAACAGCTCCAGAAAAAGAAGAAAGAGAATTTAGCGCAGTAGTTCTAACAGGAAAGAATGTCGAAGAAAAAGAATTCCAGGTAAGTGTCCGCAATCCATTTGTTCTCAAAAACTCTGCAAGCTTTATGGATAAATTTGAAGAGTATATTGTAGATACACAGGAAAACAGAAAGTTAAGCACAGGATTCAAACGTTTAGATGCAATGCTCCGCTATGGCCTTCATAAAGGAAGTTACTTTGTAGATGCTACACCTCAGTATTTAAAGAACGGATTTATGCAGCAGATAGCCGACCGGGCAGCAGAAAGCGGTGTAGATGTACTTTATATTTCAACAGAGCTTACCCGCTATGACCTTATGGTAGATACTATCTCTCGTCTCAGCTATGAAATGAATAAAAAAGATGAAGAAAAAGCAGTATCCTCTATGGCAATCATGACAGGAGAAAAAGGCGCAGATATTCGTTCTTTAAAAGATGAATTGAATTGGTACAGAGGACGAATCAGTGAACATCTTTTTGTACTTGATCAGGAAGCAGTGTCTGAATATGTAGAAAATATGGAAGATGCCTCCGCAGGAGATATATTAGCAGAACTTATTCGTTCCATCGTAACAGAGGGAGCACATAAGCCAGTGGTATTTATTGATAATATTGAAAATATACTCTCAGTAGAAGATTCTGAGGATATGAAACCGCTCATGGATGGAATCCGTAAACTTGCAAAAGAACTGGGAATTCCGATTATTATGTCCTACGGATATGCACCAGCAGAAAGTGAAAATGAGCTTGACCCAGATGAAATCGAATATCACAAATCATTAGGAAATATGTGTGATGTATATCTTGAACTCAAATATGCAGATATGATAACAGAGGATTATGAAGAATTAACAGAAGATGATATTCAGGAAATGGTAGAAAACGGTGAAATGCTTCTTATTAACGTACAACTTCATAAAAATAGAAGAACAATGAAAGCATCCTGTCAGATACAGGCAACACCGAAGTTTAATTATTACGAAGAATAGTGATTTGCCGTAAGCAAATAGACGAAACACCAAAGAGAAGATATCCTATATCTGTGACTTTAGTCGCGGCGGTTTGAATGCTCGCTTATGCGCTTGCATCCAAACCTTGCTCCGAGGCCACAGATATAGGGTATTATATGGCGCTATTCCGTAATCCCAATATAATCCGTTACAACCTTAATCTTCGCACTGATCTTCTGAAGCTCTTCTGTTGGTTTATAATCTTTCGTACCAAAGAGATATTCGTGTGCTTTTTTTACATTTGTCTGGGCTGTAATTGGAAAACCGTAATAGATGCCGTTATATCGTTCATCTTCAGATTTAAAAGGATAAGCCTGCGAATCTTCTATCTTACAACGTGCCATGGAAAGAGTCAGCTTTGTGAGAGCGTCATTAGAGAGGCTCGTTTTACACTGTGGAAGAACAGTACTGATTAACTTTCCAAGTTTTAGCGGCTGTTTTTTAGCTGTATTCATAATACCTTCAAGAACAAGTCGCTGATGGTTAGCTCTTGCGTGATCTCCGCCTTCCATGTAGCGGATACGAGAGTAGGCAACAGCCTGATTACCATCGAAGGTATAAGTTCCGGTTTTTTCAAACTTCGGAGAATTTCCACCATTAATATGATTCATATTACCAATATAATCATTTAAATTCTGTAATTCTTTTTCGGAATTAATGGTCAATGGAATGCCGCCAAGCACATCAACAGCATCGGCTAGTGCTTTAAAGTTAACTGTGGCGAAATCTGTGATATTTAAATCCAGGTTACGGTTAATTGTGCGAAGGGCAAGTTCTGGTCCGCCATAAGAATATGCTGCATTAATCTTATCGTATTCGCCATCAATACTTACATAGGTATCACGGTAAATAGACATCAATTTTACCTTTTTGGTTGATTTATTGATGCTGGCAATGATGATACAGTCGGTACGGGAACCTTTATCTTTAATTTTATTATCCTGACTATCAACGCCAAAAAGAGCAATATTTTGATAATCTTTTATATTAGCATCCGTATCATTTACAGTTACACTTGTTTTATCTAAAGGATATTTTTCTATTTTGGAGAATGCACCTTTTAATGAGAAACGGAATGCAAAAACCGCCCCGGCAATTAAAAGAATGATTAAAAGAAGGAAGGGAAAACATCCCCGTTTTTTCTTTTTTTTACGTTCATGATAAGTTAAAGCTCGTCCGCCAGAAGTCTGCCGCTTTTGAGACTTTGTATCAGGCTTGTTCTGGGAAGAGGACTTCTTTGTTGATGGTTTGCCAGAATTTTTTATAGAAGAACCAGAGGAATGATATCCTGTACCGGAAGAACTTCGAAGCAGGCCATCAGTATTCAATGTGGAATGTGTATGATGGTCGTGAGAAGTTTCGAAATTATTCTGAGAACTTCGTCTGCCGCCTGTGCTGGAATAGTTATATTTGTTTTCAATGTTATCTTTACTATATATTGAACCATATTTCATAAAATATGCCTCCATTCTGTCATAGGTACTTCTGGAAATTTAATAGGTTTATGGAATGTTTCGGAGAGTACATTCATTAGTTAAAAAATCTGTGTTAGTAAGCATTTTTATTGACAAATCCTTTAAATACAGTAAGAAATAGAATCTTAATATCAAAAGATAATGTCCAGTTTTCAATATAAAAAATGTCATGTTCAATTCGTCCCTCAATGGATGTGTCTCCACGGAAGCCGCAAACTTGTGCCCATCCTGTCATACCGGGACGTACCTGATGCTTTATCATATAACGAGGAATCTCCTCTTTAAATTTCTCAACGAAAAGAGGTCGTTCTGGCCGTGGACCAATGAGACTCATATCACCCTTTAATACATTAAATAACTGTGGCAGTTCGTCAAGACTGGTCTTACGGATAATTCTTCCCACGGGAGTGACCCGGGGATCGTTGTGTACTGTCCAGGCCTTTTGTTCCTTAGAGGCAGACTGTACTCCCATCGATCGGAACTTGTACATTTTAAAAGGTTTATTATGAAGACCGACTCGTTCCTGACAGAAAATAATTGGTCCTGGGGAACTCTTTTTAACGAGAACAGCAACAACAGCCATAATCGGTGAAAAGAGAATGATACAAACGATAGAACCAATAATGTCCACAAGACGTTTGATACATTTGTTTACAGTATTTGTAAGCGGAACATTACGGATGTTGATAACCGGAAGTCCGTTCAAATCCTCAGTAACTGGGTTAGTAGAAATAAATTTATAATAATCTGGAACAAACTTTGTATGCACACCAGACTTTTCGCAGATAGCAACCATATCTCCCAGTTTATAATACTCTTTCAAGCTGAGTGCGATTGCCACCTCATCCATAGAAGTGTTCTGAAGAAACTTTTCTACATCCTTTAACTTACCAATGCAAAAAGTATTGCGGTAAGAAAAGTCAGCCTTGAGATTATCATCGAAAATACCGTGAATGGTGTAGCCCCACTGTGGGTTTGACTTAATACGGTCGATGTAGGCTTCGGCTGCTGCACTGAAACCAATAACAACAACATGTTTAAGATTAAATCCCTTTCTGCGAGTTCTTTCTAATGCATAACGGATTGCCGCCCTTTCAGCAATGGTAAGAAGCATGGAAAGAACATAGAACATTAACTGAAGACTTCGTGAAACATGGGGAATCTTCATAAAGATTATATATATAAAGAAGAAAACCATTCCAATGGAATTCGCCTTAATGAGATTCGCATACTCTGAAGTCCTATTTTGAAATCTTTTTGGTTTATATAAATTAAACTTTGCATATAAAATAAGGTATACAGGAATCAGAACAAGAAGTATACCCTGATATTGCCACAACTGCCGCCAGTAACCAAAACGAGGAAAAATATCCTTGAAAAGAGGACATATATATCGAATATAGTAACTAAGACAGAACGAACAATAAATAACCAGTGCGTCTAAAACAACGTGAAACCGGTTAAGATATTTTTGATTCTCTTTAATCATAAAAGTGTACCTCCATCACCAGTAAAGTTATGTATATATATTACTGGGATAATTTTCTAACTTATTATACAATAGAATAAGTCATTCTACAAGGTCAATTCTTTTCGCCGATTTACGAAAAAAGTGTGAAAACATACAAAAAGGGTATAAATCCATAATTTTGCCATAAATACAACACAAATTCATCACACATCGTTGCTAATATAAGGTTACAAACTTAGAGAAAGGGGAAAACATTATGAACGAATTTGAAAATAATAACGGATTCCATAATGAGAATGTAGAGAACAATCCGATAAATGAAGTAAATAGTAATGAAGAATATAGTAACGGAGAGCTTACTGTAGATGTAACACCGACAGAAGAAACGGCAGTACATGAGCAGGCAGAAAGTCATAGATATTCTTATAAAGAACAGGGAACCGGCGGAAATTCCAGTCGATATGATTATGGCGATGACAGTCATTATGGTAACTCTTATAGCGATAGTTATAATGACAATTATAGCAATACTTACAATAATAACAGCAATTATTATAGTAACATTCCACCAGAACCGGATAAGAGACGAAGAAAAAGAAAGAATGACGATAAGAATAAAAATGGAAGTGGAATAGGTAAAAAGATTGCAAAGCTGGTTGCTTCCGCAGCAATTTTTGGTCTTGTAGCAGGAACTTGCTTTGTTGGTGTTTCTGTAGTAAAGGATAAGTTTTATCCTTCCACTGCAGATAAGATTGAGACAACATCAGGAACAACAAGTTCTAAGAAAGAGACTTCTTCCGGAAGTGGTTCAAACAGCCAGAATGTTGCAAGTGTAGTTAATGAAGTAATGCCATCCGTTGTATCTATTACAAGTACGATTCAGTCTTCAAACTACTATGGATTTGGAACGCAGGAATCAGAAGGAGCCGGTTCTGGATTTATTATTGCAAAGACAAAAGATTCCCTTATGATCGCGACAAATAATCACGTAGTATCTGATGCAACATCTCTTACTGTAGGCTTTGTAGATGATACAACAGCAAAAGCTACAGTTGTAGGAACAGATTCCAGTGCAGACCTTGCAGTTATTTCTGTAAAGATAAAAGATATCAAAGATGCTACTGCATCAAAGATTAAAGTTGCAACACTTGGAAGTTCTGATGATTTAAAAGTAGGAGAAGAAGTTGTAGCAATCGGTAATGCATTAGGATATGGCCAGTCTGTTACGACAGGTGTAGTCAGTGCAAAGAATCGAGAAGTATCTTTAACAGATGGCACAATGAATCTTTTACAGACAGATGCAGCAATTAACCCTGGTAACAGCGGTGGTGTACTTATCAACATGGATGGTCAGGTAGTTGGTATCAACAACGCCAAACTAGAAGATACATCAGTAGAAGGTATGGGATATGCCATCCCGATCACAACAGCTAAAACAATTTTAACAGACTTAATGAATGCCGGCAGCGTAAGCACAAAAGATGCTGCATTCCTTGGAGTAGTAGGACGTGATATTAACGAATCTTATTCAAGTGCCCTTGGAATTCCAAGCGGAATTTACGTATCCCAGGTAGTAAGCGGCTCTCCGGCAGAAAAGGCAGGAATCTCAGCAGGAGATGTTATTGTGAAGTTTGAAGGTAACAACGTTTCTACTATGTCTGGCTTAAAAGAAAAGCTTGCGATCAAGAAAGCAAATACAAAGGTTAAGATTACATTTAAGAGAGCAAATCAGAGCGGAACTTACGAAGAAAAAACAGTAACAGTAACACTTGGTAAAAAGAGTGATTTCAAAAATGTAACAACGGATAATTCCAGTGACAGCAGTGAGTCCGACGATAGCTCTAACAATGGAAATTCTAACGGAAACTCCAATAATGGAAACAATAACGGAAATTCAGGAAACAGCAATGGCAATTCCGGTAATGGTGGTTATGGATATGACAATGGCAATGGTGGAAACAGCAGTGACGGCTATATGAATCCATATGACTATTTCTTTGGAAATAATTATTAAATAAAAAGTGTTTTTCTGTATCCAAAGTCAGAAAGTTAAAATCTGCGATATTATAAAAATGCGCCTTAGAGCAAGTTCAAACTGCAGTTGAGCAGTTTGGACACAGTGATACGAAGCATTTTATAATATCGCAGATTTTAACTTTCGTCTCTTTTTTCAAAAAAACACTTGACATCTCATTTTACCCATGCTATTATACTAAAGTATGAACGCCGAAGACAGCAGGTGCCGTAAGGCATAAAGTGAGAACACCTGCCGAGGAAGTTATATTCAGATATTTTTATTCTTAGAATATTTCTGCTCTTTGTCTTTGGACAGAGAGTTTTTTTATTTCATCGAAAGATGAACTGACGGCGGTACACACAAATATTTAAGGAGGTGCACCAGGAAGATGGCTAAAGTAGAATTAAAACAGCCTATTGTTGACGAGATTAAGGCTCAGCTTGACGGAGCTAAATCTATGGTAGTTGTAGATTACCGTGGAATTTCCGTAGCTGATGTAACAGAACTTCGTAAACAGTGTCGTGAAGCAGGTGTTGTTTATAAAGTTTATAAGAACACTATGGTAAAACGTGCTGTAGAAGGTACAGAATTCGAAGGCGTTGTAAAAGATTTGGAAGGAACAAACGCATTTGCAATTTCCAAAGAAGATGCAACAGCTCCAGCAAGAATCGTTGCTAACTTTATTAAGAAAGCAAAATGCTGTGAGTTAAAGAGCGGTGTTGTAGAAGGTACTTACTACGATGCAGCAGGTATTGCAACAATCGCAACTATCCCATCAAGAGACGAACTTATCGCCAAATTTATGGGAAGCATTCAGTCCCCAGTTACAAATTTTGCCCGCGTAATCAAACAGATCGCAGAGCAGAAAGATGGTGGAGCTGCAGAATCCGAAGCAGCAGCTGAATAATTAATATTATAATATAAAGATTTATGGAGGGAAATAAGATGACAACTCAGGAAATTATTGAAGTTATTAAAGGTTTATCCGTATTAGAATTAAATGATTTAGTAAAAGCTTGTGAAGAAGAATTTGGTGTATCCGCAGCAGCAGGTGTTGTAGTTGCAGCAGGAGCAGGTGCTGGAGAAGCAGCAGAGGAAAAGACTGAATTCGACGTTGAGTTAACAGAAGTTGGCGGACAGAAAGTTAAAGTTATCAAAGTTGTTCGTGAAATCACAGGATTAGGATTAAAAGAAGCTAAAGCTGTAGTTGATGGTGCTCCTAAGACACTTAAAGAAGCAGTTTCTAAAGAAGAAGCTGAGGACATCAAGAAACAGTTAGAAGAAGTTGGAGCTAAAGTTACAGTTAAATAATTGTATTTTTCCAATATTTAATTTCTTGAATGAACGCTCGGAGGGTGTAAGCTCTCCGAGCTTTTTTCGTTTATGCAGCTGGAGGTATATGATGAGTAAAAAATGCCCTTATGAAAAGAAATGTGGCGGTTGTCAGTATATTGATCTGCCTTATGAAGAACAATTAAAAAAGAAGCAGAAAGAGACAAATAAACTTTTAAGCAGTTTTGGAAAAGTAAAGCCGATCATCGGAATGAAAGATCCATGGCATTACAGAAATAAAGTGCATGGTGTTGTAGCAGGAGACCGTCATGGAAACTGCTTTACAGGAATTTATGAGAATCGAAGCCACCGTGTTATTCGTGTAGATTCCTGCCTGATCGAGAATCAGAAGGCAGATGCTATTATGAATACAGTAACTTCTCTTATGAAGTCATTTAAAATGCGTCCGTACAATGAGGATACCGGATATGGCTTTTTACGTCATATTTTAGTTCGAACCGGCTATCATACCGGACAGATTATGGTTGTTTTAGTTACTGCATCTCCGGTATTCCCATCAAAGAATAATTTTGTCAAAGCGCTTAGAAAAGAACATCCGGAAATTACGACAATCGTGGCAAATGTAAATAATAGAAATACAAGTATGGTTCTCGGTGATAAACAGCAGATCCTTTATGGAAAAGGATATATCGAGGATGTCCTTTGTGGAAAGACTTTCCGTATCTCATCTAAGTCATTTTATCAGGTAAATCCAGTACAGACAGAAGTACTTTATAATAAAGCGATTGAATTTGCAGGACTTACCGGAAAAGAAAGAGTGATTGATGCTTACAGTGGAATTGGTACGATTGGAATGGTGGCGAGTGATAATGCCGGAGAAGTCATTTCTGTAGAATTAAATGGAGATGCTGTCCGAGATGCCGTTTTTAACGCGAAGCAGAATAAAGTAAAAAATATTCGTTTTTATAAAGAAGATGCCGGAGATTTCATGGTAAAAATGGCATCACATAAAGAAAAAGCAGATGTAGTATTTATGGATCCTCCGCGTGCCGGAAGTGATAAAAAATTCTTAGATTCACTTCTTCGCTTAAAGCCAAAGAAAATTGTCTATATTTCCTGTAATCCGGAAACACTTGCAAGAGACTTAAAATATTTAACAAAACATGGATATGAGGCAAAAAGCGCTGTGCCAGTTGATATGTTTAGTTGGACGGAACATGTGGAGGTTGTGTGCCTTTTGGCAAACGAAAACCAGATGCCAAGGTAAAAATAGGCATTGATATGGATGATTATTACCGTATCAGGGAGAATGCTGAAAGCAAATAAACCTTTACAAAACCGAATAATACACTGAATTAAAGCAGGATAGAAGCTGTTGATGCGTTAGAAGATAACGTGTCAGCGGCTTTTTCTTTTTATCTAAAAATCTATTAGTCAAGTCTGAAAGGAGTCAATTCTATGGCAAAGAAAAACGTAAGAAATATTAAGGTTTGTGGACAGAGCGGTTATAAATATGAGACAGTTCCGGCGATTACATTAAAAGGAAAATGGCTGGAAGAACTGGGATTTCATCTTGGGGATTATGTGCAGGTGAAATGTGAAAATGGTCAGATGATTATCACACCGGATGTGAATAAATCACAGGAGCAGGAAGCAAAAAAAGCATTTATGGATGAGGAGATTAAGAAACTGAAAATCAGATACCAGAATGAAAAGGAAGAAATTACTGCAAAATATGTGGCAGAGCAGAGTGCAGGCTGTTATGGAAAGAAAGCGAAAGTGAATACGAACGTTACAGGGCGTTCTGCGGATGATCTGCGTGAACGCTTAAATTTTATTAAAAAATATATCTGAGGAGGATACGGATTATGACGATTCAGAAATTAATGGAGAAGAGAGCTAAGGTATGGGAAGCGGCAAAGAATTTTGTGGATACCCATGAGAATGAAAACGGGGTGCTGTCTGCGGAGGACAGTGCTGCCTATGAGAGGATGGAAGCGGAGATTGAGGATCTGACAAAGGCGATTGACCGCCACCGCAAGGCTGAGGAAATGGAAAAGAACCTGAACCAGCCGGTAAACCAGCCGCTGACCGGGAAGCCTTATGCAGGCGGCCAGGGTGAGCCAAAGACAGGACGTGCTTCTGATGAATACCGCAGGGCAATGCTGAATGCACTGAGAAGCAACTTCCGCCAGGTTTCCAATACCCTTCAGGAGGGAGTGGATGCCGACGGCGGTTATCTGGTTCCGGAGGAGTATGACAGAAGACTGGTTGATGTTCTGAATGAAGAGAATATCATGCGCCGTCTTGCCACAAGGATCGTGACTTCCGGGGAGCACAAGATCAATATTGCAGCTACCAAGCCGGCGGCAAGCTGGATTGAGGAAGGCGGGGCACTGACTTTTGGGGATGCGACTTTTGACCAGAAGATTCTGGTGCACGCATGAAGCCCTATGT
>OGXI01003588.1_pt1 | contig 10285 bp, 8 predicted proteins | sample 1576221 | NCBI WGS metagenome assembly OGXI01 (sample SAMEA3541523, study PRJEB24748) | human gut metagenome | biome: human gut; feature: human-associated habitat; material: faeces | place: China | collected 2012
AACAAATAAAAATGCTCATACTATAATCATAACAAATGGATAGCTCACAGAAAGGTGGTTATATTATGGCAAATAAAAAATCAAAACTTGGTATGATCTCAGCAGTTGCAGCAGGAACAGGTACTGCAATATACCTCGCACAGAAAGCAAAAAATAAATCTGAAAATGGTGATGCATCTCAATCTATTTCACCTTTGTTCAGTAAAAAGAAAACTGATGACATTTCCATTAAGAACAATTATCGCAATACAGAGCGAGGAAAATATAAGCGAAACAGCAAGGGAATCTACTATTCTAATGGAAACTATGAAGCATTTGCTCATCCTGAAAAACCGGAAGGTGTAGATGACAAACATGCTTATATTGTAGGAAGCGGACTTGCCTCTCTTGCTGCCGCATGCTTCCTTGTACGTGATGCACAAATGCCTGGTTCTCACATCCATATTCTGGAAGCAATGGATATTGCCGGCGGTGCATGTGATGGAATCTACGATTCTTCCCGCGGTTATGTAATGCGTGGAGGACGCGAGATGGAAAATCATTTTGAATGTCTGTGGGATTTGTTCCGCAGTATTCCTTCTATTGAAACACCTGGTGTTTCTGTACTGGATGAATATTATTGGCTCAACAAACATGATCCAAACTACTCACTTTGTCGTGCTACCATCAATCGTGGTAAAGATGCACATACAGACGGTAAATTCAATTTGAGTCAGAAGGGCTGCATGGAGATCATGAAACTCTTTATGACAAAAGACGAGGATTTGTACGATAAAACAATTGAAGATGTATTTGATGATGAAGTATTCGATTCTACATTCTGGTTATACTGGAGAACGATGTTTGCATTTGAAAACTGGCACAGTGCTCTTGAAATGAAACTCTACTTCCAGAGATTTATCCATCACATTGCCGGACTGCCTGATTTCAGTGCATTGAAATTCACAAAATATAATCAATATGAATCTCTGATTCTTCCTATGCAAAAGTATTTGGAGGATGCTGGTGTTGACTTCCAGTTCAATACAGAGGTTACAAACGTTGTATTTAAATTTGAAGGAGATAAGAAGATTGCTTCTGCTATAGAATGTAAGGTAAATGGAAAAGAAAGCGGCATCGTTTTGACGGAAAATGATCTCGTATTTGTTACGAACGGAAGTTGTACAGAGGGAACCATTTATGGAGATCAGAATCATGCCACGAACGGAGATGCTGAAGTCCGTACAAGCGGTATATGGAATCTTTGGAAGAATATTGCCAGACAGGATCCATCCTTTGGACATCCGGAAAAATTCTGTTCTGACATTTCAAAAACGAACTGGGAATCTGCAACTGTTACAACTCTCGATAATAAGATCATCCCATATATCACTGATATTTGCAAACGTGACCCTCGCACAGGAAATGTTGTAACAGGAGGTATCGTAAGTTGTCAGGATTCAAGCTGGCTGCTTAGCTGGACAATTAATCGACAAGGACAGTTTAAAGATCAGGATAAAGACCAGGTATGTGTATGGGTATATGGCTTATTTACAGATGTGCCTGGAGACTATATCAAGAAACCAATGAAAGATTGTACAGGTAAAGAAATCACTGCTGAATGGCTGTATCATCTCGGAGTACCTGAAGACCAGATTATGGATCTTGCAGAAAATAGTGCGATCTGTGTACCGACAATGATGCCTTACATTACTGCTTTCTTTATGCCTCGTACAAAAGGTGACCGCCCGGATGTCATTCCTGACGGATGTGTCAACTTTGCATTCCTCGGACAGTTTGCTGATACTCCTCGCGACACCGTTTTCACAACAGAGTATTCTGTACGTACTGCTATGGAAGCTGTTTATGGACTTCTCAAAGTCGACAGAGGTGTCCCTGAAGTATGGGGAAGTGTTTATGATATCCGTGAACTTCTAGACAGCAGCGTAAAACTTATGGATGGAAAATCTCCACTGGAAATTCCACTTCCTGGTCCGCTTAATGCACTCAAAAAGCCGCTTCTGAAGCTTGTCAAAGGAAATGTTATTGAAAAGGTACTCAGAGACCATGATATCCTCAAAGACGGAATGTAAAATCGTCCAAAATTTTTTATAATTTAGCTCTCTTTCTCATAATTATAAAAACAGCTCCCCGGCACAAACACCGGGGAGCTGTTTTTCTTTTTATATTAAATAACCCTATGCTCCAGCCATCTCCGGCTATGGAATCTCCATGTAAATATAATTCCACGAACAGTCCAGTCCGCAAACATACCGATCCAGACTCCCATTGGTCCAAATCCCATGACACGAATTAAAAATACACAAAGACAAAAACGACATGCCCACATCGTAATGCAGGATGTGATCATTGAAAACTTCACATCTCCTGCTGCGCGCAAACCATATGCCGGAATAAATGACAGAACCCAGACAAATGGTTTTACAATTGTGATCCACATCACCATATGGAAGCACATATCTGCACTTACTCTTTCCATTCCACCTAACATTGTAACCGGTTTCGTCAACGCAAATACTGTCAGACAACTTACAATAATAATAACTTCCGCGATCACACACAATTTCTTTATATAATAAACCGCTTCGTCTTTTCTTCCGGCTCCCATACATTGACCTACGATTGTCATAAGTCCAATGCCAACTCCGATTGCTGCAATACCATTGAGATTTTCCAAAATATTAGTCATAGCCTGTGCTGCTATTGCCGCCGTACCGAGAGTTGATACCGTTGACTGGATTGCCAGTTTTCCTAATTGGAACATACTGTTTTCCACACCGGATGGAATTCCGATTCCAAGAATCTTTCGTATCATACTCCAGTTTGGACGTATTTTCATATAATCTCTCACTACGATTGGCTGTCTGTCTTTTCTTAACTGAATCAGTACTACAACTGCACAAAAGATACGTGAAACTAACGTAGCAATTGCTGCACCTGCAACCCCCATATGAAAGCCCCATATCATAATTGCATTTCCCACAATATTCATTACATTGGAAATTATCGAAATAATCATCGGTCCTTTGGTATTATCCTGTGCACGGAAGATGGATGCTGCTGCATCATACGCCGCAATAAATGGAAATGATAATGCTGTGTAGAAGAAATATATTTCCGAAGCTCTCATAACCTCTGCTTCAACTGAACCAAAGATCACTCTTAATAACGGCTTCTGGAAAATAAGACAGATTAAACTGACTACAATTGAAATTGCTGTGATGATAAACAAAACCTGTCTTGCAGATTCGTTTGCTTTTTCTTTGTTTCTCTGCGGGCCTATCAGTAGGCCTCATGTATGCCCGCTCTTTATTCTTCTGTCCAATATACTGTGCACATATAATTGCTCCACCTGCTGCCAGAGCAGAAAATGCCTGTATTACCAGAACATTAATTGAATCAACTAACGACACCGCCGATATTGCTGCCGAACCGACATTACTTACCATCATTGTATCTGCAGTTCCCATAACCGAATTCAACAGCTGCTCCAATATTACCGGAACAAGAATCGCTGCAATCATCTGATTTGAAAACATGTGTTGTTGTTTCATTTGATATCTATCCCTTTCACTTTTTCTCTATTCTTACAATGTCACCTTTGATATTATCTTCCTTTCATATAAATATTGCAAGTTTTTATACAAGAACATAAATGGACTTTCCGATGGACGAAATCATGTCGGACTGAAAAATGTATAATCCCGTCTGAGTTCTATGTGCCATGGCACACTTTCCATTCGAAGTAAAGTTGGAAAGGGAACTACTGTTGTTATTATGATCCCACGCTAATTAAATTTCATATTTTTTTCACTTTACTTCATTAAAATAATGCGTATAATTGTAACTGCAAACATAATACAAATGAGGTTTTCTACTTATGAAAGATAACGTAAATAAAAGAAATTTAGAAATAAAGACAGCGCTTGTTTTTCTCATTACATTTGTTCTTGCTGCCGGTTTGACAGATTATCAAAACCAGACACAGGAAAAGGAAGAAAAATCAAAAGCTGCTTACACCGCAGAATCAACGATCACCCATATAGAAGCTCAATTGAATAAATATCTGGCCGAATCCAATCTGATCAAGCAGATTGTAGAATCCGGGCGAGACATTGATACGCAACAATTTGCTACTATTTCTGAACTCATGCAGGACAAACAGCATGTGATCAAGGCCTACGAACTTGCTCCGGATGGTGTCATTTCCTATGTCTATCCATTAGAAAGCAATGAAGCTGCTATTGGTTTGGATATGCTTGAAAACAAAGAACGAAAAAAAGAAGCTAACCTTACTAAAGAAACCGGAGAATATACCATTGCAGGACCTTATGAACTTGTACAAGGTGGCACCGGTTCACTGCTTTTTGATCCAATCTACACAAATGATACAAACGGAGAAAAAAATTTCTGGGGATTTTCGATTCTTGTCATTGACTGGAATCAGTTCATGGAAGAAATTCAGTTGAACAAATTAGAAAATGCAGGCTATGAATATCAAATCTGGAAGGAAAATACAAATACCGGAGAAAAAATTGTAATCGCACAAAGCCAAAGCTATTTTCCTACGGATACCCTTGAAGTAGCATGTGCTGTTCCAAATGATACCTGGTATTTTGAAATTGTTCCGAAAGAAGGGTGGGCAACCGTTCATCAGGTAGTACTCGGTCTTTTCTTTGCTCTGATCATTGCAAGTCTTCTGGCAATTGGTTATTGGCAGGCCAGCATGCGTCGGCTGAAGGATATTCTCCATGCAGAAGAAATGGAAAAAACAGCTCAGAAGGCTGAAGCTGCTAATGAAGCAAAGACACGTTTTTTATTCAATATGAGTCATGATATCCGCACTCCAATGAATGCGATTATTGGATTTTCCGAATTGCTTGAAAAGCACATTGATGAAAAAGACAAAGTAACCTATTATATCGGTAAGATTAAATCTTCCAGTTCTTTACTGCTTTCTTTAATCAATTATGTGCTTGAAATGGCACGAATTGAAAGTGGAAAAGCTGACTTAAGATTAGATACCGGACACTTTCAGGAATTACGTGATTCTCTCCAAACCGTTTTTGAACCGGCTTTAAAAGAAAAAGGACTTACGTATTCTACGCACCTGGATATTCAACACCCATACATTGTATATGATAAAACAAAAACAAGTGAGATTCTGTTAAATATCGTAGGTAATTCAATCAAATATACACCTCGCGGTGGACATATAAGACTGGATATTTCTGAAATTCCATCCGAGCGAAGTGATGTTGCAACTTATCGAATGATTATTGAAGATACCGGTATCGGTATGAGTGAAGAATATCTGCCACATATTTTTGAAGAGTTTACCCGCGAACATACCAGTACAGAAAATAAAATTGCCGGAACCGGACTTGGACTTCCGATTGTAAAATCTCTGGTAGACTTGATGGGTGGAACCATTCAGATTGAAAGTAAAGTAAATGAAGGAACTAAAACAACGATTCAAATTCCATTTTTGATTGCCACCCAGGAACAGATTGAAGAGAGTCAAACATATTCACCGTATCTTGTTACTAACCACGCTCTTGGAAAACGGATTTTAATGGCTGAAGATAACAAATTAAATGCTGAGATTGCTGAGACAATTCTTCAGGAAAACGGATTTGAAGTAGATTGTGTAGAAGATGGATGCCAATGTTTAGCACTCCTCCAGGAAAAACCAGAAGATTATTATGGCTTAATCTTAATGGATATCCAAATGCCTAATTTAAATGGTTATGAAACCACACGCTTAATCCGAAACCTGAAAAATCAACGTGCTACAATTCCTATCATCGCAATGACTGCCAATGCATTTGATGAAGATAAGAAAAAAGCTTTCGCTGCAGGAATGAACGCACATATTGCCAAACCAATCGATGTTGAAGTTTTGCTCCATACACTGGAAAAATTTGTTCAATAACTTTTTCACAAAACCAAATTTCATAGTCTTATTAATCTATAATAGCCGAATCACTTCTGTATTCCAGATTTATTTCGGCTATTGTAATTTTACTTTTTAACTCTGATTCTTTTTCTTATTCTTCACACAATATTTAGAAAGTGCTTTCAGCACCGCCTCTGTTTCAAGCGGTTTTGTCAGATGTTCATTCATTCCAGCATCATACGCCTTTTGACGATCATCAGCAAATGCATTTGCAGTCATAGCAAATATCGGAATCGTAATATAATAAGTCGTCCAAAGATTACAACGCTGTTTTTTTTGCTCCTCTCACTTTATACTTATCCAATTTTTATAAGATTTTATATATAAGACAGCAAGAAAACTACTATATATTTTTTTCATTGACTTGTATAATTCTATTAATAGATATTTCATATTATTTTTAATCAGACTTATAAAGGAGCGTTTATTATGAGAGAAGAAGAAAAAATCAATGCAGGCATTTTATTCTGCCCTGGCGATCCAGAATTAGTAGCTATAAAAAGAAAAACTCACAATCTCAATGTAGATTACAATAATACATATGAAGATGAAATAGAAAAAAGAGCTTCTATTCTTTCCGAGATTATCGGCGAATTTGGTGAAGGAAGCCGAATCCAGGGACCAATTTTCTTTCACTATGGAACACACACGAAAATCGGAAAACATTTTTTTGGAAACTTCAACCTGACAATTCAGGATGATGCAGAAGTGACCATCGGAGATAACTGTAACTTTGGACCGAATGTAACGATCGTCACTCCGATTCATCCGATGCTCGCCAACGAACGAAGAGAATTGTTAACCGCTACTGGCGAAAAGAAGCTTTTATGTTATGCCAAACCGGTTCATATCGGAAACGATTGTTGGTTCGGTGCCTCCGTCACAGTATGCCCAGGCATTACGATCGGAGATAATTGCGTCATCGGCGCCGGAAGCGTTGTAACCCATGACATTCCTGCAAATAGCTTTGCCGCCGGAGTTCCATGCAAAGTAATCCGTAAGCTTACCGAAGCCGACAGCATGAAAAATAAGCCGGAGATACTTGCGGATAATGTAGTAATTGAGCCGTAGATATGGTACTCTACTCTTAACACTTATATCATTTTCTTTCAAAAGGAGGGATTTCTCATGTTCACATTTTTTAATTCAGACACTTTATGGATTGGAACAAACATGCGAATATTTAATCAGATTCATGATGAATTGGATACCCGGCATATTCCTTATCGTTACAAAGTCAAAAATGAACTCGGACAATGGGCAATACATGGCTCACTTCGAGGTCGTACCGGAAGCATCGGAAATCCTTCTGAACAAATGTATCAATATAAGATATTAGTACTAAAGAAAGATTTGGAGCAAGCAAACTTCATCTTATCCAATATTCAACAACTCGATAACTGAAAATTTTTCCTTCCACTTCCAATACACGGTTCTTGCAAAAAAAAGATAGTTGAACTAGAAGTTCAACTATCTTTTTTTCGCAAGGACCGTGTATAGCCACCTTACTTAGCTGCCGCCTCTGCAGCCTTTTTCTCTCTATCACGTTTTGAAAGTCTTTCTCTTACAGCTTCCATATGTCCCGGTTTATCCAGGTCATAGATCAGAAGTGGAATTATTCCTACGAAGAATACAATTCCAGGAAGAAGGTTTGCTGCAATATTGATACCTGTCTGGATATGTGGTGTCATATCAACTCCACCGGCATATCCGAATGCTCCCATAACAACCAGGAACAATGAGTTTGCAATAGCTGTTGCGATTTTAATAGCACATCCCTGGAATGAGAATGCCATACCATCGTTACGTGCTTCATATTTATCATCAAAATCATCGATTGCATCAACCATCATACCTGCACCACATGGACCTGCAACATATCCAAGACCATATACAATCAATACAATAAAGTCAAATACGATATTTTCATAAGGACCTACAAACAGTACAATCAATGAAGCGCCCTGAATAACCATTGAAAGGATTGCTGTATTACGTTTTCCAAGTTTGTCAATTACCTTTGGTGTAAATGGCATAATGATTGTTCCAACGATCATCTGCATCATCATGAAAATTGTGATGAATACGAAGTTCTGTACGCAATACAGATAGAAGTAAACTGCTACTGAAATACGTCCTAATATACCAAACATGTTAAAGAAACTGTATAACATTGCACACATAAGATTTTTGTTTTTGAATACCATTTTCAGACCATCACTTACTTTACCCTGGTCTTCTTTCTTAACAGTGATTCTTTCTTTTGAAAGGATTGCTACTGCCCAGAACATAGGAAGTGCAATAACTGCAAGTAAAATAGCTGTTGAGTGATATCCTGCAGCCTGATCTCCTTTACCAAACCAGAGAACAAGTTTTAATACAAACAGGTTCAAAACAATCTGTCCGATTGTCATACCCATCATCTGAGCTGCATTTAATTTATTGATTTCTTTAGGGTCACGTGTCATAACTACAGGCAATGCAAGGTATGGTACATTTGTCATTGTGTAAGACATACCTAAGCCAATGTATGTAATGTAAGCATAAACCAATTTACCTGTGCTTCCGAATCCTGGTACTGTAAATGTCAGGATTGTGAAGATTACAAGGAAAATGGCTCCCACAAAAATGTAAGGTCTGAATCTTCCGTGTTTTGTATGAGTACGCTCCATAAGAGTTCCCATCATTGGATCATTAATTCCATCCCATACTTTTGCAATTAACATCAAAAGTGCTACTGCACCAGTTCCAAGTCCAAATACATCTGTATAGAAAATAGAAAGATATGTACTTACCATTGTCCATGAAAGCTGTGATGCAAAGTTACCAAGTCCGTATACAAAATAATGTTTTCCTGTTAACGGTGTCATACCGTATTCATTTAATTTTTTTTCACCCATTTTGATCTCCTACCCTCTGCCGGTTTTATGGCAGCAATCTATGCAAATTTTTTATTACATAGATTCGATTTCTTTATCAAAGTTTTTGTATTTCTCCATCATCTTTGGAAGTGTATCTTTGTTTGCAACCAGTTTTGGTACACATACCTTGATCATGTTCTGAATTTCATTGTAGTGCTCGTAAATACCAATTGTAGTATTTCTTGCTCTGTTCTTTTCTTCTTCTGAGAATTCTACATTTACCTTGTCTCCATCTACAGACAATGTTCCCCAGATACCGCAAATTGGACACTCAACATGTGTTGTTCCGTTCATGCTAAGCAGTGGATTGTGACATACTGGACATACGCCCTCTTCTCCAACCCATGTATCAACCTCATCATAAGGTTTTCCAAGAGATTCTGCTACAGCTTTACCAAGGTCTGAACATTTCTGCATCAAAGCAGAATCAAATAATGGATGTCCTGTTCTTCCCTGATCATAAGCATCTACATGTCCTACACATTTCATGCAGAATGAGAAGCTGAATAAGTCTAACATTGGAAGTCCCAATGATACCCAGTTGTGAGTCTGTGCTCCACCAACTGAGATGTAACCAACATATCTGTCTTTGAAGTATCTTGGGTCAAGTAATTCATCTTCTGATTTACCTTCTGCAATACGTTTCTTGTTTTCTTCAATCAATGCTGCTCTGTCGTGGGATGGTCCAAAACGATCTACAAAGTTTTTGAACTGTCCTACAATACCAACTGCATAAACTGGAGCTCCGATGATGATACCATCTGCTTCCAGACATGCTTCTTCCAGAATATGGTAATCATCTTTCATACAGCAGTGAATCTCTGTAGCACCTTTATCACGGTTTCTGCTACAGTAATCACATGCACGGCAATGTCCGATGTTCAATGTTACTGTGTTGATGAACTGAACTTCTGCACCTGCTGCTTTTGCTGCAAACAGTGCTTCTTTAACCATGACATCACTTCTCTGGTTCTTTCTTCCGAAAGAAATTCCTAATACTTTCATATTTCTCCTCCATCTCTTAATTGATGAATTTATTGTATAATTATTTCACAAACTCTACTTCTCCCAAATCATCCTTTCTCAGTTCATAATTTTGTCATGATTTTTTCTAAAAAAGAGACAAAACAAAAATTATCAAACAATTTTTGTCTTGCCTCTTTTAATTTAAAATTTCTTTGTATAAAATTGTTACATCTTTTATCAGATAATAATTTTTATAAAAGTATCATCTGGTTTTACATTTCATCCTGCATTGCCTGGAATTTCTTTACATATTCATCAAATCTCGGATATCTGTCCTTTCTTCCCTGCTCAACCTGATGTTCTAATACTCCTGTAAATCTCAAGCGGCTACGTCTCTTTTCTTCTTCCGAAAATTCAACTTTTACATCGTCCCCATCTA
>OGXI01003589.1_pt1 | contig 10284 bp, 7 predicted proteins | sample 1576221 | NCBI WGS metagenome assembly OGXI01 (sample SAMEA3541523, study PRJEB24748) | human gut metagenome | biome: human gut; feature: human-associated habitat; material: faeces | place: China | collected 2012
TATTTTACACTCCGCATTGTTGATAAGGATGGCAACTTGTGCCCGAATGACGGACGTCTGGTAAGTTTCAAAGTAAAAGGGGCAGGTAAGTACCGTGCTTCTGCAAACGGAGATCCAACTTGTCTGGATTTATTTCACAAGCCGGAAATGCATGCGTTCGGAGGTATGCTCACTGTTATAGTCCAGTCGGGAGAAAAGACTGGTGAGATAGAACTTCAGGCTACTGCCAAAGGAATAAAAACTGGAACTATCCGCATTCCGGTAAAATAAGCTTATTTGCATAAAATAATATCATCATATGGAAAGTATTTTAAATTTGGGAAATCAATGTAAAAGCGATAACGCTTTTACTAAAAAAGCTAGATTGCTTCAGTCGATGTACCGAGTGAAAATAGGAGAAGAGGAGGGTGTTGGATCGACAAAAACTTCCAAACGAAAATATGGTAATATGATTAGTGGTGGTGAAATTTCCGGAAAGAATTTTCTGATGAAAGAAACTTTTGAGTATGCTAAGAAAAGGGTTAAAAATCGAAAGGATAATGAAACGATAGATGAATTTCGATTATTCAACAATCTGCTTTCGAGTATGCCAATGGCATTCAACCTATTTCATCCTCTGATGTTACTTTTAGAAGAAAACCCTGAAAAGGTGACACTTGCTATAAGATCTATCTTTAAAAATATCCCAGTATTTGTAGTAACAAAAATCGGATTGGAATTTATACCGACACCAATTGAGAAATACGCAAAAGATAAGTCGGCCATGGATGCCTATATCCAATTTCAAGATAACAATGGCGAGAAATATATAATCGCTATTGAAACGAAATATACAGATATACTCGGATTAAATGAAGCACATAATTGCGAAGAACAAAAACAAATGCTTATTGATACCGGACTGTTCTATGCGGAATTTGAAGGGCTATTGATAGCAAATAAAATAAAATTAACACAGATCTACAGAAATCTTTTACTTACAGAGCGGTACAGAGAAGTCGAAAACTTGAAAGACTCATATTCTGTGGTACTTTCTCCGAAGGAGCATCCGTCAACAGAAAAGGAGATCAGATCAGTTACAGAGTATCTGAAGCCAGAGTATGCTTACAAGTTAAGTGCAGTAACTCTTGAGGACTTTGTGGATACGATGATACAATGTCTGCCAGAGTATTATGCTCAAGTTTATGAGAGGTTTAGAGAAAGGTATTTGGAGTTTGAATAATACATTCAAATTCTTCAGTAAAAAACTTCAGCATCTTTTAGGAAATTATTCTCGATGTTTTTTAAAAATTCGTACGAAAAAAATTTTTTCTTCAGCATGTTTTTTTTGAGCGACTGCAAGTATGAATAGTTGCTCGACAAGTCTTATTATTCTGAAGAGAAAAGAAAGTGAATTATGGCAGAAGTAAGGGAAGAGATAGCTCTTTATACAAAAACAAGAAAGGAGGAAAATATCCGTTGCATGAGCGGATATTTTTCCTCCTCTTATGGAATTTCTAACAATTAATTACAGAATAGATTTTACTGTTTCCAGCATGCCTTTAGCCTGAATGCTGTCCAAGTCAGCTTTTACAGCAGCAGTCAGTCCCGGGATGTTGTTCAGGTTTTCGCCCCAGATAAATTCGGCAGCCAAAACTCCTTCAGCTACTTTCTGAGTATCACCTGTAGCCCAAAGCTGTTTCAACAAGTCCATAATATCCTGTGCATCGTTTGGAACAATTTCTGCGCCATCTTCACGTACACCGCCTTTGTAATAAGTAATGATAGCTGCAAGACCCAATACCAATCCCTTCGGAAGTTCACCCTTACGTTCCAAGTACACTTTCAAACCTGGAAGGTCACGAGTCTGGAATTTAGGGAATGAATTCAGCATGATAGAAGTAACCTGATGGTCAACAAACGGATTGTTGAAGCGTTCCAAAACATCATGAGCAAATTTTTCAAGCTCTTCTTTCGGAAGGTTCAAAGTTTCCATCAATTCGTCAAACATTACTTTATTGATATATTTGCCGATAACCGGATGCTGGCAAGCATCGCGAACAATGTTTACACCTGACAGGTAAGCAACCGGTGAAAGTACAGTGTGAGGACCGTTCAACAGAGTTACTTTTCTTTCGTGGTAAGGAGCTTCAGAAGGTACAAACAATACATTCAGACCAGCCTTGTCTGCTGGGAATTCCTTAGCAACTTCCTGCGGAGCTTCGATAACCCACAAATGGAAGATTTCTCCCTGAACTACCAAGTTATCATCGTATTGCAGTTTTTCTTTGATTTCGGCAATTTCCTTACGTGGGAATCCCGGTACGATACGGTCTACCAATGTAGCATATACACCACAAGCCTTTTCAAACCAGTTCTTGAAATCGTCACCCAAGTTCCACAATTCAATGTACTGGTAAATAGTTTCTTTCAGCTTGTGTCCGTTCAGGAAGATCAACTCACAAGGGAAAATAATCAAACCTTTTGACATATCGCCATTGAATGTTTTATAACGGTGATACAGCAACTGAGTCAATTTTCCTGGATATGAAGAAGCAGGAGCATCTTCAAGCTTGCAAGAAGGATCGAAAGCGATACCAGCTTCGGTTGTATTTGAGATTACGAAACGCATTTCAGGCTGTTCTGCCAGTTTCATAAATTCAGCGTTCTGAGTGTAAGGATTCAAGGCACGACTGATAACATCGATCATAGTCAGGCTGTTTACAGTTTCACCTTTGTCGAGTCCCTGCAAGTTTACGTGATACAAACAGTCTTGTGCATTCAGCATGTCTACCATACCTTTATCGATAGGCTGTACTACTACAACACTGCTGTTGAAATCTGTTTTCTGGTCCATATTATAGATTATCCAATCTACAAATGCACGTAAAAAATTACCTTCACCAAACTGAATGATTCTTTCTGGACGAACTGTCTTGTTTGCAGTTTCTTTGTTTAATGCTTTCATACTTGTATATTTTAAGTTCCGTATTTTTACAATTTTGCTTCTCTCTTTATAAGAAAGGTATAAAGGTGAAAAAACTAGTTGATAAAATAGTAATATATATTTACGAATAACGTTTTCTTCCTCTTTTTCAGAGATTAATTTTACTAAATATTCGCTGCAAATATACGAAATATTTTGTTATTCCAAATAAAATTTCTACTTTCGTGTTCGATAACGACAAATAAAACGAAATACATGTTAAGCAACATAAATTCCTTTTGCGGGATTTGCTCTTTATGAAAATACATAACAAAAAACATAAACCTAAAAACGAAGCTTTATGAAAAAATTTATGGATGAAAACTTCCTGCTGAAAACAGAAACAGCGCAGGAATTGTACCACAACCATGCAGCTAAAATGCCTATTATCGACTACCACTGTCACTTGATTCCGAAAATGGTAGCAGACGATTACCAGTTCAAGTCAATTACAGAAATATGGTTGGGTGGCGACCACTATAAATGGCGTGCAATGCGTAGCAACGGTGTAGACGAACGCTATTGTACCGGTAAGGATACTACCGATTGGGAAAAATTCGAAAAATGGGCTGAAACAGTTCCTTATACATTCCGTAACCCATTATATCACTGGACTCATCTGGAATTGAAAACTTGTTTCGGTATTGACAAGATTTTGAATCCGTCTACAGCTCGTGAAATCTTTGACGAATGTAATGCTAAGCTGGCAACTCCTGAATATACTGCCCGCAACCTGATGCGCCGTTATCACGTTGAAACAGTTTGTACTACTGATGATCCTGTTGACTCACTGGAATATCATATCGCTACTCGTGAAAGCGGATTCGAAATCAAGATGTTGCCTACATGGCGTCCTGACAAGGCTATGGCAGTAGAAGTACCTGCTGATTTCCGTGCTTACATGGAAAAACTGTCTGAAGTGAGTGGAGTAACAATTTCTTCATTCGACGATATGGTTGCTGCATTGCGTAAGCGTCACGAGTTCTTTGCTGAACAAGGATGTAAGTTGTCTGACCACGGTATCGAAGAGTTCTATGCAGAAGATTATACAGATGCAGAAATCAGAGCTATCTTCAATAAAGTATATGGCGGTACTGAACTGACAAAAGAAGAAATCCTGAAGTTCAAGTCGGCTATGCTGATTGTATTTGCTGAAATGGATTGGGAAACCGGCTGGACTCAGCAATTCCATTACGGTGCTATCCGTAACAACAACACTAAGATGTTTAAGCTTTTAGGCCCTGATACAGGTTTCGATTCTATCGGTGAATTTACTACTGCAAAAGCTATGGCTAAATTCTTGGATAAGCTGAATACCTCAGGCAAGCTGACTAAGACTATCCTTTACAACTTGAATCCATGTGCTAACGAAGTTATCGCTACTATGTTGGGTAACTTCCAGGATGGTTCTATACCAGGAAAGATTCAGTTCGGTTCAGGATGGTGGTTCCTCGATCAGAAAGATGGTATGGAAAAACAGATGAACGCATTGTCACTACTGGGCTTGTTGAGCCGTTTCGTAGGTATGCTTACCGACTCTCGTTCATTCCTGTCTTATCCGCGTCATGAATATTTCCGTCGTACATTGTGTAACTTGCTGGGTAATGATGTTGAAAATGGAGAAATTCCAGCATGCGAAATGGAACGTGTACAGCAAATGGTAGAAGATATCTGCTACAATAACGCAAAGAAATTCTTCGAATTCTAATTTGTATAAAGAGCATCATTTTGTGGAAAGGAGTTTGCCTGCTATATTGGCAAGCTCCTTTCTTTTTTGTACTTTTGTGTTCCTTTTTTAAAAATAAGAAACACATATATGGAAGTACGATTTCTGAGTTTGGGCAGTGGTAGCAGTGGCAACTGTTATTATCTGGCAACAAAGACTTGTGGGATACTAATAGATGCAGGTATCGGCATACGAAGCATAAAGAAGATTTTCAAAGATTATGCACTGAACCTGGATACAATACGTGCCGTCTTGATTACCCACGATCATGCCGATCATATTAAAGCTGTCGGACATTTGGCAAAAAAGCATAGCATACCCATTTATTCTACACCGGAAGTGCACGCAGGCATCAATCGGAGTTATTGCATGACCGAAAAACTGGATAATGCCCACCGGCGTTTTATCAACAAGGAAGAAACTATCCAGATAGAAGATTTCAGCATTACTTGTTTCGAAGTGCCTCATGATGCAACGGACAACGTAGGATATTGCATCAGCGTGGGGGATAAAACCTTTTCTTTCATAACCGATATCGGACATATTACGGACACTGCTGCTGCATATATTGAGCGCTCCAATTATCTGATTCTCGAAGCAAACTATGATGAAACCATGTTGCAGATGGGACCTTATCCTCAACATCTGAAAGCCCGTATAGCCAGTCCTAACGGACATATGAGTAACAGCGAGATGGCTAATTATCTTGCTGAACATTTTCCGGCTGGTTTAAAATATCTCTGGCTTTGTCATTTGAGCAAAGACAATAATCATCCGGAGCTGGCATATAAGACGGTTGAAACTGCTTTTAAACAGCATGGAATCGCTCTTGATGAGAATGGGGTACAAGTTATCCCATTGAAACGAACTACTCCTTCAGAGCTGTATTCTTTCGAATAAAGCGAAACAAAAAAGATCGCCGGTAAATTGAAGATAATTGAATTATCCCGATTTACCGGCGATCTTTTTATTTATGTACAGGAATTGTATTATTTCTTATTCATACGTTCCTGACGTTCTTTCTGAAGACGTTCTTGCTCTTTTTGCAGCGCTTCAAGCTTAGCCATCAATCCGCTAGTCTTTCTTTCTGAAGGAGCTTTCTTATTGGCTTCAAGCTGTGCCAATAATTTTTTCTCATCGGTCATACGACGCATAATCCACATGGTAATAATACCGATCAAACCAGAAATGAAGTAATAGTAGCTCAAACCTGATGCATATTCGTTGAAAATAAAGAAGAACATTACAGGCATGATATACATCATCCACTTCATGGCAGCCATCTGAGGATTATTACCCATGTCTTGCTGTTTCATCATAATAATCTGGTTCAGAACTGTTGTCACACTAAACAACAAACAGAACAGACTTAAATGATTTCCCAACAAAGGAATATGAGTACTCCAGCTTATAAGATCATCGTATGCAGAAAGGTCGCTTGCCCACAAGAAACTCTGCTGACGTAACTCAATTGCATTAGGTACAAAGAAGAATAAAGCCATAAACACCGGAGTCTGGATGAGCATAGGCAAACATCCTCCCATAGGACTTACTCCATATTGGCTATACAAAGCCATAGTTTCTTGCTGCTTCTTCAATGCATCTTCCTGCTTCGGATATTTAGCATTGATCTTATCCACATAAGGCTTTAATGCGCGCATCTTTGCTGAAGAAATAAATGATTTCCAAGTAGTAGGTAATACTAGAATCTTGACAATGATAGTCATCAGTAAGATTACCATACCCATACTTAGCCCCCAGCTTGATAACCAGTCGAAAAGATTAATAGTAAACCAGCGATTAATCAGACGAATGATAGGCCAACCTAAATATACCAAATCCTCAAGCTCCTGATCTTTATCTTTGAAAGATAAATCATTAGTTGCCAACAAAGTCTTGAAATGATTGGGGCCAAAATAGAACTGGAAACGACTGGGCTGTGCACCTGTCGGGTCGAAAGCAGTTTGCATTTCCGCAGTATAATTCTTCATATAACCACTTCCTTGTTGCTCCATTTTTGATTCAAGTGTTGCATTTTCAAAGTTTTTCTCTGCCATAAACACACATGAGAAATACTGATTCTTAAATGCAACCCAATCAAGCACTTCTAGTATCGTTTCTTTTTCGTCTTTTGTTTCGCTCAGATAATCGAAACTGTCGTCTACCGGTTTATAAGTAAGCGAAGTATAACGTTGTTCGAACGTATATCCTTTTTCCATCTGTCGTGCACGCTGTTTCCAGTCAACACTCATCGTTTTGACAGAAGGAGAGAAGAAGTTTTGCAATCCGCTTGCCTGGACAGTAAAGTCTACAACGTATGAGTTTGGTAACAGTTTATAGATGAAGTCCAAATGTCCACCATTTGCAGCATTTAGTCGCATTGTTACCGTACTATCTGTTACATTGGTAGTCTGAAAATACATCTGATTGCTCAGAATATTTTCATTTTTACCTTCAAATCCTAAACTTAACGAAGCATCTTTACCATCGAACAGAACCAAAGGCTGCTGTTGCTGATCATTATATTCTTTCAGCATAGCCTTGCATACTCGTCCTCCTTTATTAGAAAAAGTAAGTTGCAGTACATCGTTCTCTAACGTAGTAAACTCTTCAGAACCTTGCGATGCTTGGAAAAATAAAGAAGTAGAATCCGGAACAACAGGCAATGAAGCAGCTATTTCTTGAGCTTTCTGCATCTGCTCTTGCTTTTGAGCCACTGCCTGTATCGAATCCTGATAATGCTGTGCACGTGCCATTTCCTCCTGACTGGGGCGATTATATATGCCGAATCCGACTATAACCGCACCAATCAGGGCAAATCCCACTAACGTGTTTTTATCCATTTCTTTTTATTTACAAATTAATATCTATTATTTATCAATAGCTGCTTTGATGAATGATAAGAAAAGAGGATGGGGTTTCAATACCGTACTGCTATATTCCGGATGGAACTGAGTTCCAATGAACCATTTCAGAGTAGGTATTTCTACTATTTCTACCAAATCCGATTCAGGATTGATACCCACGCATTTCATTCCAGCCTTTTCAAATTCAGCCTTATAGTCATTGTTGAACTCATAACGATGACGATGACGTTCCTGAATATGTTGGGTCTGATATGCCTGATATACTTTTGAATTTGGATCAAGAACACATTCGTAAGCACCCAAACGCATAGTACCTCCCATGTTTGTGATAGATTTCTGCTCTTCCATAATGTCGATTACATTATGTGGAGTTTTTTCATCCATCTCACGGCTATTAGCATCAGTATAGCCTAATACATTACGAGCGAACTCTATAGCCATACATTGCATACCCAGACAGATACCAAATGTAGGAACATTGTGTGTACGGCAATATTTCAATGCTACAAACTTGCCTTCGATACCACGCTGGCCAAATCCCGGACAGATAATAATACCATCCATTTCTTTCAGGCTTTCTTCTACATTCTCATCTGTCAACTTTTCGCTATTGATAAAGTGAATATCAGCTTTGCGGTCGTTATAAGTTGCAGCCTGTGACAATGCTTCCAATATAGATTTATAAGCATCCTGCAAATCATATTTACCGACCAATCCGATTTTAACCTTTTCTGTAGCGTTATGACGACGGTTCAAGAAGTCTTTCCATGGACCTAATTCCGGAGTTTCACCCACCGGCAATCCCATCTTTTCAAGAATTGTTACATCCAGTTTTTGTTCCTGCATGCGAAGAGGAACTTCATAGATTGTCGGCATATCCATTGACTGCACAACTGCACTTTCATCTACATTACAGAATAGCGCAACTTTCTTTTTCAGGTTTGTGCTAAGGTTATGTTCGGTACGCAATACCAGAATATCAGGTTGAATACCCACAGACTGCAATTCCTTTACTGAGTGCTGAGTAGGTTTAGTCTTCAATTCACCAGCAGCAGCCAGATAAGGCACATAAGTCAGATGCACGCATAGAGCATTTCTACCCAACTCCCATTTCAGCTGGCGGATACTTTCCAAATAAGGCAACGATTCGATATCACCTACAGTACCACCAATTTCTGTAATAACGAAATCGAATTTATACTTATTCCCTAACAGTTTTACATTACGTTTGATTTCATCAGTAATGTGAGGAATGATTTGGATTGTTTTTCCCAAATAGTCACCACGACGTTCCTTGTCGATTACACTCTTATAAATGCGACCGGTTGTAATGTTGTTCGCTTTTGTTGTCTGAATACCGAGAAAACGTTCATAATGTCCTAAGTCAAGATCGGCTTCATGACCGTCTACTGTTACGTAGCACTCACCATGTTCATAAGGATTAAGTGTTCCCGGGTCGATGTTAATGTACGGGTCGAACTTCTGTATAGTTACGCTGTAGCCTCTAGCCTGCAGCAACTTACCGATAGATGATGAAATAATGCCCTTACCCAATGAAGAAGCTACACCACCTGTTACGAAAATGTACTTTGTTTCTGCCACAATATGATTATTTTAAAGTGATTTATTATCTAACACTACTATTCAAAGTTGCAAAATTATAAAAAAAAGCCAAATCACACACAAGGAAAGTGACAAAACATTGCAAAGAGTAAAATCTTCAATATCTGCTCTAAACAAAAACTAAGATGTAATTTGTTATAATATCATTATAATAAGACTAAATTAAATTGTAATTTTGCATAGAAAATAGGCAAATTAGAAAAATGAAAGCACTAGGTACGTTTATTACAATGTTCCTCCTGACAAATGAAGCCGTTCAGGCAATTGAACAGCAGGACTTAACTTTAACAAAAGACACTATCGCCGCCCAAGATACGATGCCGGCAGATACGTTGAAACAATTTTCTGCCGTCGATACCATACGACAGAAAAAAACAGTAGAAACCATTAAAGTAAAGAACATACAACAAGCTTATACTCCGAAAATCAATCCGGCAGTGAAAAACTTCCAATCCTTTTTGTATAGTTTCCGACAAGATTATCAGAAAATGCTAGACAGATGGGAAGATATTTATCTGCCCGAAGCTCCATCATGGATACGTTCGAACCCGGATTTCTATAAGCTTATTGTTCCTGCTACATATTATTCGGAACCAATTGCACAAGCATTTTCCATTGATAATTGGGAACCAGTAATTCCTTTTGTGAAAGAAAATGCCATAAAGGATTCTGTTTTCCAAGTTCCGAACCTTGCACATTCGGTTGATGTAAATAAAGGTGTAAACAAGCAATTACTGGCTTTTTATTTGCAATATCCTGGTCTGGTTTCTAAAAATGAAAACGAACTGAAAGGTATAGAACCTTTATCCGACAAGATGAAAATAAGAAAACCAAAGAAAGAAAAAGTTTTCTATTTAATAGGAGCTGCCTCTCAGACAGGTCAGGTTAGGGAAAAAGACTTATTGGTAATGAAACCTAATTTCTGGGCTATCAGCGGAAACGGATATGCGCAGTTCTCACAGAATTATATATCCGACAACTGGTATAAAGGAGGAGAGAGTACAGTATCTTTACTATCAGGAGCTGTATTGCAGTTCAACTATGATGACAAGCAAAAAGTTCAATTTGAAAACAATCATCCAAGTATAGTTGTGACCAGATTG
>OGXI01003593.1_pt1 | contig 10261 bp, 10 predicted proteins | sample 1576221 | NCBI WGS metagenome assembly OGXI01 (sample SAMEA3541523, study PRJEB24748) | human gut metagenome | biome: human gut; feature: human-associated habitat; material: faeces | place: China | collected 2012
ATAATGGAATGCCACTTGTGGCAATGCACTGGCAGCATCGATTCAATCATATGGTTGGCAGATACAATGACATTTACCGAGTACAGATGCCAAACATTACGCCTCATGTATGCAGACACACCTATTGCTCGAATATGGCAAAATCGGGAATGAATCTCAAGACATTACAGTACCTCATGGGGCATTCGGATATATCGGTCACAATGAATGCGTACACGCATATCGGATTCGATGATGCTGAGGAAGAATTGAAACGGATGGAAGAGTTTAGGAAAGCGCAGGCGGAGGTTGAACAGAAGAAGGAGAAACCGATGTCGCAGAAAATGTTTAAGGTAATTTAATATAGATGATAGGTAACGCTCTGGCTTTTGATGGTTGGGGCGTTATATTGCTATAGAAAAAACGAAAATAAGATGGTATAATATATTTTGGAAAAATTTTGCCCTGAAAAGGATGTGAATAGATAAATGAAAACTTTTTATTTAATTGATTTTGAAAATGTTCATAATGATGGCATTGCGAATATTGAAAGTATGACAAAGGAAGAACATGTGCATATTTTCTCAACACAGAATGCAACAAATATAAGACAGGACATTTTTTGGTTAAATGGAGATATCAAATCTCATTTAGTTCCAGTGCGAAAGCAGTCATTGGATATGCATCTGGTTTCTTACCTAGGCTATTTGTTGGGAGTGTATGGTAAGGAATGTAGTTATGTGATTATCAGTAAGGATAAGGATTACGATAACATAGTTAAGTTTTGGAAAGAGGAAGGCTATCCTAATATTTCACGAAAAGAGAAGTTGCCGGGAACTGCTTCTACTCAGAGGCAAAAAACACAGACAGTATCTCAAACAAAAAGTAATGTGCAGACTGTGAATAGTAAAATTAGTGCAGGTATGGCATATGAATTTGAAGGTGATGATAGAAGTGAATTAAACCTGTTTATGCAGCATGGACTTGTGGCTATAGGATATGATAGAAATTCGGCAAATAGAATCTGCAAGTTTGTTATTGCTCATTGTAATGATGAAAGAATGCTAAATGGAATTTACAATGACATCAAGAACTCCTTTAATAACTATTCCGAAGTATATGAGGATGTTAAGTCTATTCTTGAGAAATTTGTGCAATCAAAGAGTAAAGTCGCAAAAAGAGAATCGCAGGTTCGTTCTTTCTTTGGTCAGCACTTTAAGAAGAAAATATATGTGGATTGCAAAGAGGAAATCATTCAGATTATTTTAAAGTCAGAAACTAAACAGCAAGTGAATAATGGATTGTTAAAATTGTATTCAGATGGAACAGTGGTTTCACACATTTATAAGACAATACAACCATTGATTAGTGAGTTACCAGGTAAGTAGTAAAAATCCTTAGTAGTAAGAAATTTTGTTTTACTACTAATTTTACTACTAACAGGTAGTAACAACTTGCAGGGTTCTGCTCTGATTTGCCACAATCTGTAATTTCAGAGAAAACTACAAAATCCCCGAAATCCTTCGCATAACAGGGCATTTCGGGGCAAAATAAGGAGATTGATAACTATGATAAAAGTATGTTTCATCTGCCACGGCATTATTTTCCGAAAACTCTGAAAACCTTGAATTTATCGTATGTTTTGGACTCTATGGGAACATTTTACTAAGAATTTACTAAAACAAAAAATTAGTAAGAAATCCCTAGCACGAATTTAGAAATGAATATGAAACTTAGGACTTTATTAGTTGTGAAAAACAATTAGTAAAGTCCTTTTTATTTTAAAAGAAGGAGGTTCAAAACATGAACAGTACAGCGTTAGGTGCAGAGAACATTATTTTTATCAGCGATGTACATGAGAAATTCTACTACGAGAAATTAAAAGAGGTAAGGTATCAGGATGTGTACCACAAGGCACTTTGCTATTGCCTTGGTATTAACAACGATACTAGAAGAAATGCGGACCGCATTTATGATTTTAAGACAGGCTGTGTAAAAACAGAATGTTTGTATGAAGGCTGGCAGACTAGCGGAAGCGTAAAAGTAGTCAGAATGGTATTCAACTTATATTGCAATGCCACACCAAGCGTGGATGATTACAAGGACGCAGAGGAGCAGATCAATGAGTGTAGGCAGTACACGGTGGAAGAACTATTCTGCTGTGCCTATGCACCATTTTTTTGGCAGGCAATACAGATTCGGTATCCGGAATATGCAACCGTAAACCTAAAACTGTATGCCCTGTTTGGAGGAGCAGATTGATGTTAAAGGTTCGATTGATGGGAACAAAGAATGATATTAAATGGTTTGGAAAGATTTTGCAGAGAAATCCCAAAATCAAGGTAACAGAGTTTTCAGATTTATACCCGAATAAAGGGACAAAGAAGTTTTATAGAGCGTATGTAGAAGTGAATAAGAGCAACGTAGCAGAAAGTTAGAAGAGAGCAAAGGACAATGTATCATGTGTAAAGTAATAGCAATCGCAAATCAGAAAGGCGGAGTCGGCAAGACTACCACAACAAGTAACTTGGGAATAGGACTGGCAAAGCAGGGCAAGAGAGTTCTGCTGATAGATGCGGACGCACAGGGCAGTTTGACTGCAAGTTTGGGATTTACAGAGCCGGACAAGCTGGAGGAAACTCTTGCGACTGTGATGGCAAATATCATTAATGATGTGGAAATGGAAGATGATTACGGGATTTTAAGGCATGAGGAAGGAATTGACCTTATGCCCGGCAATATCGAATTATCCGGTCTGGAGGTATCCTTGGTAAATGTCATGAGCAGGGAGCTTGTGATGCGTTCCTACATAGAGTAGGTGAAAGAGCGATATGATTATATCCTGATCCAGATGATCCGGGACAAAAAGCCGGATCAGGTGGAGGCAGGCTGTAGTGAGTGTCGTCAGGGAATCCTTCTGCGAGTGCTGGGAAAAAGTGGCGATGCAGTGTATGATTATTTTGAGGATATCGCCAGGGAGGTGTGATCTTTTTCACAGAAAATCCATGGCAGCAGGCGGCTTAGGATCTGCCAGGACAGAAAGGCATACAGAGCACCTGCCACATTGGTGCCAATGCGGAGAGCAATGGCTGTTTTCACACCAAAGAGAGAACCGGCAATGGAAAGTGCCCCAAAGGTGTTAAAGACGGTCTGCCAGGAGTAACCGGCAGAATATCCTACGCCGATACCGCCGATGACACCGATGTATGGATACAGCCAGGCCGGCAGGGTGTTATATAACACAAGGAAGATGCCACAGCCAAGGATGTTAAAGACACCTCTTTTCCAAGTACGGTCTTTGCTGTCTTCCGGAAAAGGAAGGCACACGCTCATGCAGGCAATGCCTGCCCACATAGCCCGGGGCAGGGAAAGCAGCTGCATGATAAACATAGCCGAGCAGACGATCCAGGTAAGGGATAAATACCACTGGCTGCGGGCAGATTTTAAGTTAAATTCACGGAACAGATCCGGAAAACTACGCCGGTAAGGGCGTTTTTTTTGATTCTTGTAAAAGACAAGCATACAGACCATCATGCTGACAAGCAGCCCCAGTACCCGGAGAAGATAGGCTCTGCCGGTAACATCGTAGCCGTAGAGCAGAAGATATCCTAAAACGAAGGTGGACTGGTTGTACATGATCACATTGTGACATCCAAGGATCATTAGCAGCAGGATGCTGATGAAATTTACCAAAAGAGATGCCGGTGCCGGCAGGGTGTTGGCTAGACGGGGACCGGTGATCAAAAGGGTAAAAATACCAGCAATACATATAAGCCCATGGGAGGTGCGGATGCCGAAGTCAGCCTGGCGCAGCACCAGAAGAGCCAGCAGAAAAACCACTCCGGCTACGCTGTTGTCAGAACCAAAGAGCATGCTAAAAAGTGTCACAAACACAAAGCAGAAGGCCATCACAAGATAGACTTTAAAATTATAGATAAGAATGTGGCGTCTTTTCTCTTTTGGATCGGTTGTGTTTTTGATCAAGGCTTTGGAGCCGGTCGAACTTAATTGTAATTCTTCATAAAAAGTCATAGAAAATTGTCTCCTTGTCGTAGGTAGTATGGCACACCATACTACAGAATGGGAAAAATGTCAAGGATCTCCTGCGCAACTGGAAGAAAGAATTCCTTGCTAATGCTCCTCTCGCATTCGATAATAAGCGGGAAGACAATCTCCGGGAAAAACTTGCCGAAGAACGCAAGGCAAAAGCCGATGGGCAGATAATATCATGATTGAACGCTGGTTCCGCAGCTTCAAATATGAGGAAGCATATCTCACGGAGTATGCTAATCTCAAGGAAGCAAGAGAAGCCATCGGAAGGTATATCTACACCTATAACTTTGAAAGATGCCATCAGTCCATTGGGAACAAACGCCCTGCCGAGGTATACTATCCGGTAATGCTTCTGGATGCAGCCAGAGCAGCCGCATAATATAAAAATCCGGGAGATGCTTCACACATTTTCCATGTAACTCGTCAACATATCAGTTCATTATAAAAATATCAAATTTTTGTCTTGACAACTGAGCCATTATATATCAATAACAATATTTATAATACTATCCATAAATTTTCCGATGCACTTTTTTATCATCAATTATGATCCTCCATCTGATAATCTCAAATTACTCACCATATTATACCATCATGAAGTTTCCTTTGATTGGTCCATTTAAGTATGTGATATTCCACATCAAAACCTAATTGGCTCTCGTTGCTTTGTAGGTTGATATTGGTCTCTTATGTTTCCGTTGCTCCTGTCCTCTATGAGTCAACTGTTTTGCTTCCTTTAATACTTTGTAAAATGTACTTTCGTTTGCTATATAACGTCCTCTGTCCGCTAGTATTGGTACAATCTCACTTGGTGTTTTTGACACAAACTCTTCAGAATTACATACATCCAATATTTTCTCTTTTTCTTCCATAGTCAGCTTATTCGCCGTCTCTGGTCTTACACATATCGTGCGTTTATCTATATAGTCACTGTCTGTATTCTTCCAGCTGTTATATGTTCGTTTACTGATTTCAAACTCTGCACATACTTTATACAATGCTACTCCTAACTCTACTGCTTCCACTAATTATTCTTTGAAAAAGCATACTATCACCATCCCATTTCAATCCATCTTATATTTTGAAGCAAATGGAGAATATTTTTTGTACCAAAAACACAAGTAAACTTTTGTTTTCTCAAATTTTCAAGCGTGGATGCACGTTGCTCTTCAGACAGTTTCTTGCTTATTTCAGGACCACCAAATGGCATTGCTATTTGAATACTAATGTTTTTATTGCAGCAATAACCAATCAATTCTTGGATTTTATTCTGCTCATCTGTAGATATATTTCTTTGTACTACAATTTGATTTATTTCTGGATACACGCCTGATTGATCATATAAATTTTCAATCTCTTTAACCCCAAAATTTGATACTCCAATCGTCTCAATCAGTCCCTCCTTTTGAAGTTTAATTAATTCTTTCCAAGTTTCAGAATATCCTTGATAACGACTAGAGTGAATCAAATAAATATCGATTTTAGAAATATTCAATCGATGCAATGTATCCATTAATTCATCTCTTATAGACCGCCCACTCTCTTGTTGGCTTGTATTGATTTTTCCAATATAAACTATCTGATTTTGAGGATATGCACTTTCCATAACAGCTTTAGCAACTTCTCGTTCATTTCCATATCTAAATGCAGTATCCAACATTAATCTATCATACGGATAGTGTTGTAATATATTTGACAGTTCTTCTTCCGTACATAAATATGTACCCAATGCAAAATCAGGATATTTTTTCCCAGAGCGAGTAACGATGGTTCCAATATAAGGCTTATAATCTTTCATATACCTTCCACTCTACACAATTATGAGTAAAACTAAAAAGTTGCATTTTATCTAATGATTCTTTCTCAAAATGCTGCTCTAACCATTTTCTAAGCATATCTCTACATTCGTACAGAATTTCACAATCCAAATCACCATATTTTAATGCTAAATCCTTAATTTCACCAAATGAATTTTGAAACTCAGTGTTCATTTTTCTAAATTCGCTAATTATATCTTCTACACTACTATCTAAGATATGCTGGATATTAGACGAATCAAGATATAGAACATAATCAACAATGTTGAATCTTGGGAACAATCCTTCTTTTGCTAATAAAATCCATTCTTTTTCTGTTTTGAATTTATCTCTATATACTTTATCAATATACTTTTTTGTTTTTGTTGATAAAGAATTTAAATCTTGAACTGTCAAAAACTCTTTTTCCATTTGCTTAGCATTGCCACTATATTCCATAAAAGCACAAATTATTGTAGTGCTAAATTCATTTAAATGCGAAATTAATTCATCAATTTCACCAATAATACCCTTGTAAAGAAAAACTTTACTTATTACAGGCATATTTCTTTTCTTTGCTTCGTTTGCGCACAAATTAAGATATTGATAATATCCTTTTCGATTAACAAATCTGTCATGCGTTTGTTCTGTGCCAAACCAGGAAAAAGCAACTTTCTCCACTCCGGCGTCTTGTAGCATATCAAACCAACTAACAATTTCATCAGCTGATTTGATTTTTGTACCATTTAAATCTAATTGTACATATTCCATTTTCTCCATCGGAAGTGAATTATACAGTTCAATTTGTTTTTTAACATATGAATGCTCCGGGCAATTATATATAAATGAACGCAATCTCATCCCATAGATATCTACGACACCTGAAAACTTCTTCATAACACGCTCATAGTCTTCAAAGGAAATCTGCTCATCTTTCGGACAATCACCTAAACAACAAAAACTGCAGCGGCATGCACAAGGAGCAAAGAATGCACGTATATGAAATTTATCTTCTTTTAATTCAATGTTCATCAATTAACTCCTTTCCTTTATTTCACCGCAAGTCACCCACTCATGAATCAGTTCAGTTAATGTGTTAAAATATGTTTTCTCTCTTGCACAAGGAGAAATTTCCGGTCTGTTTTCGTACCAATATTCTTTACAGCCACCAGAACACATTGGAAGGTAAGCACATTTTTGACACTTCTCACGCTTAATTGATACATCAAGCCAGTCCAAATAATTCTGATTGAATACCACTCCTGTAGTACAGTCTCCTACTTTATGTGATTCTTCTGTAGTATGCTGCAAGCATTTAAAAAGATTTCCTTCAGAATTAATAAGAACTTCGTTCATGACACATGCAAGACAATTTCCACGTAATCTCAGTGGAAGAATATGCTTAATTCCATCATAAAAGCCATAAGAGTACATTTTTCTCCAAATCAAATCATATGCCCAATCATAATCCTGAGCTAATATATAATCTTCTAACGGTGCATGCGGAGGACGTCTTAATGTTGTTGTGTGAATATAGAACAAATCACTATCTTTAAACTGCTCTAAATCATGCAAAATATCATCTAACTGAGTAATGTTGTTCTTGTCTAAATTAAACCTACAAACAACAAAAATTCCGGCTTCGATAAGTTTCGACATATCAACCAATAATTTCTGATATGCATCTACACTTTTATCGCAATAATTTTTTCTGCGATTATGTTCTTCTGCATAACCATCGATAGTTACATGAAATTTTTTTGCATGCCATTTTTCTTTTGCTCTTTTTATTAAATCGTCAGATATATTGAATCCATTAGTTGTGATAATCGAACTAAACTTCAATTTTCCACCAAAATGCTTGTCAACATTTTCAGTAATGTAGTCAATTATTCGATCTCCTACCAGTGGCTCTCCTCCAAACCACCTAAAAACCACTTCGTCAGACTCTGTAACATTTTTTATGATATATTCAACAACTTTCTCTGCTGTCTCCTGTGTCATTGGTTTGCGCTTTTCACCATTTTCAAAGCAGTAGAAACAACGAGCATTACATTCTTGAGTAGGGTAGATTGTAATATTTATAGCATCACTCGATGCATATGCCGACCGATTTCGAATGACATCTAATTTAAACAGTTCACTATCATCATCTTTCGTCAAAAATCCAAGCAAAAATAGCTGTACAATTGTTTTATCACTATAATCTGAGCATGAAGAAATCATTCTGTATTTCTCATATTCCTCCTCATTAAGCAATGCAACTGCCTCAGTCATTGTATTAATCAGTACGGTTGTAGAATCTGCAAAACTTCTTTCCAAATTAAATAATGATGGTAACAGTCGAGAATCTGCAATTCTGTCCATTGCACGATTAAAATCTTTTTGTGAGATATTTAAAATATCTTCGCCTAAAATATCTTCAACATTTACACCCATAATAGGCTTATATTGCCACTTCTCATGATGTTGGTATCCATCTATTTCAGCACTGCCTGCCTTCAAGCTTAATAATGAATAATCAGGCAAAGTGTTTCCTCTAACAATAATCATTACGTTTTCCCTCCTGTTATCTATATGATTCGCCGTCTTCAAAAACTACAAACAGATTGTTTGTTTCGTTTTCAACACAGTCCAAATATCTTTTTATAAACTTTTTAAGATTAACATTAAAACACCTATTTTTACACATATCTGGGTTTAGTGTTTTAATACACGGCAACTTGTTAGTACCACCGCACATAAATATATCTGCACATTTCATGCACTGTTGATCCGCAATAATTGTTTGCGTTTTCTTTTTTTCAAAAAAGTCATTACCTTCAGAAAAGTCAGCAACTAATTCTTCAATTGATAGTCGTTTATCATCAAAAAAAGACATTGCGCAACTTCCAACTGTTCCATCAGAAAAAAGTTTTAAACTATACTTAGATCGAAATTGGCATTCTTCAACAGAAACAATCGGTGAAATTGTCACAGGCATTTCTGCAGAAACCAATGCATCAATAGCATCCGTACTACACCAGTTTACAAAATCCAGATATGTAATTCGATTTTTGAAATTTCTTGTAACATTCAATTCAGCAGTATAATTAACACTAATCAAAGGCTTGAAAACAAGTCTATTCTTTAGATCTTCAATAAACGCCTTAAAATAACTACAGTTTTCATCATCGACATTATAACGAATTATAATTTTTGTATCTGGCTTTTTCGTATGAATAGTATTTATATTCTCAACAATTTTGTCGTATGTTCCGTTTCCTTTCGAATCAAATCTGACCCTATCGTGGCAAGATTTATACGACAGTGGAATGGTCAACAGCAAACTATCATAGTCTTTCAAACTTAATAAATTATCGATCAGTGTGCCGTTTGTATCAACGAGAACATGAAACCTTACATTTGATGCTTTGCAAAAATTCTTAAGAGAATCATACACTTTCATAAATTGTTTCCAAATTAAAGTTGGTTCACCACCTAAAATTTTTATGTATAATTCCTCAAATGAAGTCTTTTCATGAACTTTACATATATACTCTACAAGTTTGTCCAACGTTTTATCATCTATTATTTTTCCGTCATGTGTCCCTGCTTGATAACAATATGGACACCGCAAATTGCAACTAAGGTTTAGTTCTAAACTTATAAATAACTTATTTTCATTTAGCAGAAAAGATGATAGGTTATCTTCTATACTTTTATCTGTTTCAACAAAAAAACAAGATTCTTGCAAGACCTTAAATGATTCTTCACTCAATTCTGCGATAATATTTCCTTTTTCAACGGAACCGCCGGGCATCTGTATTACCGCGTGATTTATCGTGTTGTATAATGCTATGTCATCATTTAATTCTATAACTCGAACATATTTCGATAACTTGTTCATAATTAGATACCTCTATATCAAATCTTTTTTTAATTTACTATCTTCAATATTTGTTAATTGGGAAGAATTAACCCTCTCCCTCTAATTCAGGAAGAGGGTTAACCCTGTTTTTCAAACTATTAGCTTATATTAGCTAATAATTCCGCATGTGCAGCAAAGCACATTCTTCTTTTCAGAAGCAGCTTTTACAACTTTTACAGTAACCTTCATGTCGTGTTCTCCTTTCAAGGTATTTATATAATAGGGATTTTACAATTATAATGACTCGGTTGTCAAGACAAAAATTTGATGTTTTTATAATGAACTGATATGTTGACGGGTTACATGGAAAATGTGTGAAGCATCTCCCGGATTTTTATGCTATGCGGCTGCTCTGGCTGCATCTAAAAGCATTGCCGGATAGTATACCTCTGCGGGACGTTTGTTCCCAATGGACTGATGGCATCTTTCAAAGTTATAAGTGTAGATGTATCTTCCGATAGCTTCTCGTGCTTCCTTGAGATTAGCATACTCCGTGAGATATGCTTCCTCATATTTGAAGCTG
>OGXI01003600.1_pt1 | contig 10249 bp, 8 predicted proteins | sample 1576221 | NCBI WGS metagenome assembly OGXI01 (sample SAMEA3541523, study PRJEB24748) | human gut metagenome | biome: human gut; feature: human-associated habitat; material: faeces | place: China | collected 2012
CATATCAGGGCAAGCGTCCGGAGAGCCATCATCGACCAGAATGATTTCCAAATTTCGATACGTTTGGTCGACGATTGACTGTATACAACGGTCAAGATAGCGCTCAACCTTGTACACAGGAACAATCACTGAAATCAGGGGGAGATCTTCAGTTCGGGTTTTCTCAGGCATGGCAGATGGATTAGTACTCATGCTGTGTACTTCCTCCTTGTGAATATCAGAGTAATAAGAGGCTTAAGTTCATAACATTGCACGAATGCAATAAGCAACAGACAAATCGATGACCAGAATAGATAATGGTTACATTGATTCGAGGTTACCAAGTACTGGACAGTAAGCAGCGTCATGGTAATGGCCGTAGGAATCGGCCTCATATTGATGGACATCAGACGACGCACATCAATCACACGAACCACGAAAATCACCAAGCTACCGACAAACACGCCGAATGCAGCAGCTGAAATACCCCAGTCATGTACGAGGACAGCGGTAAATGCGAGGCATGCTACGGCTCCCACAACTGTAGCCACAAGTAACGGCTTTGTACGCATATAAGCCTGATAAATCGTGCCAAGAAAGTTGTTGATAGCACTAAGATAAAAGGCAAGCACAAGAATGGATATAAGAGGCCATGCCGAGTAAAACTGGCGCTGCATAAGCACCCTAGCGATGAACGGAGAGAGTGTGATTACCAATGCGCTTCCTACCGACATCAGGGCATGGTACACACGCCAGATTACATCATAGAAATGCTTGAGCCCAGAGCTCTTAAACTCTTGGAACGCGGAAAGCTGCCAAGCCTGTTGAACAATCTGTTGAAGCACATTCAGCAAATTAGGAATCTTTGAAGCTGCAGCATACAAACCAGAAGCGGAAATACCCAGTACACCTGTAATAATGAAACGACTAACCGTCGTCTGAATCTGGTTGCACAATGAATTCGGAGCCAATGGCAGCGAGTAGCGCCAAAGCTGCTTACGAAGAGACGCGTTGTTTCGCCATACTGTAAAATCGATAAACTGATACTGCTTACCGGCGAAAAGATATACCAGGATCGCTGAACCATTGCCTACAATATAAGAGTAGAAATACCCCATAAGACCGAGATTCATTCCGGCAATCAACGCATAAGCAAGCACGCCCATAATAAGCGCAGACAATATTGAGGCGTAAGCAATGAGTTTCATCTGATCCATAGCCCTAGCGACAGTACCCATCACAGAGGGAAAACACAACGCCGCATAGGACAACAAGAACCAAATTTTATATCTACCTAATCCACCAAAAATAGGCAAATCAAATACTGGCAGAATAATTGCCAAAAGCACACAGCTTGCCAACATGACCAGCATGGTTTCGGTAATATAAAACGCGGCTTTTGACTTATCATCAAGCGTAAAACGGAGCATGCCCTCGCTGATGAGCAGAGTTAGTACAGGGAATAATGTGGTCACCATGATGGTAGCCATGTCCATGATGCCGTATTCCTCTGTAGATAGGTACAGGGTATACAACGGCATCAGTATGAATGCCATCAGTTTGGTAGCTACTGCGCTGAGTCCGAAGATGCCGACATTGACTAGCAGATTCTTGTACTTACCCACGTAGTCACCTCAGACGAATGGCTAATTGTGCCATGTATGTTTCTTTATTGAATTCGGAACGTAATGCTGTTTTATGCGCGCCCATGGCATCACGTTCGTCGGAGTCTCGAGCAATCTTTGTCATAGCATCAGCAAGCTGGTCAACAAGTTGATCGCCACGCTCAAGGATGATGGCTGACTGCCCATCGGCGTATTCGGGGATGCCTCCGGAACGAGTGGTGATGAGCGGCTTACCAGAAACCAAGCTTTCGATTACCGCGAGGGGTGCTGGATCGTCCCAAATTGACGGCAATACGCATATATCGGCCATGGCATAAATAGCTGGCATATCTTCGTAATTCACAAAGCCAGTGAAGATGATTCGATCCTTCACAACAGGATTTGAAGCTAAATCGCGAAGTTTCTGTTCAAATGGACTCACGATATTCGAATTAAAGAAGAAAGCTCCGGCAACAACCAGCTTGGCATTGGGAACTTTCTGCGCTACTTCAGTAAACGCTTTCAATAGTTCTTCAGCGCCTTTTTCCGGAGTAAGACGCCCGGAAAACAGGAAAACAATATCATTCTCGGCTATATTGAATTTCTTTCGAAATTCAATCGCCTTGCTATTAGCCTCCTCCGAACCAAACCGGCTTGTGTCGACGCCATTACGCCATACAGCTTTCTGGTCTTCGCGCAGACCAGGCTCACCATGCTCTCTTAAATACGTGTCAAGCGTGCCAACAATATATTTGGAAACTCCAAGTACTTTTTTGACTTTGGAAATCTCTTTAATGCAGCCGAAATCATTAAGAACTTCGTTATGCAGGTGGTAATACACTTTTCCCGCATATCGCTCGGAATTACCGTGCTTCTGCATGGTCATGAACAATGTTGCGTGGTTTTCGATCATTATCTTGTCGAAAGCTGGGCCGCCATTCTTTGCGGGCTGTGCGAGCTTCTTGGAAACCTTGTTGATATACCACAGGCGTTGCGCAATATACCGATAGCTCATGAGCTTCTTTTTGTGGAGCACATGCTTGGCTGCCCAGTAAATGCAACGATCCGCCGCGCGAACCAGCAATGGCGTCTTGATAAAGCAGAAATCAGTATGCTTGAAATTACCTTCACCCACGATCTGATCTACGCCGGGTGCCCAAGAAGAAAAAACAGTGAAATCAAAATTCGGAGTCTTCTCATTCTCCTGAACCATCATCATGTCCAATGCTTCGACAGCTCCGCCGAGAACATTCGGTACTGGCAAATAGCCTGAAGTGATTACAGCAACGCGAGGATTCACAGCGTTTCCTCCCATCCATTCGCGCTTTCCGCACTGCTTACGTACAGAGAGGTCAGACGATTCGCATTGGCTGAAATGTCATATTTTTCAGCACATGTGTTTGATGTTTCAATCTGCCGATTCGCTGTTTGCGAGGAAATGTTGAGTACAGTTGAAATCCAAGAAGATTTATTTTCCAAGCTTATGAAAGATGTTTTTCTGGAAATATCGGCTTCGTGCGGAACCTGATCGCTGAGGACACAGGGGCATCCGGCGACCTGGGCTTCGATGGCGACCATGCCGAGACCTTCATAACGGCTCGGCAGACAGAAAGCATCGAACGCCTGGTAAAGATGGTTGACGTCCGTGCGCTGGCCCAAGAACAGAATGTGGTCACCAATGCCGAGTTCTTGGGCGTGCTGCTGTACGTCTGGTCTGTCTGGACCGTCACCAACGAACGCGAGTATCGTGTCCGGCTTCTGGGGAAGGAGCTCGGCGAGAACGTCGACAAGGAAAGCCTGATTCTTCTGCGGCATGAAACGACCCACATGGCCAATCAGGAACATACCATCGGCTATGCCGAGTTCCTTGCGGGTTTCCTGGCGAAGGACTGGGTCGAAATGGAACTTCTCCAGTTCGATGGCGTTGGGAATCACTGTGAAGTCAGCGTCTCTGCCGAACAGCCATTTTCCGGCGTATTCACTGCATGCGAAACATTCTGTAGGGTAAAGGTTCGAGAGCGGACGCAGTGCAAGCTTCATCAGGTTCTTGGCAAACTCGCCCTTGCCCATCGTGGAATGCGAGTGGGCGATACGGACCGGCACTCCAGCCTTTTTGGCCGCAGACAATGGGAATACGCTGAGCGTATTGATGTGGCTGTGCACGATCGGCCAGTGTTCCTCATGGAAAAGCCTGACCAATTCCTTGCGGTAGCGAAGGGGATGCTGGTATGGAGGGATGCGAAAAACGCGGCCGCCCAACGCTTTGATTTCCTCTTCTGGAACGCGAGTCGAATCGGCATCCACCAAAAAATCGAACTGCACTTTGCTACGGTCGATATGGCGGTAGTAGTTCATCACTACGGATTCGACACCACCGCCAAGCATTTTTCCCATGACCTGGGCTACGCGAATCGGCACTGGATTACCGTCCTCGAACCGGGACTAAGCCGACATAACGGCCGTTATCGGCTCTTTTTGCAATCGATCGACCTGTGGTCGGCATGCGAGTCCCGTCCTTTCCCTCTAAATGAACCCCGAATTGGTGTCTCTCAAGAGCAACCCAAACCGCGCAGAAGTTACCCAATCCCGTTCACTACCTGCCAAGGTTGATTTTTGCATCCCCCTCAGACACACCCAGCCCCCGTCACCTACTTTGGGGGTATTCTTCACAGGTTTTCCATGAACGCTTTGCTTGCTCGTGACTTAAAAACTGTGTTTGAAATCTGATTCAGTCGGTTTTCCGGACGTTTCTGAATGAGAAAAAGAGCCGATAACGGCCGTTACGTCGGTTTGGTTAGTGGTCAGACTATGCAATCCTCTGCCCTGCATAACGCTTGTGGCACGATTCCGGCACTCTGAATAACTAAGGGGTGACCGGTGATGGTTAATATCGCGATGATAGGTCATAAGCGCATTCCTTCGCGTGAAGGCGGCATTGAGATCGTTGTAGATGAACTAGCTACGCGTATGGCCGCAAAGGGGCATAAGGTCATCGCATACAATCGCAAGGGACATAATGTTGCGGGCGCCGAATTTGACGGAAACGTTCATTCTGCAAATAAGCCCTTTGTATATAACGGCGTGCGTGTTGTTCCAGTGCCAACTTTCGAAGCGAAAGGTTTGGCGGCGTTGACCTCCTCATTCTTCGCGACACTGAAAGCCATTGCGGCCAAACCGGACGTGATCCACTATCATGCCGAAGGTCCCTGCGTCATGCTGCGTCTGGCGCATTGGGCGGGCATTCGCACGGTAGCGACCATTCACGGTCTTGACTGGCAGCGTGCCAAATGGGGCAAGTTCGCCTCCGCATATCTCAAGTTCGGAGAACGTACCGCAGTGAAATGCGCGGATGAAATCATAGTGCTCAGCGAAAGCATGCGGCAGTATTTTCAAGAAAAATATGGTCGCAGCACACATTTCATTCCCAATGGCATCGAATATGGTGAGCCGGTTCCGGCGCAGGAAATTACCGAAAAATATGGTCTTCACAAGAACGACTATGTACTGTTTCTCGGGCGTATTGTTCCCGAGAAAGGCGTGCATTACCTTATCGAGGCGTTCAACAAGCTGAATACGAACAAAAAGCTTGTCATCGCTGGAGGCGCTTCCGACTCCAACGAGTATTACCAGCATATTCAGCAGATGGCTAATCAGGATTCTCGTGTTATTTTGACCGGATTCATACAAGGGCAGGCGCTCAAAGAGCTCTATAGCAATGCTTATATTTATGTGCTCCCAAGCGACTTGGAGGGCATGCCGATGAGTCTGCTGGAAGCCATGAGTTACGGTAACTGCTGCCTTACGTCCGACATTCCGGAATGTGCGGAGGTAGTGGAAGGGCACGCAGCGACATTCCAGCATGGTTCTGTTGAATCCCTGCGGAAAAACTTCAGGAATTGCTTGAAAACGATGATCTTGTACAACGTTACAAGGCAAATGCCGCAGATTACATCGTTGATAAATATAACTGGGATGACGTCACCGATCAGACACTGAACCTGTATGGGGGAGAGTGAGCATGCGAATTCTCCTAGTGAACAAATATTTCTATCGTAAAGGCGGTGCGGAAACCTATTTCTTCGCGTTAGCTGAAGGATTACGCGCGCTCGGTCATGAGGTTGCATTCTTTTCCATGCAGCACCCGAATAACGAGTCAAGTTATTGGAGTAAATACTTCGTTTCCGAAAAGGACTATGTGGGGGATATTTCCGCTTTCAAGAAGGTTCAGGAAGCTTCCACACTGATTTACTCTTTTGAAGCGAGACGCAAGTTCGAGGCGTTGCTAGAGGAATTCAAGCCAGATGTGATCCACATGAACAATGTGCATCGCCAGCTGACGCTTTCGATTCTTGATGCACCGTATTTGAAGAAACATCATGTGCCGGTGGTGTATACGGCGCATGACTACATTTTGCTGTGCCCGGCCTATACGATGGTGAATGGCAGGGGAGAAGTGTGTGATGCCTGCTTGGATAGGCGATTCATGCATGCCACAAAGAATGTGTGTGTGAAGGGATCGCGTGCCAAGAGTCTGCTTGCTTCCGTGGAAGCCGAATTTCTGAAGTATCACCATTCGTATGACAAGATTGATGCGATTATCGCGCCTTCTGAATTCATGAAGAGCAAACTGGATGAGGGCGGATATGCAGGGCGTACCATTGCCATGCAGAATTTCCTGACGGATTCGCAGATGGCGATGGGCGCCCGTGTGGCGAATACGCATAAGTTCGATGATGCACAGGCCGGGGCGCGGCCGTATGTCCTGTTCTTCGGACGCCTGTCCCAGGAGAAAGGCATCCTCACCCTGGTGAAGGCGTTCCTGCAGGCCGCTGGATTGGAACGGTATGCGGATTCGGATGCCGATGCCGGCCATAAGGGGTTCCTGCCCGATACTTGGGATTTGCATATCGTGGGCGACGGCCCGGAACGTGAAGCCATCGAACGATTGGTCGCCTCGGCGGGCCCGCAGGCCGTTTCCCGTATCCGGCTGCTCGGCTATAGAACCGGCGAGGATCTGCAACGGGAGGTGGGCAATGCCCGATTCACCGTGCTGAGCTCCGAATGGCGGGAGAACATGCCGTACTCCGGCTTGGAATCCCTGGCCGCTCAGACGCCGATCATCGGTGCCTGCATCGGCGGCATCCCTGAGCTGGTGGAGGAAGACAAAACTGGCTTTACTTTCGAATCCGGAAACATCGCGGATTTGAAAGATGGTCTGCTTAAAGCCGCCGCGGTTGATGAAGATATCTATGGCACTATGCAGCGTCGGTGTATTAAGTACGTCACGCTGCGTTGTGGACAGCAGGCATATGCGGAGCAGCTGGTTGATCGGTATGCAAAGCTTTTGAATTCAGGTAAGAACGGTAACTGATATGAAGATTTTGTACATTGCATATGCGAGCTCGCCTTATGGCGGTAGTGAGGAAGCCGTAGGCTGGAACCTTCCTTTGGCGATGAGCCAGAACCTCGATAATGACGTGCATTTGATTACCAAGATCGAGCAGAAGGAAGCCATTGAAGATTATTCTTCAAAGCATCCTGAACTTCGGCTTCATGTGTATTACTGTGATATCCCTTCGTTCTATAAGAAGGTTTACAAGGGATATCTATATCCAGGACGTCATGGTATCTGGCTGAAACGTGTCGCTCCAATGGTCCACGATCTTGATGGACGATATCATTTCGACGTCATTCATCAGATAGCGCCTGTCGAATTCCGCTCTTTGATCAATCTTGGTAAGACAGATGCGGTGAAGATTTCGGGGCCACAGGGCGGCGCTGAATATGCGCCAAAACCACTTGACAAGTACCTTCGATCTGTTGCGTTGTTTGAAGCAGTGCGTCGCTGCTCCAATTGGCTTATCATTCATAAGCCCTCTTTCCGCAAAGCGTATCGTTCGTTTGATATGCATTTGTTCGCGAATGAGGAGAGCAAGCAGTATTTTATTGACCATGGTATTGATGCCCGGAATGACATCGTTAAAACCGAAGTGGGATGTTGGCCTGAGGCTTGGAAAGACCATCAACGTGAAAGCCATGCAGTACCGCATGTTCTTTATGTGGGTCGGTATATTCCACGTAAAGGAGTTGAGCTACTGCTAGATGCTTGCACTTTGCTGAAGGATCAGGGATTCACCAAGTATGAGTTGCGGATGTGCGGATGGGGCCATTTAGAACAGAAACTTCGTGATGAAGTTGCTCAACGAGGACTGGATAATGTTACCGTGTTAGGCAAAATTCCCTACACGGAAATGGCGGAGCAGTATGCATGGGCCGATTTCTTTGTAATGCCGAGTGTGCGTGAAGCAACGGGTGTAGTTCTTGCTGAGGCTATGCAAAATGGATTAGGAGTCGTTACTTTTAATCAAGGTGGAGCAAGGGTCGCGCTGAATAGCAAAGTATGCCGTTATGTAGATCCACAAGCTGGTGCTCAAGGGTTTGCAGATGCTATGCATGAGTGGGCAGAAAAATCTGAGCTTAAGCCTAAGAAACATGATATCGAAGAATGTTTTAAGAGTCTGACATGGGAATGTCGTGCTTATTATTACATGAGTTTGTATAGAAAATTCCTTTAAAAGAAGTACGGTACTGCTAATGAGAAATGGAATCCAGCATAAAGTAAACGGTAATTATCTGTTGAAGTATGCAACTAGATTATTATCGTTACTTCCCATTACAACCTTATTCCAAGGCTTCTCATTCCTTTCGCCTATAAATCAGGTAATAGTCGCCGCATCATTTGTTTTTTTATTTATTTTGATGTTTTTTGCAAAGTACGATAGATGGCAATGGTTTATGCTATTTGCCGTTGGTCTACTTACTGTGTATAACCTTAGTCGTACCGACCTTCCGTTTCAGAATATTAATATGCCAATTTATTTGATTTATTGGGTTGTGATGTTAATAGTTGCTGGGCAGAATATGGTTATATTGTCTGATTTATTAACTAGGGATTATTTATGGTATAGAAAAATTATATATATATGGAATCTGGTTGTGCTCATATCGATACCATTCCCATCTTCATACGAAAAAGATGGATATTTTGGTTCTTTTTCTCAAAATTCTTTTAGACTTGCCCCAGCTGCTTTGCTTATAATTCTTTTTTTGATAATTTGTGTGCAGAGCGACAATGAAAAGAATAGATATAAATATATAATTTTATCTCTAGTTCCTTTATGGAGTGTTTTTATGGGGCAGTCAAGGACGTATCTAGGCATCACACTGCTTCTATACTGTATTTTTTTAAGAAAAGCATTGGCCCAAAAAACTACTTTTGTCGTTTTGATTACTTTAGGACTATGTATCTTTCCATTTGCTCTGCAGGTAACTGGAATTGGGAGAAAGGTTGCAATAACAACTGGTACAAATCAGTACATGGATTTCTGGGGGACATTGACGAGTGGAAGAAGCGTGTTCTGGAGTTATGATATTCTCAAATATAGGCATTTTTCTGCTTTAGATAAATTGTTTGGTACTAATTTCAATAAAATTTTTGAAATTAACGGTGAAATTGGTCCAACAATATGGGCACATAATGATTTTATCAATATTCTTGTGACAAATGGCATTGCTGGTTTACTTATATACCTGATTGTTTATATATGGCATTTGAGGCAGTACGTGATGTTTTCCAGAAAAAAAAGCAATCCTCGATATATCATTTTTGTAATGTTGGGAATTTGGTTAATAAATGCTTTCTTTAATATGGTATATACTTACACATGTGCACTTATTGTAGTTGCTTTATTACCGGCTGTAATATTGAATTTTAGGAGAAAAAATGTGTGATTTTAGATTATTTGTATGCGCTCACAAGAAGTTTGAACCGAAAATACCTGGGTATGAACCCGTTCAGGCTGGTGCTTGGAATAAAAAGAAATTATTCTCTTTGTCTGATGATAACGGAAAATCTATTTCTTCTAAAAATAAGTCATACTGTGAAATGACTGTTCTATATTGGATTTGGAATAATGTGCATTGTGATAAGGTCGGTATGGTCCATTATCGACGGTACTTCTTTAAAAAAGAAGGACAATGTTCTACTGCCAAAATTATTTCAAAAAAAGAACTTGATGCTTATCTAGATGAATATGATCTGATTGTTCCTAAACCTGTTAATTATCATGTTAGTACTTTTGATATATATTCAAGGGATCATAATATCTCAGATTTACTTCTTTCGCGACAATATATAGAGAATAATTGTCCTGAATATCTTTCGGCTTTTGATAATGTAATGAGTTCTACCTCTTTAAGATATTTTAATATGATTGTTGCCCATAAAACAATATTTGATGATTATATGCAATGGGTGTTCCCAATATTAGAATACTGCGAAAAGAAGATTCATATTGAAGAATATGATTCTTATAATCAACGTGTTATCGGTTTTATCGCTGAAAGACTTTTCAATGTTTGGATTGAAAAAAATAAGCAATATAAAAAATTAGAGCTTCCCGTTCATATGGTATATACGGATTTTCCGGATAGATATTTGAAACCTGTCGAAACTTATTTACGAGCTTTTTTTAGAAAAACTTTCTTTTAGGAGGATTCTCTGTGTCGTATTCTGTTGGAATTATTACTTATCATGCGGCTTATAATTTTGTGGCCGGGCGGCAACATCATTCAATTCGACGGAGTGGGCAAATATCCGCTGCTCC
>OGXI01003603.1_pt1 | contig 10243 bp, 5 predicted proteins | sample 1576221 | NCBI WGS metagenome assembly OGXI01 (sample SAMEA3541523, study PRJEB24748) | human gut metagenome | biome: human gut; feature: human-associated habitat; material: faeces | place: China | collected 2012
ATAAGCTGAAACAGCCGAAAGCCCCTGATCTCAAGCGGTTTTCAGGCATGGAAAAAGTCCACCGTGATCCAAAATCACGGTGGACTCATGGCGGAGAGTAAGGGATTCGAACCCCTGTGGCGTTGCCGCCTAACGGTTTTCAAGACCGCCCCGTTATGACCGCTTCGGTAACTCTCCAGATATGCAGATAGAGAAACAAGACGCCGATGATCGGCGTCTTGTTTTTGGCGGAGAAGGAGGGATTTGAAGCCTTTAAAAACGTCGATATATCAGCATATAGCCGTCGCGGTGTGTAGATGCTGTGTTCAGCATATAAGGAGAGTTTACCGCCCTCCCTTCCGCGAGGCTGGCTTTATTATAAGTTCATCCTCCGCTTTTGTCAACCGCCATCACCTCGGCAACCCGAGCGCCCCGGCCGCCCTGCTTGTGCCCGTCGGAAGGCTGTTTGTCACCGTCCCGCTCTCCAGCCTTGCCCGTACACTGCTGCCCACCGCAGTAGAGTACGGGTTTTTATACGGCTTCCAGCTCTTGTTCTGAATTTGCCACAGCGCCGCGCGCTGCTCCTGCGTCAAGCCGCTCACGGAGTCGATCGCCGCTTTTGCCATGCCTGCGTTCAGAGATGTCTTGCCGTACTTTTCTTTGATTCCCTCCGTTGCTTCATACACTTCAACGTATTTCTCCGCCGGCACGTTCCACTGGCGCACCGCCGAGAATTTCACGGCGATGGAATCCGGCATGATCGCCTGCACGGCCGCCGCTGCCGTCGCATCGGAAACGCCGCTGTTAACGATTGCTTTGTATTTCTGCATAGCGGTCACGCTGTCCGCGCCTTTCTCCGGGGTCAGTGCTCCAATCGTGCGCGCGAGTGTTTCCGCCTCGCTCGTGCTGACGCCCGCTCCGGTGATTTTCTCATACGTTTCGGCCTTTGCCTGCACTCCGGAGTAAAACACCAGATTGCTTTTCACGGCCGTCTTCTGGGCGTCAGAAAGGTTCATGCGATCCACCTCCGCTGCAAACTCGACCGCCTTTACGGACGCTTTCTCGTTGTCCCGGTTGATCCGGTCGTAAACGTCGTAGCAATCCATGATGCTGTCCCACGACATTTTTTCCGATCGCAGCGCGCTGAACTTCACGTCCTTTCCGTCGCCGATCATGGCCGAATAGATCTGCTGTTTGTATCTGTCCGGCAGATCCGCGTTGCGGATCGCGTCGCGCTTTGCTTTTGCCGCCGCCTCCGGGTCGTCGTCATCCACACTGCGCACGGCCTGCATGGTTTCGTACACGGTCTTTTTATCCGCCCCGCTGGCGACGATGTCCCGATACGCCTGCGTCTGCTTTACGGTCAGGCTTCTGTCGCCGGATGCATAGAACTCGTTCGCGTCCTGCGTCGCATTCGGCCCAAACAGCACCATCTGCGCGCCTTTCAGCAGGCCCTTCGGCCCGCTCGTGTCCACAGGATACTTCAGCCGCTCGGAGTCTCCATACCCGGAATATGCACCGCCGCGCACAAGCGTCTCGACGCCCTTTCCGGTCTTATAGATCTGGTTGCCCATCGGCAGCCATGTCTTCAGCTCCTTCGGTGCGTCCTCCGCCAGCTTCTGCGCCGCGTCTTTGCGCGTGTCCGCATCTTTCCCGAACACAGCGGTTTTTGCATCGGAAAGCGTATTTACCGGAACTGTCGGCAGCGGCATGTTGCTGTCGCTTGCTCCCGCCATGGAAAGCGCATTTGAGATAAACGGAAGGTCGCCTGATGCTGTATACCGCAGTTGGTCCCACGCCGCTTCCGTGTCAAATTTCTGCTCCGGCTTTTCCGTTCCGAGTTCCCGTTCTCCGGTCGCCGCTTCCAGCGCGTTGTCCAGCGCCGTCAGCAAGTACTTGTTCGTGCTCAGTCCCTCGCCTGCGCCTATAGCGCCGGTCACATATCCGATCACGTCGAACGGCGCCGGCGTTCCACCGTAGAGCCATTCCGTCAGTCGGTTGAAGATGAATGCCTCCAGCAGGTACTTTGCCACGAATCCGCAGAGCTTTTTCACGGCTGCAGTCTTCCCCTGCGTCTTTGCCATCGTCTGAAATTCCATCGGCAAGTCGTGCGAGATATGACTCCATGCGTTGGCAACCTCGAGCTGGAACGTCGTCAGCGCCTTCGAGAAAACGTTTTTGTCCTCAAACGCCATCGGCTTCGCGCCCTGGATGCGGTTGCCCACCATCCTGCTGGCATATTCATCCGCCGCCCTCATTGCTTTCTCATGCGTTGCGCCCTTTTTCACTTCCTGCAGGTATTTTGCACGCACGATCACGCGGCTGGCCACGTCGTCCACCGCTTCGAACGGGATAGCGGCAACGTCCATCACCTTCCCCAGCCCCTTAGTTTCCGTCAGCTGGTCAATTCCCCGCTTACCGGTCAGGAAGTCACTTGCGCCTTCCCATCCGTCCGCCTTCGTCTCCCCGGTCACGATGTCCCGGACAGCTTCTGCGACATTCCCCGCTCCGACTTCTGCCGCCAGCATCGGGATCTGTGCCGTCTGGTTCAGTGCGGACGACAGATTGCCCACGATGGTGCTCTGTCCGAAAATGGCCGAGAGCTTGTTGCCGAGGTTCAGGAAGTTGCGCCCGAACTTGTCTTCAAACACGCGATCCACCTTCGTCTGCTTCCCCGCCAGCTTGTTCGTGTAGTCATCCAATACGGACACGAACTGCCCGTACTTCGTCATTCCGTTGATGTTTTCAAACAAGCTGTCGATGTATTTGTCCAGTGCCGCGTCTGCCTGCTCCTCCGTCAGGCGCGTGCCCTCCGCGATCCGGTCCGCCGATTCCAGGAATCCGATCTTCTGCTCCAGCGATGCATTGTGCATCTCTCTCGCCTGCGCAATCCGGTCGCTGATCCCATCCCGCGCATACTTCCCGCGAAAGTATTTGGACATTTCGCGCAGCTTCATGATGTCGTCCGTGTGATATAGGACATTCGCCATGTAGTTGACGTAGGATTCATAACCGCCTACTGCGTCATATTCTACGTTATCGTTGCTCGTTTTCGTGCGTTCGAGGAAGTACGGGTTCCACTGCTTTCCTGGCCGGAAGCTATCCGTCCTGCCAGCGATGGCCGTCGGCAGCTCCGACACCTGCGCGTCGATCCCAATCAGTTTCAGGAACTTTGCCGTTCCCTCCTGCGCCTTCTCTGGCTGCATGTGCGGGGCGTACCCTTTCACATAGCCGATCGGATCATACCCATGGCTCACAAGGAATTCGTTGATCAGGTCGTAGAATTCGTTATATGCTTTTTTGTATCCCGCCGCCGCTTCTTCGATTTTCTTTGCGTCCACGTCCGCGTCCTGCAGCCTTGCCTGCGTGTCCAGCCACGCCTTGTACCGCTCCACGAGCTCCATTTGCTCCCGTGGAATGTTCATTTCCGCAGCGGTCTTCTTCACGTCCGTACTCGTTGCCGCATCCGCCACGCGCTTTCGCATATCCGGATCCAGCTTGCTCACCTGGTCCGCCACCGCGGTCCCTTCGATCACTCGCTGCACCAGCGCGCTCTCCGATTCGCTCAGGTCGAACCCGCGCACGCGGTCAAACATCCGGTTAATAAAGCGGATCTTTTCTGCGGAATTTTCGAGGATCGGGTCGAAGAGCTCTTCGTTGATTTTCTTTCCCAGTTCCTTCCCGAATGTTTTCTCCACGTTCCGCTGCATCGTGTTCACCTGCAAACTCAGCGCGCCCGGTAGTTTCCGGTCATCTGGTGTCCCGAATAGCTCCTCCAGCTTTGCCTGCCACTGCCGCTGCGCGGCGTATTTGCGGCTCCGGATCAGTTTGCCCGCGTAGTCGTTTTTTGCCATGTAGTAGTACGCGAGCTGCGTCACCTTTTCCTTTGACATGGTCGTCGGTATCTGCTCCGCCGTGTACGTTCCGCCCACGATGTTCCCGGCGCTGTCGAATGATGCCCCTTTTGCGATTCCCTGCGCAAATTCTTTCTCTGCCGGTGCCGGGTTCAGCTCCCGGATTTTCTTCTCGATGTCCCGGCTCGCCTTTTTGGCGTATTTCGCCTCTGTTACAAGGTCGTCCACGTTCGTGATCGGCGCAAACGGGTGGCTGATCTTCACGCCCATCCTTTCCGCGTGCGTGCCCGGCTCCACAGGGGTGTCTCGCAGTTCCTGCCGCTCCGCCTCGTTCTCCTGCGCCTCGCGCATCACGCGCGCGTTTTCTTCCACCGCCGAGCTGCTCGTGTTTTCTCCGGTCAGCAGTCCGTGCTCGCGTGCGTAGCCTTCGGCCGCAGTTCGTGCGCTTTCTTTCGCCTGCGTGCTCTTGACATCTCTTTTCGATTCTGATACCATATTACTTGCAGAGGCTTCACTCTCTATCCCGCGTTTCCAACGATCGTTGTTGCGCGGTTGAGAGTTTGAAGCCTCTGTTTTTACATTTGTCAAATAGTACAGGTTGTTTCCCTGGTCTCCCACATTCACACGCATTCTTGCGACGCCTGGCAGCTCTCCGAACATGGCTTTCGTTTCAAAAATGTCTGTCCTCTTCAAGTGGCGCGCCGTGTGCTTTGACGGCTCGCTTGCCATCCACTTCGCATTTTCCACAATTTCGTCCAGCTGCTCCAGCATTGCCAATGTATCAGCGCTTACCGGCTGCCTCGAAATAATCTCGCCAATTCCCTTCGAGCCAATGCCGATTTCGTAATACAGTCCGTTCGCCAATGTGTTCGCATTCTTGAAGGTCTTACCCATGAACAAGTCTTTAATAATCCGCTTATATTTTTTTCTCGCCGTAGCGCTTTCGACAGAATCAACATACGCGGATATCTCGTCGATTTTCTCCTGTGGTATCTCAACCACTTTGTACACCGCATTATCTGCTCGCACCGGAAGCCCCTGCGAGCCTGCGATTTCTGATCTCTCTGGCAAAAGTGGCATAGCCTTCGAAGTTCGTTCATTTTTGCTTTTGACCTGCGTATCGGCAGACGGCAGCCCCCGCACATCTGCAAAATTGCCGCTTTCCTGCGCGTTTGCCGTGCTCGCAACCGGTTCATTCACAATTTTCGCCTGATTTTGTGAATGAACTTGCTGAATTTGCGCATTCTGCTGCAAAATCTGCGCATTTTGTGATTCTGCCGCTCGCTTGATGGTCTCGCGCTGCTGCGCCTTGGTTCCGGCCAACGTCTCGCCGGTTACAGTTTCAAACGCTGTCCGGAGCTCGGCATTTGCAAGGACCCTCTCCGCCTTGCTGTTCGTCACCTCGCCGCCCAGCAGTTCCCGCACCTGCGACTCCGCACTCACCTGCCCCATTGGCAGCTCGCGTGCTTCTGCTGTCTGCGTCTCCACGCTTGTCTGCTCCGCTGGCAGTTCGCGTACTTCCGTCACCTGCGCCGCCGTCGCTGAATTGTTGGCTTCCTGCGTGTTTTCCTCAACGGTTTGCGCCTTCGGCAGTTCCCGCACGTCGGCCTGTACGTTCCCCGCCGCTCCGCGCGCAAGCCCTGCGGTTTTTCCGACAATCGTCTGTCCTCCGCCGAGGATGCCACCGACGGTCATACCGAGTCCGAATTCCTTCGCGCCCGTCACGGGGTTGAGCACGGCGTCCTCGTCCTTCGTCGAAAACACCTTGTTCCCCTTGTTGTAGGTCAGGTTCTGCAGCGCGCGCTCCAGCACGCCCTGCACGACTTCTTCCTGACCTTCTTCCGCGGCCGACTTGATCCACGATTTCAGCGCGCTCTCACTCACCTGCAGCTCGCCCGGCAGCTTCTGAATACCGCCGGCCACTTCGGCCGCCGCGTTCACAAGCCCGTTGGCCATGGCAAACGCATTTGCTTCCCAATCCGATGCGCCGTCCGCTTTTGCGTCCTGGTAGTTCTGCCCGGCCACCTGTGAAAACGCCAACCAGAAGTTCGGATCCTTCGCCATTGCCTGCGCCATCTGCTGCGCAGTGACTGCCGAAGTTTTCGCGTTTCCGACGATGCCCGGCAGTGTCGCGGCAGCCCTTGCTCCGCCTGTTGCAAGCTGCGCTTCCGCACTCCCGCCCATTGTCATCATCGCCATGATTGCCTGCGGCAGTGCTGCTACAGTCGACGTGCCGATCTCGTCTGCGATCTTCTGCCCTTTTGTGCCGTTCTGCATGTTCTTGCCGTAGTATTCCTGCGCGGCGTCCGCGATCTGCTGCTGCGCCTCCGCCAAGTTGGAAAAGGGGTTGTTCTCCCAGCCCAATTCTTTCAGCGCATTGCCCGGCAGCCATCCGAGCGTCTGTGCGAAGCCGTTCGCCGCCTGCGTCACGCCCTTCCACAGCATGCCCTGGCCCGTTTTTTCCTCATCGGGTCGCTCCGCGACTTTCTCATTTGCAGCCCATCTCTGGATGTCCGATGCATCCCACTTCCCCGCAGCCTGCTTTGCAAGATCCGCTGCGCCTTGCTCGAGATTATCCGCAGTGTCGATTGTCTTGTCAAAGACCGTCCTCGGCAGGTTGCCAATAGCGTTTAAGTATTCCTTCGCGTCCTTCGTGCCGAGCTTCAGGTACTCGCCAAATGAAAGCCCTTTCGGCAGTTCCGGGTTCTTCGTTTTCTTCTGTTTCTTTTTCTCATCGAAATGCATCGTCGCGTAATGGTGCACCGGCAACGTGCCGTTCTGCAACGCCGCCCGGCTTTGTGTCTCGGTGTTCTGACGGACAGCAGCGGAAAGGTCGCCGCCATTGCCGCTGCCGAATCTGTTTTTCCTTTTCGTATCGGCCATGCCAAACTCCTTTAATATCCGTAGGCGCTCAGGTCAACGCCGGTCTGTGCCTTAAACTTTCGCCGCAGCACCGCCTCGTCCTCATCACTCAGCGACACATTGTTCCAAGCGTTCACCAGATCCGATATCTTTGAATACGTTTTCCCGTTCCAGTCAAACGTCCCCTCGTCCTGGTCCCAGCTCAGGCTGCGTGCCTGGTCTTCGCTGATCGTTTCCGTCGGTTCGCTTGGAGCTGTGTAGCTATAGTCGCCATAGCTATATCCACCGTAGCCATATCCGCCGCCCGTGCTTCTTGTTCTGGTGCTCGCCGCCTTCAGCGCGTCATACTCGGCCTTCATGGCCGCAATCTGCTCGTCGGAATACAGGCGGTTGCCGTTACTGTCCGTCACCTTTTCATATCCGGAGAAGTCTCCGTACTTGGCCAGGTTGTCCGCCGCCGCCAGTGCGTAGCTGATCTCCTGCTGTTTCCTTTCCAGTTCCTGCTCCCGCTCGTAGTTTCGCTGGCCCTGCAGCCCGCTCATGACGTTGCTGTAGTTGGTCAGGTAGTTGCTGCGCGCCGTCTGGTCAGCCTGCGATTTTGCGATCTGCCGCTGCAGCTCCGCTGCATTTCCGGCAACATCCAGTGCCGTCATCGCGCTTGCGCGGCCGCCCTCGTTTTCTCGCAGCGCCTGCTCATACGACAGCCTGTTTTTCAGCAGCGAGCTCTCCGTGGCGCCGCCCGTGTACCCGGCCCCGGCCAGTTGCTCCGGAAGTGCCTTCTGCTCCTTCATCATATCGATGTAAAGCTGCCGGTCTGTGCTGTCGTATTTCTTCTTCGCTTCCTCTTTCTGCTGCTGGAGCTTCAGCATCGCAAGCTCCGTCTGCTTGGCGCTCTCCGTCTCGTTCGCCGCAAGCTGCTGCTTCAGTTGCTCCTGCAGCATGTTCAGCGTGCTCTCGAGGTAGCCGGTCTCCTGAGCCTTTTCCGCCGCCGTCCGGTATCCACGCTCCAGCTCCGCCCGCTGCGCGTCATCGTAGTCTTTCGCGTATTTCTGGTAGGTGTATTCCGGCTGATACTGCGTCATACCCTCGCCAGCGATCTTCTTGTTCCGCTGCTGCTCGTAGTAGGCCGCAGCGGCGTAGTCGCCGTTTTTCGCCGCCTTCTCCACCATGCCGGCGTAGTCCGTCCCCACGTTGTAGCTCGGCGTGTATCCGCTCTCGAGCCGGTTCATTTCATCCTGTGTGTACTGCTTTGCATACTGCGCGTATAGGCTCGACGGGCTGTAATCCATGCCCTCCCCGGCGATCTTCTTGTTCCGCTGGCTCTCGTAGTACGATGCCGCACCCATGTCGCCATCCGCAGCAGCTCGCTGCATATATTTCGCATAGTCCGTGTCCTTGTTGTAGCTCGGCGCGACGATGCCGGTCTTTTTCTGCCCGTTTTCGTCGATATAGCTGGTGGTCTGCCCTGCGTCCATAATAGCCTCCTTAGTGTTTTCCCCGCCGGGTTCTCCGGCGGGGATGCTGTTATTTATGTTCGTCCGTTTTGTCCTTCAGCTTTGCCAGGCAGTCCGTCAGGAACTTCGGCACCGGAGCGCCCAGCCTCGCCGCATTTTCTGTGATACTGCCCAGTTCCGTCACGATGTACCAAATCGCCACCAAAGGCAAGAAAGCCGTCTTATATGTAAACGGCAGCTCAAATCCCAATCCGCCATAATTGATAATCGCCGACAGGGCAACATCCAGCAGCAGCGCCACCAGCATGGCCACGATGCTGCCGAGCTTGTGCCACAGGCCGGCGCGCGCCACTGCGCTGTCCCACGTTCCGGTCGACAGCGCCGCCCACGATCCGGTCGCGTAGTCCAGGATCATTGCGGCCAGCCAGATTACCACGAGCCAGCCTGTCCACCCCCAGAAGGCCGTCATGCCGGCCAGCACGGCCGAGATGGCCGCTTTCAGCTCCATCGCTTTGCTTGGTGCATTCATGCTTTACCCTCCTTTGCATTGCCAACCATCCGCTGACACACGATCATCGCCTGCAGCGCGTCATACGTGACGTTAAGCTCGTGCTTGCCGTCGCCCTGCAGCGCGCCGCGGTCGATAAGCCGCTGTGTCTCCTCGCGCGCCCAGCTGGGCACGTCGTCGATGCTATAGTAGCGCGGGTTGCGTGCCTCGGCGTAGCGCATGCCGATAATCGCGCCGCGCACGACATCTTCAGAGATGTCGATGACTCCATTGCCAGTGCCTTTCAGAGCGCCAGCATCCATCAATTCCTGAACCTCACTTCTGTACCATTCAGGGACGTCAGCAATCGTCTTGTACTTTACCATGTTTTCGTCCTCCTCTTCGTTCTGGTGTTCCGGCGTCAGCATCTCCTTAAACGCCACCCACTGCGCCGGGTCATCCACCCACGGCATGGGGCAGCGCTTGCCCGTCACGTCGTAGTGCCGCAGCACGTGGTCGGTGTCGATGCCATAGCGCTGCATGATCTCCCGCGCCAGCGCCGCGGCGTTGGCCACGGTCTCCGGCTTGATGTAGTAGCTGCCGTCGGCGCGCTTGCGGCTGCACATCTCAATGCCGATGCTGTTGGCATTGCGACACTCGGGATGCCAGTAGCGCCGCCCGGCTTCTGCGCCGCAGTGCCACGCCGTGTCGCCCTCGCGCACGGACTGCATCGCGCCGTGTTCGTCCACGAAATAGTGCGCGCTGGCCTGCAGGCCGCCCACGCGGTGGTAGTAGTCGCAGTTGTTGCGCGCGGTGTCACCGTTGTTTGCCGTGTAGTGCATCACGATGTACCGCACCGGCTGCGTGCGCCCGGCGCGGTAATTTGACGGATCGCAAGAAACAAATTCCATCAGCTGTTACCTCCTTCATCTCTGCATCTCATCAATCCGATGCTGTAGGGCATCCTGTAAAATCAACAAGAGGCTCTTTTGAGGCTTATATGATTTCTTCGTTTGTAGTAACAATTACATTTTCCAGCGTGTCGTAGAGCACGATTGAAAAATAGGCTGCGCCATTTGAACTGTCGAATTTAAAATCGGCAACTCCATTGGCAGCATTAAAGTTTATAACAGGCCCTGCTTGGCCTTTTTCGATATTGGCCAAAGATGTATATCCGACTTTGACTTGGGTTCGGTCAGACTTGAAAAACTTGATAGATTGATATGATATATCAGTGTTCCCTTTCCATCGAATACGCACGACATCACCCTTTTTGACCGGGAGCAAGCCCGTGATATTCGTCCCTGAGTGTGCAACAGGTGCACCGCTGCTGCTATTGTATCGCATATTTTTATACATAGGCGTATGCCCGATGACGTTTCCATCCATGTCAATCGCGGCATCAAGCAGGTTTGTATATGCTGGGGCTTGGGCTACAGCGGTTGCCGTGATAACAATATCGCCGATCACCTCTGGAATAGCTATGACCCCATCTTTGTAAAATGTGGACACGTCCTCACCTCCCATCATGATTTTTACATTACTGACTTCGCACCCCGTGTCGGCAGTTATCGCAGTACAATAAGACTGCCCGTCGATGACATACG
>OGXI01003605.1_pt1 | contig 10238 bp, 9 predicted proteins | sample 1576221 | NCBI WGS metagenome assembly OGXI01 (sample SAMEA3541523, study PRJEB24748) | human gut metagenome | biome: human gut; feature: human-associated habitat; material: faeces | place: China | collected 2012
CTTGGCTACGATCAGCTGTTTGCGGTCACCAATGTACCAGTTTTTCTTCAGCTTCCTTCTGAAAGTCTTGTTCTGACATATTTCCATGTAATAACTGATTTTCTAAATAAATATATTCTTCACTCATTTTAATAACCTTTCTGTAATTCTCTATGATATATTTTTAGTGCCTCTTGAAAAATAAGTCCTATCTCTTTCGCCTGATTGAACTTATCCCTCATCTCTTTTCTAAATAGTTCTCTGGCTTTGGAAAAATATTGTGCTTTATTTTCCTCGTAAAATTCATAATAGCGTTCCATTGTCTCCATACATTTATGTAGGACCAATGATAGATACCATTCCGGATTTTCTTTTTGCAGCTTGATCCAGGGATTATATCCGAGTGTTTTATATGGAAGATAGGTATTCTCCTCTTCTGCTTCAGAAAAAACAATATCGTAATCTCTAGTATCCGGCTTGTTTTCTTGGATACTGGTATATAACTTGATTCTCCTTCTTTCTGGGTATAATCCGATAAGTTTTCTTTGTTCTTTTGTTAATCTGGGAATGCGACATTGCTTTCTTTCTGGCTGTTTTTCAAATCTCGATGGAGAACCGGAAAGGTCTGCCAGTGTACATAAGGCATCATAATAGCTATATCCATTTAAGCGAAGTAGCTCGATTGCATCAAATGACTTATTGCATACAAAACAATGAACAGTATTGCTATTTTCGTATATGTAGCAAGAACCATAATGTTGATCATTATGATTTAGCCGGTCAGGACATAAGATAGATTTTCGGCATCCAAAATTTCTATATTCCACTCCTAAAAAATCAAGCACATCAATTATAGAGACTTCTTCTAATAATTCTCTCTTATCTTCATCTTCAAATAGCAGCATTTTAATACTCCTCTCTTCTTTATTCTTTTTCTCTTATAAAGAATGATATTTTGAGGTAAAAGATAAAAATATTTTGGTATCCATATTGAAATCCGCCCCATTTTTCAGAGGCGGATGATCATGCATTATTCGGCTGTTTTTTCAGTCTCCTGCATACGATTTTGAATATTATCAGTAGTTGCCGCAAAAAAGCAGATACGGTCAAATTTTTTAGAATCAAATCCTAATCCTTTAAAGTCAAAATAAGAATAAGAAACCAGATCTCCGTCATTGTTCATGATTTTTTTAGCTGTTTCCGTAATCTTTAATGTTCCAATAGGTTCAAGTGTATCTGCATCAGCAATCAAAAGATCTCCTTCATAGGTATAACCATAGATGATCCCAATATATTCTCCCTTGCTTGGTTTATATAAAGATACCTCTACACAACTTCCCTTTTTGATTGTTTCTCTGACATACTGCAAATTCGATAAGGAGTTTGTATTCATCGTATATCTGGAAGCGTCTTCTTTATCATATTCAATTTTTATGATATCTGTTGTTGTAGATTCTCTTGTATCCGGTTCGATATCCATTCGGCATTTTACCTGTGCGGAAAAGAATCCTTTGGACGGAAAAATTACTGCTAAAATAGATGAAAATTTATTCTTCTCTAAATAGACATGTTTGCCAAATACGTTTAGGTCTACGATACGAAGCAATTCCTTGTTATATACTTCAATAGTATCATATGGTTCTATCTCATATACATTTTCATCTGCCCGGTAAGTTAAAGGTATTCTGATTCCATCTTTTAGACGATAATAATATTTGCCTGAAGAATCAGGGAACTGTGCATATCCAGAGAAATTACTAAACCGATATCCGCGCGTTGTTTCCACAACACTTCCATAGGCTTTCGATGTATAGTTATTGGCCCACAAGATAACATTTCCAATCTTATACGGTGAACTTACCCTTTTTCCTTTTTTTTCATCTTCAGTTTTCTGTTTATCCGCCAAATATCCAACATCTGCCTTATTAGGATTTGTTTTTGTGATGTAAATCTCACAATAATCTGTTAATCCATCTTGATCACTGTCAAGAAACCAACAATTTGTATTTTGGTTTTGTTCTTCTCCATTATCAATTCCATCATTGTCAAAATCTGCAGCGGAATTTTCTTTCATTGCATCAGTGCTTCTTTTTACGGCAGAAACATCTAAACTAACAGCTAGTTTGTTGTCTTCCGAAGATGAGGTGTTTCCCATAAAAAACTGTGGGATATAAATAAAAAGAGCGATTGCGGATACAATTACTACAGTTCGTTTTATCTTTTTTTGTCGTTCCTTTTTACCGGGAATGATCACTTTCCCGTCCACTCCAAATGTGGGAATTTCATTTTGGTTCTTTTTGATCTTTTTTTGATTTTTCTTGATTGTTTGGTTTATCTTATTCATGGTTGTCCTCCTTTACGTTTTTCTTTTATTAGTATGACAGAATGCTGACTTTCGAAGAAAATCTGTACAAATTTTATCTATCCTATTGATATGTCATCTTATATGTGTAACAGTTTGATGATGCATGGAGGACGATAATCTTAATCTATGAGTCATGGCTTTAAACAAAAACTTTAGGAAGGATGATAAAAATGAACGTGATTAATATCAGTGGAAATTTAGCAAGAGATCCGGAGGTTAGAGAAACTGGAACAGGTGGAGAATGTTTAAATCTACATGTTGCAGTAAAGCGTCCGTTCGGACATGGGGACAACGGAGTAGATTATTTCCATTGTATTTCTTTTGATGATAATGATATTGCTTATGCCAGAAATTTTTTTAAGAAAGGAACCTGTGTGATTGTAAGTGGCTATATCACATTCAAAAAAGAGGAAAAACAAGGGAAATATGCCTATTCCACACGACTAAATATCGTTTCAATGGAAGGGGTAGCTCGCCTAAAAGAAAAACAGCAAGATGAAATTCCGGTTTCATATAAAAAAGGAAAACAACATAATATTAAGGAGGCAGAAAAAAAATTAATATCTCAGCCTGTAGAAGATCTGGATATAATAGACTGTACACAGTCAGGGATTGAAATTCCACCATGGCTATCATAGATATTACCATTTTAAGGAGCTTTTATAGCTCCTTTTCTTTTTTATAAAATTTTTCTATAGAAAAATTGACCGCAACTACAATTCTCTCATACTAACTGTAAAAGAATTATTTTAAGAAAGGAGATTTATTAATGAAGAGAAAAATATTAGGATTGGGATTGATTCTAATGGCTGGCCTGTGTTTATATCTTAGTCTGGAACAAGCAGATAAATATCGTCAGGCAGAAAAAACATATGATAATATTCTTGAGAAATATACGAAAGAAAAAAAGAATTCAAAGAAAAAACAAGAATTTGTGATAGATTGGGAAAAACTATGGAAAATAAATAAAGATGTTGTGGGGTGGATAAAAATGGATTCTGGTGCAGATTATCCTGTCCTTCATGGAGATTCTAATGAAGAATATCTGCATACTGATCTTTATGGGGACTATAATATCAACGGCAGTATTTTTATTAATGCAGATAACGCCAGGGACTGGAGTGATCCAAATACGATTATTTACGGTCATCGCATGAATAATGGCAGCATGTTTGGAAGCAATAAGAAATATATGGAAAAGGATTATCTAAAAAAACATCCTACCTTTTCCATTTATCGCCCAGATGGATGCTATGAATATAAAATATTTAATGTTATGGTTGTCGAAGATGGAACATATCCCTACACCTATCAATTTCCAGACAAAAAAAATTACATTGAATATCTTGCTAAAGTGAAACAATATGCTTATTATGATAGCAAAGTCTCTGTTCCTGATACTAGACAGATAGTCACTCTTTCAACCTGTACTTATATTAATCATGTAAAAAAGAGACTTGTTATTCAGGGATATATTCATTCCATTCGTGATTACAAAGGAGTGGTACAAAAAAGAAAAACTGATATTGTGGAAGATAATGTTTTTTCAGAAGCAGAAACGGAGGGAACAAATGAAAAAATTGATTAAAAATGGTTTATATATGACATCTTTTATCTGTATTACGGTTGCGCTATGTATATTATCCACTACTTTTGTATCGCAGCGAGTAAATGTAAATGGGAATTCAATGAATCCTACCCTTTCCAATAAAGATAGCTTGTGGCTCAATAAGCTTACTTATCATTTTCAAGACCCAAAACGATTTGATATTGTTGTGATTGATACGGATCTTAATGGTGGTGAATATATCATAAAAAGAGTGATTGGTCTCCCATCTGAAACTGTGCAGATTAAAGATCAGATGGTTTATATCAATGGAAAAAGACTTCAGTCGGATATATATGGAAAAGAACCAATCGAAGACGCGGGGGAAGCTTCTAAGCCAATAACTTTAGGCAAAAATGAGTATTTTGTATTGGGAGATAATCGAAACAATAGTGATGATTCTCGCTTCCCAGAAGTGGGCGTGATAAAAAAGAAAAGAATAATGGGGAAAACCCCGTTTCGACTCTTGCCGCTAAATAAAATAGGAAAATTAAAGTAAAATAAGCCAGTTGCCATATAGGTGACTGGCTTATTTCTTTTAGAAACGAGCAAACGAGCAATTAACATAGTCCTCTTTGTCTAAGTAATATTTTTAATCTTGTCCTTCGATTTCCTGCCTGTAGTGTTTTGATTGCAGTCTGCAGTGCCGTTCCTTCATTAATGATGATACACTGCTTTTTTGCTCTGGTAATTGCTGTATATAAAAGATTTCTTACCAACATGATCCTTGGATTCATCGGCATAACGACAATAACGATCGGGAATTCACTTCCCTGTGATTTATGTATGGTCATTCCATATGCAAGTTGGATATCTTCCATCATATCCCTCGTAAGAACATATTCTTTTTCCCGGATTTCAACATGTAGCTGCTTGTTCTTATCAATAGATCTCACAATGCCAATATCTCCATTAAAATAATCTGCTTCATAATTATTTTTTGTCATGATGATCTTATCATTTACTTTATAGCATCCTTTTCCATAAAATATCTTATCTTTAGATTCATTTAAACACTCCTGCAAGATAGTATTTTGCTGTGTAACACCAGATACACCTTCTCGACTAGGGCATAATATTTGAATCTTAAAAGGATCTTTGGGATCATAATATTTCTTCATGATATTTTTTACCCTTTCCATGCTTTCTGATTCTGATTTCGTTTGTATGATCTGAAAGTCCCTTCCAGTTACAAGAAAAGTTTTTCCTTCATTAATCCTCTTAGAATTATCAATGATTGGAGAACCGCCTTTTTGTCTAAACACATCCGTTAACATGCATTTAGGGATAATTTTATCATTGACATCTAAAAGATCATGTAAAACAGCTCCTGGACCAACTGATTCTAACTGATGAATATCTCCTACCAAGACAAGCGTTGCTCCATTTTTTACTGCATCAAGGAGCATCGCAAACAAAGCAATGTCGAGCATAGATACCTCATCTACAACGATCAAATCTGCCTCAATTGGATCAGATGCATCCTTAAAGTTTGCATCATCACCATAAGGAGTATAATTTAACAAACGATGTACAGTACAGGCTGGCATCTCGGTGGATTCAGACATTCTTTGAGCTGCACGTCCTGTGGGGGCACATAGTTTTACAATATCCTTCGGATGCATTTTTTGATATGCCATGATAATCCCTTTAATAGTTGTAGTCTTGCCGGTACCGGGACCACCGGTTAATATCTTTATTCCTTTTGATCCCAATATCTTAGGAAAGGCTTCTCTTTGTTGTTTTCCATATGACATACCACAAGCTTTTTCAGCATAGCTTATCAAATTTTCATCAAACGGGATTTTCCCCCTATTAGAGGTTAAACGGATGATATTCTCTACCGTATTATTTTCAGCATCATATATCTTCCGATTATAAACGGTGCTGTTTTCCTTGTTACTTTTGCAGAATAATTCCCGTGTCTGATAAAAGACAGATAGTACAGATGTCAGATCAATGCTGTTACTATCATCACCAGATCGTATGACTGTACGTTTTACAGCTCTTGCAAAATCATTTAGAGAAGTCCACGTATGCCCACTGTTTTCAATTTGATGTATTGTCTCAAATGCAGCAAATTTTAAACGTGAGGAATCAAGTGGTGCATATTTTCCCATCTGTTTTGTGATCTTGTCACATTCGTTTAAATGTAATCCGATTCGATATCCTGTTTTATATGGATCATTTTGCAATTGCTTGAGAGCATTGTTTCCATAATATTTTACACATTTTGCAGCATATGGGAATGGTATATTTGCCTTTGACAAAATGCGAAAGACTCTTTCTTCCATTTTTGTTTTCATGATCACAGCGATAATGTTTTTTGCTGCTTCTTTGTTTACTCCACATACCTCCCTTAATAGCTCGACAGAATTATCTTGTTCTGCAAATTGGATGATGTCTAGCTGCTTTGTATTTCTTAAATATGTGATCAAAGACATGGATTGTTGGTAACTTAATTCTGGGAAATTTCCTGAACTAAAATAATTAGATAATGTTATCTCATCATGACTCTCCATTCGTACATCTTCCAGTTTAAATACCCATTTTCCTTTTTCTCTTGTAAATCCGCCATAGATAATAAGTGGTGTTCCTTTTGAGAAAAAAGGAGTAGGACATTTTGTCGCATCACAGGTGATATACCTCCAAGTAATATCTTTCTTCGTTCGTGAGTCTCTTTTTACAACAATCCTGTCAGCAACAGCATCGCCCATAAGAAAAGAATGAGATGTGCAGATCTTAAACATGCCCTCTCCTGTTTTTTCATTATGGAATATATGATTTGCAAAATAGCCCTCAAAAGACCACTGACACAAATTGCTCATATCTTCTTTTTCTCCTTTCGTCTCTAAATACTTCATCACTATTAGAATGATGGATACGAGAAAAAATAAAACCCGTTAGAAACTTTGTTCTAACGGGTATGATACCTATTTCCAGTCTTAGCTGTCTTTTTCTTCTCTTTTTGGTTCATTATTTTCCTTTTTTACGGGATCTGGATCGATAGCCATGTCTCTTGCAACAATAGACTGTGCAATCCTCTTCTGCTCTCTTATGTTTTTTGTCTGGATAAGCCCAGCTGCCGCGATAACATCTCCAGTTTTTAAAGTTTTAGCAAGTTCTGCCTGGCGTTTAAAACAGGAAACATTTACCCTGTCTCTGCGGTTATTTCTTTCACATAATACAGTAACAACTACGGTTTCATCATTTACTTCATAAACGTGTGTAACATTACCTGTAATAAATGCTCCGTTTTCATCTCTCATATGTCCGCCATCATATTCAGATATATTATCTAAATTAATATAACGGCTCAGTTCTCTTTTTGAGCGAATGATAGCATCTCCGATAAAGATCTGCTGAAAACCATTTGTAGGCTGTCTGTTTTCGTCCAATTTTCTTTGCAAAGAAGCATGTCCGATAATACATACCCTATCACCTTTTTCAAACTTAGCTGCTGTTTCCGCTAATTCTCCAAAGAATCTAAACATCGGGTAATCTTTTCTTGGTCCACTATCTGTAACAATACGTACATTTGTGTACGGAACACCTGTTCTTGTTTCGCCGGAACGAAGAAATACAATCGTTCCTCGATCACGCATTTCATTTCTTGGTCTGAATGCCATATAAAATCCTCCTTTTCTTATAGCCAGTCCTGTTTTTAATCTACTGACTTTAGCTTTTCATTAATAGTATGAAAGAACGCAAAAAAAATAAGCCAGCTCAAAAGAGCCGGCTTATTAGCTACATACGGAAGATCTGAAATCCCTTGTTTTTTAATTCTTTTTCAGTATCTGCATGATTGATACCACCAAGAAAAGCTTGTTCTACTTTTTTATCTCCTGTTAAAAGATCTAATAATGCTTTTAAATATTCCGTATCTAATTTGTCCAGATTATCTATAAGGAACAGATGGCATTGCGTGATTTCTCCGATCATCGTCATAAGAGTATAGGCAACACACACAAATTCTCCAGTTGATACTTCTTGCATATCCACAAATGGTTTTCCTTTTCCTGGAGAAACCGAAATAGAGATACCACTATCAGATAAGAAATGAATCTGAAATCCCTCTCGAAGAATAGATGTCTTTTCATTACATTTCTTTTCAAAAAAGCCTAAAGTACATTTTAATATAAGTGCCGGAACACCTTTCTTAGGGTCCAGAACATTAATAGCAAACTGAGCCAGGTTATACTGACGCTTTATTTTTTTCATCTCTTCTTTGTTCTTTTTCACTTTTTCGTATCTTGATAAAATACTTAATTGGTCTAAAAGGGCCTTTTTCTTTGACGTTAAATCTGCTTGTTCTACTTTTTGAGGTTCCGAAAGAACTTCAGGAACAATAAATTTTGCTATATTGTTCTCCAAGTTTGTTTTTTGAGCATATCGATATACCTGTTTTTGATAATCTGCTATGATCTCATCTCTCTTATGGATCTGCTCTTCACATTTAACTACAAACTCTATATTTGTAGCTAATGCTTTTTTATTTTTTTCAATAAGAGAAATAAGCTCCTCTTTTAACTGAGATTTGTCAGTAGTACATACCAATTTTTCTGAGATAGGGCATACCGGCTTATCCAGATTTTCCAGAGTTCTGTTTAATAGATCCAGTGTAGAGTTTATCGTTCCAATGTTTTCATTTGTCTGTTTAATGTATGGATGAAATTTCATCTTATCCTGCTCTGCCTTAGATTTGATTTCTTCATTTGGCTTTTTACAAGAAGAATAGGATTCTAATTGTTTTTTCATTTCATTAAGTCTGTTGAGTGCTTGTTCATGCTGTTTTTTGGAAGAAGTATACTCCTGTAACCGTTTGGAGTACTCTTTCCCTTCTGCTTCTGTTTGAGCGACATCTGCAAGTTCTTTTTCAATATCTTCCCTTGTTTTATCCGGCAGAGTCTCATTAAAAGTGCAACCTGACTCTAACGCCTTATACTTTCTTTTTAATTCTTGTCTAACTGCATAAGCTGAATTGTAGCCGGCTGTCAGGTCGTTAAAATTAAAGTCTTCCTTCTTTTTAAAGATATCTGTCATAAGATAGTTTCTTTCTTCCTCGGAGAGTTTTCCATTTACTTTTGCGGCAAATTCTATGATGTTCTTTGCTTTTGCATTTAGCGGAAGAATTGTCATAAAAAAACTGCTTAGATCTCTCGAAGATAGTCCGGCAAACCAATCTACAGAGCATAAACTTTCAATCCAATACGGATGCATGTGTCTCGTTGCTAAAAATTCATCAACACTCTTTTTCGTAGAGCGCTTTCCATTGCATGAAGAAATCGTTTCTCCCTCTCGTCTTATACGTTCGATCATATTACCATCTGAAAAACATATTACTACGCTAGCCTGTTTACATCCTTTTCGGATAACTTCTTTTCCTGCCTTGCCGGTAAGAGCAAAACGAATCGCATCAAGAAAAGAGGATTTTCCACTGCCACATCTTCCTATAACAGCATTTAATCTTTTCGTATTTAGTTGCAGATCCTCTATACCTTTAAAGTTCTTGATTGAGATAGATGATATTGTAATGCTACTGTTCATAATCTGATTCTCCCTTCATCATTGAAAAATTATATTTGCATAGGTAGTATGCAGTTTTATAACACCAGACAAAAAAGTTCCACAGAAAAATTGAGTCGTTCTCTATTCTTTCATACTACTAGCGACCAAGTAATCTGACTAAATAATAAGGGATTTTTCCCAAGGAGGTTTTTTATGAACACTATTGATTTTAAAACAAGAACAGAAATCATTGAAGAGCCATCTAACTGTCCGGAAGGATATTGGGTACTCGGATTAGATACTGGGTATTCTGCTGTAAAAGGAAAGTCTCCAAATAAAAGGTATGCTTTTCCTTCTTACGCAAAGAAAGTACCAGCAGATCGTGCTTTTTTAAGGGATGCAGAAGATACAGATATTCGTTACCGTGACGAAAATGGAGAATGGGTCGTTGGAAGACTGGCTTATGATGAAGTGAATGCAAAAGAAGTTGTAGATAGCGAGCAGGAATTATTTGGAAGACATCGTTATTTTTCTGATATGTTCCTGGTTATCGCCCGTACCGGTATTGCGATAGGAATGATGCCAAATAAATATGGATCTTATGAAGGCAAGCATATTATGATCGAGGCTGGACTTCCCCCTAAATATGCCAGTGACGCAGATGACTTACGAGAAGCACTTTGCGGGAAACACGATTTCGAGATAAAAGTTGGATCAGGAGATTGGACAAGATATACTATTGATTTATGCAAATCCTCGCGCCGGAACTCAATGACCGTA
>OGXI01003617.1_pt1 | contig 10216 bp, 8 predicted proteins | sample 1576221 | NCBI WGS metagenome assembly OGXI01 (sample SAMEA3541523, study PRJEB24748) | human gut metagenome | biome: human gut; feature: human-associated habitat; material: faeces | place: China | collected 2012
CAGCTCGTCCGCGCGGCGGAAGGCCGAGATGAACACGGCCGGAAAGACATCATGGTCTGCGTGGAAAACTGGCTGTGGGTGCCGCTGCTGCACGTACAACCCGGACAATACGAAATCATCTCGCTCAATACGGACAATATGCACGTGTACACGCGTCTGAACAACGACCGGTTGTTCGGAGCGCTGCACGAAGCGATGCAGCGGCATCATGCGGGAGGGGCGACCTCCGAAGACCGAGCGTTGGCCACCGAAACATTGCAGCAATACGCCAACCTGCGGATGGATTCCGACGTGACGCGCTGCAAACTCTATGCGCTACTGCTTCCGGCCTACACGATTCTCGGTGATCAGGAAGCTTGCAGCCGGATGATCGGGGAGATTCAGGGGCTGTTGCCCGCTGTCAGGGCGGAGCAGTCGCGGGCATTGCTGTCGGTTACGCTCTATGGATGCACCGACAACTGCATTTATCGCGAACAGGCGCACGGAATCGTCGACAGCTGGCGCACGGAGGAGCGTCCCAAGAAAATCAAAGCGCAACTTATCCGGCGTCTGGACGACTACGACGAATGGCTGGGACATCGCCGATAAGCGAAACGCACGAAATTATCCGAAATCATATGAACGAACCGCGGCAGGAAAGCGAGCCTTGCGGAATACGGCTGATGCGTCTGATGGAGACGCGGCTACTCGACATCATCCGTCAGGAGCATAGCAACCGCAATTGTATCCATTTGTACGGCACCGGGGAGTATTGGACCGCCTTCGAACAGTCGGCCTACCTGTTATGCCGGATTTTTCCGGGAAATGCGATTTCCGTGATAACCCATACTGCTTATCCTTTTCCCGTCGTGATGGCCAATATCCCGGACCGGGCATTGAGGGAGTATTCCAGAAGTCATATCTTCCGGCGCGACGAGGCCGATTACAAAGAATGCGTTGCTGAAGAAATAACGCCCAAGCAATATCAGATTTGGCACCGGAAAGAGGTGCAGGAATTTCAGTAATGCTCCCCATCGACGGTTTGTGGGGTTTCATGCCCGGCAATTTCAGTGCTTTCCAATTGCGTCACTCTTTATAAATCAAACGTTTTCGCCTCCACATGCTTCAAGTTATCATGTCCCGTTTTGGGATTGAAAAATACCTATCGTCACGGTATTTTTCGTCGTGGCTGATCTTGACGATCGACACGGTCGTGTCTGTAGTTTCGACCTTGATCGCCTACCTGTTGGTTCGCGGATTGTTCACGAATCCGGTTTTCACGGTATGGTACGGTTTCTGGCTGTTGGCCGGTTCGTGTGTCTTGAGCGTTTTTTCGTTCATCGTTTTCCGAACGTTCCGCAGCGTCATCCGTCATACGACGCTTCGGGAAATCTGGAAACTGGGCGGTGCGGTTCTCTTCAAGGACTTGCTGATGTTCTTCTACGTGCTTCTCCTTCCCCAAAAACCGTATCCACCTTATGCCTCCCTTTCCATGGGTTTCCTGCTGGACGCTTTGGTGACTTTGTTCCTTCTGCTGGCCCTTCGTCTTTGCATGATCGTCGTCTACGATCTGATCAAGCTGAAGCAGTCCCGCCGCGCGAACAGCCGTCAGGTTCTGGTCTACGGCACGGGGGACAAGTCAGTGTCTCTGGTCACGCGTCTTCAAAACTCGCCGCATTACCGCGTCGTCGGTTTTCTGACCTACGGGAAGTCCCTGCGCAAGCATACGATCGCGGAGTGCCCGGTCTACTATTTCGAGAATCAGCACAGCGTCGAATACCTGCGGGACCGAGTCGATGTCGACGCGATCCTTTTCGCCACCAATGACGATGCGCAGCAGGAGCAGGAGCGTCTGATCAGATACTGTACGGAGCAGGGGGTCAAAATTCTGATCGCCCCACCGATCGACGAGGTCATCGACGGGAAGATTATGAAGCAGTCGATCCGGGAGATCAAGATCGAAGACCTGTTAGGCCGTCCCGAGATCCGCATTTCGATGGATGAGATCATCGCCAACTTCCGCGGCAGGACGATCCTGGTTACGGGGGCGGCAGGTTCCATCGGCTCGGAGCTTTGCCGTCAGCTGGCGACGTTCGGGGTGAAGGAGCTTATCCTTTTCGACAACGGGGAGACCCCGATGCACAACCTTCGCCTGGAACTGGAGGAGCGCTATCCGGCATTGAAATTCATCCCTGTCATCGGCGACGTCCGGATTCCCGCCCGTCTGGACTTCGTGTTCCGGACGTACCATCCGCAGGTGGTGTTCCACGCTGCGGCTTACAAACACGTCCCGCTGATGGAGGAGAACCCATGCGAGGCGGTTCTGGTAAACGTCGCGGGAACGCGCAACGTCGCTGACAAGTGCATCGAATACGATGTTGAGAAGATGGTTATGATCTCGACGGACAAGGCCGTGAACCCGACGAACGTGATGGGTTGCACGAAGCGCCTTGCGGAGATCTATGTGCAGTCGCTGGGTCTGTCGATCGAGCAGGGCCGCACGCCGGGGAAGACGCGTTTCGTCACCACGCGCTTCGGGAATGTGCTGGGCTCGAACGGTTCGGTCATTCCCCGCTTCAGGGACCAGATCTCCAAGGGCGGTCCGGTGACTGTCACGCATCCGGACATTACGCGCTTCTTTATGACGATCCCCGAGGCGTGCCGTCTGGTCATGGAGGCCGCCACGATGTCGACGGGCAATCAGATCTTCGTCTTCGACATGGGCGAATCGGTTAAGATCGCGCACCTGGCGCGGCGGATGATCTCCCTGGCGGGCTTCGAACCGGAGAAGGACATCAGGATCGAATACACGGGTCTGCGTCCGGGCGAGAAACTGTACGAGGAGGTTCTGTCGAACAAGGAGAACACGCTTCCGACGACGCACGACCGGATCCGTATCGCCAAGGTTCGGGAGTATGACTACGGGGAGGCCTGCGGCGTTGCCGAAGAGCTGGAGACGCTGTCCCGAAAGGTGGAGATTCCCGACATGATACGGCTTATGAAGCGGACGGTTCCCGAGTTCAAGTCGAAAAACTCGAGGTTCGAGGTATATGACAAATAATCTTCAAGTGCCACGATATGGCCATTGATCAGCCAGAAGTAAGTATTGCGCTGGATTATATGTAACAATCCGTTTGTATTTAAGCAACGCTTGTTTTTAGATTGTTATTCTTTTGATTATTTAGTTTCTTGATTAGTTGCACACTTCTAACGGCGTGCTGCTACTATCTTAATCAGGCATCAAAGATATTCTTCCTGGTATTGACCATATTTTCTACGCAACAGTATTGAGGCATTATGTTTATTATCCACTGTTTGTATGAATTACGCTCCCCGATGCCCTTTTCTGCAATAGCACCATTTTCAATTCCAAATATTTAAGAAAATTTAACCATATACTTCTATTGTTATTTCTACTGTACAGGTAATCTGATTAAATCGCTTGTAAAGAGCTTTTCGTGGTGTCGTTCAATACGGCCATCAGAACCAAATTAATCCGCGAGAATATGAGAAATTTTGAAGACCTCCAAATTGCTGTAGCCGGTACCGGTTATGTCGGTTTGAGTATTGCAACTCTTTTGGCACAACACCACAAAGTGACTGCTGTTGATATTATTCCTGAAAAGGTGGAGAAGATTAACAATCGTATCTCGCCGATACAGGACGAGTATATTGAAAAATACTTCGCAGAAAAGGAACTCAACCTTACTGCAACCCTTGATGGAGCATCCGCTTATAAAGATGCAGATTTTGTAGTTATTGCTGCACCTACCAACTATGACCCTGTAAAGAACTTCTTCGATACACACCATATTGAGGATGTGATTGACCTCGTTCTTTCTGTTAATCCAAAGGCGACAATGGTAATCAAGTCAACGATTCCTGTTGGCTATTGCCGTTCACTCTATGTGAAATATGCTCAAAAGTTTGCACAGATGGAACCTCTTGCAGATGGCAAACGTCGTGAGTTCCGTTTGCTGTTCTCTCCTGAATTCCTTCGAGAGAGTAAGGCACTCGAAGACAATCTCTGGCCTTCACGTATCATCGTTGGTTATCCAAAGATGATGTCAAAGGAATGGGAGGAAGAGAATGAGGCAATCCGCAAGATTCAAGGCAATCACATGGAAGAGTCTGCCGAGATATTCGCAAAGCTTCTTCAGGAAAGTGCCATCAAAGAGAATATCGACACTCTTTTCATGGGATTGAAGGAGGCCGAAGCTGTAAAACTCTTTGCCAACACCTATCTTGCTCTGCGTGTCAGCTATTTCAACGAGCTCGATACCTATGCAGAAGTGAAGGGACTTGATTCAGCTGCCATCATCCAGGGCATCGGTCTCGATCCTCGGATCGGTACTCACTATAACAATCCATCGTTCGGCTATGGTGGTTACTGTCTGCCAAAGGACACAAAGCAGTTGCTCGCCAATTATGCAGACGTGCCACAGAACATGATAACTGCTATTGTAGAGAGTAATCGTACCCGTAAGGGTTATATCGCAGATGCAGTACTTCGCAAAGCCGGTTGGTACGATTATAGCACAAATAATCAGTATGATGGCAAAAAAGAGCCTGTTACTATTGGAGTATATCGTTTGACGATGAAATTACACTCCGATAACTTTCGTAAAAGTGCCATTCAAGGCATTATGAAGCGTATCAAAGCAAAAGGTGCTAATGTGGTAATCTATGAGCCAACACTTGCTGATGGTGAAAACTTTTTCGGGTCACTGGTAGTGAACAACCTTGCTAAATTCAAGGCTCTGTCTAATGTAATTATTGCAAATCGTTTTGATGATTACTTGAGTGATGTGGAGGAGAAAGTTTATACACGTGATATATTTCGTCGCGATTAAGATATGGTACAATATAATATAAATTTAGAGAGAAAGACAGTCCTCGTTACAGGTCTGCCAGCTTCATCGGCTCCAACCTCGTAAAGCTGCTGTTGTTGTTAACCTTGCATCTTCGTCTTCGGTCTATAGGACGGTTCGTACTCTACCGGTGACAAGGTCGATAATCCCGTCAGCCTCTATGCGGCTACGAAAAAGAGCAATGAGCTGATGGCACAGTCCACATCATGCAGCACGCACCGGAAAAGCAGAATGGAGAGGATGGTCTTCCAATACCTCCTTATAAAATATATAATATTGGAAATAATTCACCAGAGAACCTCCTAGATTTCATTACTATTCTTCAAGAGGAACTCATCGCAGCCAAGGTGCTCCCATTGGATTACGATTTTGAAGCACACAAGGAACTCGTGCCAATGCAACCAGGTGATGTGTCAGTTACTTTTGCAGATACAACACCCTTGGAACAGGACTTCGGATTTCGTCCTTCAACGCCACTTAGAGATGGATTGAGATCATTCGCTCAGTGGTATGCAAAATATTATGGTATAGCAAAATAACTCATATACAGAAATAAATGGAGCTCAGAACAGACTATTCAAACGTCGGATTCCAGAACAACGGCAAACTGAAGTTACTGATTATTGTCGGCACGCGGCCCGAGATCATACGTCTTGCAGCAGTCATCAACAAAACGCGTCAGTATTTCGATGTCATCCTCGCACATACTGGTCAGAACTACGATTACAACCTCAATGGCGTTTTCTTCAAAGACCTGAAGTTGAAAGATCCTGAAGTGTATATGGATGCCGTGGGCGACGACTTGGGAGCGACGATGGGCAATATCATCAACGCCTCTTACAAACTCATGGTTCAGACACAGCCGGATGCCGTGCTGGTGCTTGGCGACACAAACTCGTGCCTGTCTGTCATTGGGGCCAAACGGTTGCATATCCCGATCTTCCACATGGAGGCCGGCAACCGATGCAAAGACGAATGTCTTCCCGAAGAGACCAACCGACGCATCGTAGATATTATCTCCGACGTGAATCTTGCTTATTCAGAGCACGCAAGAAGATACCTTGCAGAGTGCGGACTTCCAAGAGAGCGTACTTATGTGACAGGTTCTCCAATGGCCGAAGTACTTCATCAGAATCTGGCGGAGATTGAAGCAAGCGATATTCACCAACGTCTGGGTCTGGAAAAGGGCAAGTATATTCTTCTCTCTGCTCACCGCGAGGAGAACATCGACACCGAGAAGAACTTCTTCAGTCTCTTCAATGCAATCAACGCTATGGCAGAAAAGTATGATATGCCGATTCTCTACAGTTGCCACCCTCGTTCACGCAACCGCCTTGCAGCATCTGGTTTCCAGCTTGACCCTCGCGTACATGTTCAGCAGCCTCTTGGTTTCCACGATTACAACTGCCTTCAGATGAACGCATTCGCAGTAGTTTCAGATTCAGGCACTTTGCCTGAAGAGTCAAGTTTCTTCACCAGCGTAGGCCATCCCTTCCCTGCTGTCTGCATACGCACCTCTACAGAACGTCCCGAGTCTCTTGATAAGGCCGGTTTCATCCTTTCCGGTATTGACACCAATGGTCTCCTTCAGTCTGTTGATACCGCCGTGGAACTTGTAAAGAATGGCGACTACGGTATTCCGGTTCCAAACTACACGGATGAAAATGTATCTACCAAGGTGGTCAAGATCATCCAGTCGTATGTTGGTGTTGTCAATAAAATGGTATGGCGTAAGTTCTAATTTTCAGCAAAAATGAAAGTATTGGTTACAGGAGCACGGGGATTCGTTGGAAAGAATCTCTGTGCTCAATTAGGTAATATAAAGACAGGTAAAGCCAAGTACTACAGCAATCTCGTCATCGACGAAATTTATGAATACGACATAGACTCCACCCCTGAACAACTCGACGCCTGGTGCAAGAATTGCGACTTTGTCTTCAACCTCGCAGGTGTCAATCGTCCGCAGGACCCTAAAGAGTTCATGGAAGGCAACTTCGGCTTTGCCACCATACTGCTTAATACCCTCAAGAAGCACAAGAACAACTGCCCTGTGATGATTTCAAGCTCGATCCAAGCGACCCTTGCAGGTCGCTTTGGCACCAGCGAATATGGCAAAAGTAAGAAGGCTGGCGAGGAACTGATGTTCCAGTACGGCGAAGAAACAGGAGCCAAAGTACTTGTCTATCGATTCCCTAATCTCTATGGAAAGTGGTGCAGACCTAACTACAACAGCGCTGTTGCTACTTTCTGTAACAACATCGCCAACGACCTCCCCATCACCGTCAACGACCCGACCGTTGATATGGAGCTCCTCTACATCGACGACCTTGTCGATGAGATGATCTGCGCCCTCAAAGGTGAGGAGCACCATTGTGAGTTTGACGGTGTTGAGACAGTTTTTACACCAGAAGGCCGCTATTGTGCTGCGCCTATCACTCATCACGTCAAGCTTGGAGAGATCGTTGAGCTCCTCTATCAGTTCCGCGATATGCCCAAGACCCTTATGATTCCTGATATTCCAGCAGACAGTTTTGCAAAGCGACTCTACAGTACTTATCTCTCGTATCTCCCAAAGGAGAAAGCCATCTTCGACCTCAAGATGAACATCGATGACCGAGGCAGTTTCACAGAACTCGTTCATACCTTGAATTGCGGTCAGGTCAGCATAAACATCTCCAAACCAGGAATCACAAAAGGAGAGCATTGGCATCACACCAAGTGGGAGCAGTTCATAGTAGTCAGCGGTCACGGACTTATTCAACTTCGTAACGAGAATGACCCGAATGCAGAGATTCTTGAATATGAAGTAAATGGAGACAAGATTCAGAGCGTCATCATGCTCCCGGGCTATACCCACAACATCATCAACCTCTCCGACACCCAAGACCTCGTCACCGTCATGTATTGCAACGAAATCTTTAATCCGGATAGGCCAGATACGTTTTTTGATAAGGTTGTGATTGAGTGAGAGCAATGATTGAAAGATATTTAGAGCATTGCCGAGTGTGATCAAACTCGACAGCGTCAGGGTAGTAAAAGAATAATAAACAAATAAACAAATAAACAAATAAACAAATAACATTCAATTATGTCAATTTTTGCAGGTAAAACCCTTATGATTACCGGCGGCACAGGTTCATTCGGGAATGCCGTCCTCAACCGTTTCCTCCAGACCGACATTGCAGAGATTCGTATCTTCAGTCGCGACGAGAAGAAGCAGGACGACATGCGTCACGAATACCAGACCAAGATGCCCGATGTGGCCCATAAAATCAAATTCTTCATCGGCGATGTCCGCAATCTCCAGTCGTGCAAGAACGCCATGCCTGGTGTAGATTACATCTTCCATGCCGCCGCCCTCAAGCAGGTTCCTTCTTGTGAATTCTTCCCAATGGAGGCAGTTCAGACCAATGTCATCGGCACAGACAACGTATTGACAGCAGCCATCGAAGCGGGGGTGAAGGCCGTCATCTGCCTTTCAACGGATAAAGCAGCGTATCCAATCAACGCAATGGGCATTACCAAGGCCATCGAGGAGAAAATTGCAGTAGCAAAAAGCCGCTATTCCGGCGACACCAAAATCTGCTGCACCCGCTATGGCAATGTGATGTGCTCCCGCGGTTCCGTCATCCCTCTCTGGATCGACCAGATCCACCACGGCAACCCCATCACCCTCACCGAGCCCAAGATGACCCGCTTCATCATGTCGCTCGAAGAAGCCGTCGATCTCGTCCTCTTCGCCTTCGAACATGGCCAGAACGGTGATATACTTGTTCAGAAAGCTCCTGCATGTACTATCCAGACTCAAGCCGAAGCCGTATGCGAACTTTTCGGAGGTAAGAAGGAAGACATCAAGGTCATCGGCATCCGCCACGGCGAGAAAATGTACGAGACCCTCCTCACAAACGAGGAATGTGCCAAGGCCGAGGACATGGGCGACTTCTATCGCGTGCCAGCTGATAATCGCTCCCTCAACTACGATCAGTTCTTCACCGAGGGCGATGCAAAGCGTTGCAAACTCTCCGAGTTCAATTCCGACAACACCCGTCGTCTGAATCTTGAAGAGACCAAGACCAAAATCGCAAGCCTTGAGTACATTCAGAACGAACTAAATGGTATTGCAAACCTTGCAAAGTGACGGTTAATAAGTTAACATTTAATATTGGACAAGTGCGTGCACAGGTGGAGCCTGCGGCTCATGGTTCGATACCATCACGCACTTCAGAATACAATAAAGTAATGCCAAATAGTTATACCAAATAAAATTATAAAAATCAAATGTGGCTATGAAATAGAATTTGATCTCAATGATCTTGACCTCAATTAGAAAATTGTAGAAGTTGATAAGCGCGCAATAGAAACAGAAAGTCTTTATGAAGCAATCCATTTAATCGAATGTAAAAACTGCAAAGAGGTTATTTCTACCACATTCCATCTTTAGGAATATCCCGAGACTTTGCTAATATGCAAGAGATAGAGGTATCACCTATTGGCTCAAATAAAGGCGGCAACCAATCGACGTCTGTTGTTGATAAATTCTACCAGATGTAGAGCTATCAGCAAAAAGTAGTTGAATTTGCGTACAAGTTCCACAACAACCAGATAATACAATACTGCGGAGTAGAATGTTTGATTAAAAAAGCAAGAGAAGATAATATCGGATACGATAAGCCTTCCCTATCAGAATTTACGTTGCTTTCCGGATTAAAATATCAAACCATTTACAATGCAACACAAGTAGAGGCCTTATAATTCAGTTCTACACAGATTGCCTCCAGTAAGGCAAAAGAAAAAAGGCCAAGTTCAAATACTATCTCATAGAGTTGTTCATTTCTGTTTTCTTTTAGTTCTTCCGAGGAGTACAAGCAATATGCTTCTCTTCGCGTTTATGCTCAAAGAAATAGGCGTGAATATTAAAGCTTGAGGTTGTTTCTTGGCTCTTTCCTTTCTGGAATGGCTTTGATACTTTCTTATATCGAAATATAGCTACCCCCTTTCGATACAATGGAAGATTCAGAACTTGTGATTCCATTCAATACTTAAGATAAAGTAAAATAACAATTACATATATCAGATTATATGAATCCATTATTAAAATTAGCAGGAACGATTATTGACAAAGTCATATTCGCCTACTGTGTTTATAAATCAAAAATTATCAATAAATTAATGGGGGGGGGTAAAAGATTTATTGGTTACCCGTACAATATATGCGGTGCAGAGAATATCATTGCAGAAGAGCCGATGAGCATAGGACCTAATAGCACTATATACACTACACGTGCTAAAATAATCATCAAAAAACATTTTATGTCTGGCCCTAATCTAACTATTATTACAGGCGATCATCGGTACATGGTCGGGTA
>OGXI01003618.1_pt1 | contig 10213 bp, 12 predicted proteins | sample 1576221 | NCBI WGS metagenome assembly OGXI01 (sample SAMEA3541523, study PRJEB24748) | human gut metagenome | biome: human gut; feature: human-associated habitat; material: faeces | place: China | collected 2012
CAATACCAATATCCTGCCTACGTCTTTCACTTCTACCGGCAACACGATGGCCAGCGTCATCGCCAACCAGTTCGGAGAAGCCGACGGCCTGAAACTCAGTTCCCTGATCGCTATCGGTCTATTGCTATTCCTCATCACCGCTATCATCAATTTCATCGGTAAGATGATCATGAAAAAATTAAGCTGACATGATACAACGCCCTATTACATCTTATCATTCAGGCTGGCGCAAAGCCAAGGACAGGATATTTTTCTGGCTGGTTTGCCTGTTCTCTGCTTTAACGGCCGTCCCGTTAGTAGTCATCATCTGGGAAGTGGTCCGGAAAGGATACAAACAGATCAACCTGAATTTCTTCACCGAGACAGCCCCCAGTACCCTGGATGCCATGTTAGCGAAAATCAACGGAGAAATCATTCCCGGAGGAATCGCCAATGGAATCACAGGCACATTACTTATGGTGGTACTGGCCTCCGTTATCGCTATCCCGACCGGTATTATGGGTGGAATTTACTTATCGGAAAAACCCAAAACCTTATTTTCTCATGTGATCCGTTTTCTGACCGACCTCCTGCAAGGCACGCCGTCGATCGTCATCGGTATCATCGCTTATGCCTGGGTTGTCGTTCCTTTGAGTAGTTATTCCGCTTTGGCAGGTAGTGTCGCTCTGGCTATTATGATGTTACCCTTAATCATACGCTCGACAGAAGAGACCCTGAAACTTCTCCCGACAAGCCTCAAAGAAGCCGGTCTTGCGCTAGGAGCCTCCTATACGAGTGTTATCCTGAAAGTCCTGGTTCCCTCAGCTTTCGGCGGACTGTTCACCGGTACTTTACTAGCCGTGTCGAGAGTGATGGGCGAAACAGCCCCCCTGATGCTAACCGCCCTCGGTAGTACAGCGATCAACTGGGATATTCTGGATCCGACCAGTGCAGTCCCCTTGCTCATCTGGGAATTTTATAACGACCCGAACCTGCCCTGGTCCTGGCGCTGCTCGAAAACCCTCGGCGGCAGCGGGGCGCTTGGCGACCTCGGCGCCCATACCCTGTCCGTCGCCCAGTTTTTGCTGGGCGGGATCCGTGAAGTGACCGCCAGCGCGCAAACCTGTCTGCGCCAGCGTCCGGTACCGCAGACCGATGCCGGGTATGCCAGCCGGGTCGCGGCCCCGACCGGGAAATCACCGTGGTAGGCAACCCAAGGGTCTACAAAGCCCTGCGAGACCAGATGAAGCTGATCTATCAGGAATTGCAGCGGCTGGCTGTGGATGAAGAGGTCTCGCCGGACTTGCTGGAGACCCTGCAAATGGTAGCCCTGACGTTGAACGGACTTAAGGAGGAATGCGAATGACGGACAATAGAAAAACGACCGTACCGGGTGCATCTGTTGGCGCAGATGCGGTACAGTCGTCTGATAAAATTACCACCAATATTATAACAAATTCGGGCAAGCAAATCAATCTGCAAGCCGCGAAAAAGTCAAACAATTTCGGACTGAACACGGTATCAATGACCGAGCTGTACGACACGGTGTATCCACCCCGGAGACCCATCGTGAACGACCTGCTGTACAGCGGCACCTACCTCTTTGTAGGTGCGCCCAAGGTGGGTAAGTCCTTCTTCATGGGGCAGCTTGCCTACCATGTGGCGATGGGGCTTCCGCTGTGGGAGTACGAGGTGCATCAGGGCACCGTCCTCTACCTGGCATTGGAGGACGATTACGCCCGGCTGCAGCGGCGGCTCTCCCGGATGTTCGGGGTAGAGGAGACCAGCAATCTCTACTTCGCAACGCAAGCTAAGTCCGTGAGCGAGGGACTTGACCAGCAGTTGGAAGGATTCATCCGGGAGCACCCGGATGTACGGCTCATCATCATCGACACCCTGCAGAAGGTGCGGGAGATCGGCGGTGACCGATACAGCTACGCCAGCGACTACGAGATCGTGACCAAACTGAAAACTTTCAGCGACAGGTACGGCATCTGCCTGCTGGTGGTTCACCACACCCGGAAGATGGAAGCCGAGGACAGCTTTGATATGATCTCCGGCACCAACGGTCTGTTGGGTGCAGCGGATGGCGCGTTCATCATGCAGAAGAAGCGGCGCACCGACAACACCGCCCTGCTGGACATCGTGGGGCGTGACCAGCCGGATCAGGAGTTGACGTTGGAATTCAACCGGGAGCGCTGCGTGTGGGAGTTCCAAGGAGCCGAAACGGAACTCTGGAAACTGCCGCCCGACCCGCTTCTGGAAGCGGTGGCAAAGGTGCTCACCCCGGAACAGCCGGAGTGGAGTGGTACGCCCACGGAACTGCTGGAACGGCTGTCGGGTGTGAGCATACAGGCAAACATCCTGACCCGGAAGCTGAACGTGAGTGCCGACAGGCTCTACAACGATTATGGAATTCGGTACGAAAGCAGGCGCACCCATGAGGGCAGGGTGGTCAAATTAACGCTGGAAAATTCTGGGGCGTGACGATTCGTGACGGTTGTGACGATATTTTTGCTACTATGTAAAATACCGTCACAATCGACACAACCGACACGGGATGGTGATAATGATGAAAAACGTGCAAATTTCACAGGAACTTTTCGTCGCCTTGCTGCATTATCATTTGAGCGGCGAAAATGAGTACGAAGAGGTTATTGAGCAGGGTCTGGAGCAAAAATTGGATGCGATGCTGCGGCATGAGCTGTATGCCCAGTACAAGACAGCACCTACCGAGGAACAGCGGGAGCAGGCTCGGCAGGAGTATCTGGACAGACGAGGCGTGCCAGAAAGCTTCCGCTGGTGAGTTCCTCTATTGGCAGAGGACAGGAGCGTGTCACGCTCCTGTGAATGCAATCACGCAGGAAGGTGGTGTTGGACCGGGCAGCGGCGAGGTGCAGCGAAACCCCGTCCGCAGACGGAAGCCCCCGGCAGGGCGCAAAGGCATCTTTTGATGGACGGAACGGCTGTCAAAAGTGCTTTTGCGTTACTTTCGACGAAAGTAACAAAGCCTTTGCCGTGTCCGGCACCAGTTACTTTCACAGAGAAAGGACGTGCGATTGAAAAGAACCATTTCCGCAATGCGAGGTCCCGGCTCACTCAACCATAACCGGAGAAGTTTCACCGCTGAAAACGTAGACCCGGAGCGCAGCAGCCTGAATGTTGTGTACCGGGATGAACCGATTCAGAAGGTGTACCACGAACTGTTTGACGAGGCGGTGGACCGTTACAATGCCAAGCAGAAGCGCAAAGACCGCTGTGTCAACGACTACTATGAGCATCTACGGACAGGCAAGCAGGAAAAGCTCTTCCATGAGCTGATCGTCCAAATCGGCAACAAAGATGATATGGGTGTCCTGACCGAGAATGGCGCACTGGCAAAGGAACTGCTGGACGAGTATATGCAGGGCTTCCAAGAACGGAACCCGACCTTGCGGGTGTTCGGAGCGCTCCTCCACATGGATGAAGCTACGCCCCATCTGCACATCGACTTCGTGCCGTATGTGTCCAGCTGGAAAGGAAAAGGGCTGGATACAAAGGTTTCCCTGAAGCAGGCGTTGAAGGCATTGGGGTTTGCAGGCGGTTCTAAACGGGAATCCGAGCTGAACCAGTGGATCAACGCCGAGAAAGAGCAGCTTGCTGCCGTGATGGAGAGGCATGGCATCGAGTGGGAACAGAAAGGCGCCCACGAAGAGCACCTGTCTGTGTTGGACTTCAAAAAGCAGGAGCGTAGTAAAGAGGTAGCGGCTCTGGAAGCTGCCAAGCAGGAGTGCCAGACCGACCTGATCGAGATGCAGGAGCAGCTGGAAACAGCGCAGACAGCCGTAGAAGCCGCTGAACAGCGGGTACAGAAAGCAGAGCTGACCTACCAGAAGCAGAGCCAGAAGCTGAACAAGCTGGCTCCCATTATGGAAGGTTTGGAAAACCTGTCAGCGCAATACTCCCAGCGGCCAGAAGAATGGGTGCCAGAAGCAGCCACATTTGAGACCGCCAAGAGCTATCGGGAGAAGAAGGCCATGCCGCTGATCCAGAAGTTGGTGAAGGTACTTTTTGCCCTCCATCGGAAGTACTGGGAGGTCAAGGACGAGCGAGATAAGTATCTGCACTTCTATCAGGACGAGAAGAAAGCTACCCATCATCTAAGCCAGCGGCTGAAAGAGGTGGAGGCTGAAAACTCTCAGCTCTATGCGATGAAACGTGATTTCAGGCGAGTATGGAACTATTTCGGTGCCGAAAAGATGCAGCAGGTCATTGGGCTTATGAGGGAGCAGGAGCAGACCACAGATAGGAGCCAGAAGAAGAACAGGCAGAACAGCGTAGAACTGTAAGCATAGCAGACCCCCGCCAGCATCTGCTGGTGGGGGTCTGTACATATAGGGGCAACTTTTCGGAAAATCCGAAGAGTTCAGGGCAGTTGTTAAGCGTTGCTTAATAACGTGGGCAGTCTGTCAACTATCCGGGATTTTTGGATGGTTCGAGTTTAGCAGTTGGAACTATTAAGAAAAACTTAATGGTTGGACGTGCCAGAGAAAATAGAATGATATAAAGATATAATTTTAAGTTAAAGCTTCTCGAAAGATACCATGGCAGAAAGAGAGTTTCTCATTTTTGCATGGCGATCTGCGGACAGAGCCTTTTCACGAGAGGTGTCGGCGTAGCCGAGGACAAGGATGTTGACCGGTTCAAGGTTGTCGGGAATCTTAAATTCAGCCTTCAGGATGTCCGGCTTGAAATAGCATACCCATACGCTTCCTAAACCTAAGTAGGTGGCTTCCATCATCATGTGGTCGGTAATGATGCTTGCATCAATATCGGTCAGCTTTTTACCATCAAAGGGACGTGTCCAGACCTTATTTGTATCGCTGCAAACGATAATTGCCAGCGGCGCACCATAGATATTTGTGGCCTTTCCAATTTTACGAAGGCCCTCATCACTCTGCACTACAATCAGGTGTTGAGGCTGGCAATTACCACCCGTGGGTGCAACGTGAGCTGCCTCTAAGATGGCATCCAGCTTTTCCTTCTCAACCTTCTGCTTTGTGTAAGCGCGTACACTATACCGTTTCTTTGCAAGTGTCAAAAAATCCATAATGTGATGGTCCTTTCTGAAAGTGTAAATTTGTGTAGGGTCTTGATAATTCAATCGGCCTATGCTATGATTTTATCAGTCGTTTTCAAAAAAGCAAGAACGCACTTTTTTGTTATATACTACCTAAAAAGATAGTGTAGGGAAGAGAAAAATGAAATGTCCAAGTACCTTTAGCTGCCCGGTTGAAGCAACCCTCGATTTGATTGGTGGGAAATATAAAGCACTTATTCTGTGGCATTTGATTGATAATACCTTGCGCTTTAATGAGATAGGAAAGTTGATTCCCAAGGCTACGCCTAAAATGCTGACACAGCAGCTTCGGGAGCTTGAAAATGATAACTTGGTTATTCGGAAAGTTTATCCTGTTGTGCCGCCAAAGGTAGAATATTCGCTCAGCGACTTTGGGAGAAGCATCATTCCTATTTTGGATGCGATGTGTAAATGGGGAGAAAACTATCTGGCAGATGCAAGCAAGAAGTAATCCTTAAAAGACAGTTGCTTCCTGAACGTAAATACGTTATAATACTCACAGAGATCCCGCTGGTTGTGTGATACTATTCTGATACTAAAAAATCAGCAAGCCGTATCTACCACGGTAATCTCATAGAAAAGTGAACATCCAAGGATAAATTTACTAAACAAATTTGTTTAGTAAGAATCCGAACTTACCGAGCTCGAATAACGTTTCACAAAAATCAATCCCAAGCCCCCGCCAGCAGGTGTTGGCGGGGGCTTGTGCATCCAGCGGGCCTTGATAAGTTGCGCGGCGTATGCTATGATTTTAGCAGTCATAATGTGTTCCGCTGCGACGTTCCGCCATTCAGCGCGGGCTGCGGATGGCCAATCGCCGCCGCAAGCCCGACCGGAAACGGCTCGGACGGCACAGCATGAGAAAGGGAGAGAAACCATGGCACAAACGATTCGAACCGCAGTCGAGCAGGATCTCGACGCCATCGCGGCAGTGGAGGCAGAGTGCTTCCCGGCGGCAGAGGCGGCGACCCGTGCAGAATTTGCCGAGCGGCTGCGGTATTATGGAAATCATTTCTGGCTCCTGTGGGAGGACGAAACGCTCGCAGCTTTTGTGGACGGCATGGTCACGGACGCGGCAGACCTGACCGACGCAATGTACGCAGATGCCTCGCTCCACAACGAAAACGGTGCATGGCAGATGATCTTTGGGGTCAACACGCTGCCGGAATACCGGCGGCGCGGCCTGGCTGGGCAATTGCTGGAAACGGCCATTGCGGCGGCAAAACAGCAGGGAAGAAAGGGCCTTGTGCTCACCTGCAAGGACAAACTGGTGCATTATTACGCCCGATTCGGTTTTGTCAACGAGGGCGTTTCCGGGTCTGTGCACGGTGGCGTGACATGGTATCAGATGCGGCTGACGTTCTGAATGCTATCAAATTCCGCTCCTTTTAGAACAGTCAAAAATGAATCTTTTTCTCTTCTGAAACGTCATGCGACTCCTCCCCAATGGGGGAAAACTGTGATATAATAATTCTGTTGTGCCCGGCTGCAAGCTGCAAAAGGCAGACCGGGGCAAACGGATTACAGAGGAGAACATTTTATCATGGAACGTGAGAACCTAAAATCGCGGCTGGGCTTCATCCTGCTCTCGGCGGGCTGTGCCATCGGCATCGGCAATGTCTGGAAATTCCCCTATATGGCGGCATTCCAGTTTGTCGAACACCTGATATTTGAGTGAATGGTAACCGTATTTGAATGCCAGCGTGCCATCTGGATAGTCGTAGACTTTTATTTTTTCGCCAGCGATGCGAGTATTTTCTTCTGTAGGTTCAACCAGATATATCATTTTGTCATAGCGGAACGTCAGCGTTTTAGGCAGCTTACGCTGTTCCTGCCAGGCAAAAATATCATCCAGCTCATCGTTGCTTTCAGCCACGGGGCGGTGCAGATCTTTGGGGTATTTTTCTGGTCTTGCGAAGCGACGATTGAAGTCAGCGATGAAGGTATCCAGCCAGGCATTGGCCTCCTCAATGCTGCTGATGCCTTCGAGGCGCATTTCCTTGATAAGCCTGTCCTGAAGTGTCTGATTTGCTCGCTTCACACGACCTTTAGCCTGTGGACTGTTGGCACAAATCAGCCCGATCCCCAGTTCAGAAAGTACGCGGCCAAATTGCGTAACACCGGTCGTGGTGGAACCACCATTATTGACCCTGAAAATGCCGTGCTTATCACTGTAAAACGCCAGGGGTTTGCCGTGTTGCTCAAGATACTCACGAGTGGCCATCATGTAATCAAAGGCTGATTCAGTCTCACCAAAGCGCAGGTGCATCAGGCGGCTAGTAGCGTCATCAACAAAGACGAGCAAGCAGCATTTCGGCGCACGTCCTTCAAACCAGTCATGCGGGGAACCATCAATCTGAACAAGTTCTCCGAGGCAGTCACGCCGGTATCTGGGTTGATGAACACGTGGCTTACGACGCGAGTATGGGACCCAGAGTCCATCAGCCGTCATCCATTTTCTGAGCGTTTCAACAGACACCGTGATGTTATGGCGTTCGCGCAATTTTTCTGCGGCAAGCGTTGGTCCAAAGTCGCTGTAGTTATCGTGAAGTAAAGAAAGTACTCGCAACTTCAGTGACTCAGAAAGTCTGTGATTACCGGGCGTCCTCGTCGAAGGTTTGCCAGACCTGCAGCACCAGATTCGCGAAAGCGGTTCATCAAACGCTGAGTCTGACGTTCGGTCAGAGCAAGTTGGTGTGCAGCATCACGACGGCGCATGCGCTTTTCGACAACCGACTGAATGACATTAATCCTGTTCAGTTCTTTATCTGACATGGTCACTAGCATCCTGATGTCTCCACGGCAATAAGGTTCAATCCTTTATGCCAGAAAAAGTGACATCTCTAAATGGGTAGAAAGTGACATTAGAATATGGGAGCTACAATGTTTGTCAAAGCTCAGTGAAAATGTCTAATCAGTGGCTCGTTAGAAATGTCCATATGTTGGAAAGGCCGCTGCGAGAATATCTCCCGAACCGGCCTCTTTAGCATAACGTCATTGTGCGAACCAATTACAATTTATTTGTAATCAGCATTTTTTCAGTCGCTATACCACCACTGATAAAACCAGATTGGAGCAACCATTTTTGTAATGCATTCACATCTTGGAACAGTGCTTCGATACCACTTGATCTTGACAGGTAAGCAGCAAGGTTTCTTTCTTTACTTTCAAATGGGTCATGAGTTTCTTTATTAGTGTTATTATTTATAAATATGTATTTGTTATCTTCGTTTTTTTGTATTGATGCATCATCAATAATAAGACTAATATGCTCATTTATTGCATTAAGAGCTTCAAACTGAACCGTATAAGGAAAGTTTTTTATATAGTGATTTCTGATTATTTCATATATACCATGACGGTTATAAATTTGATTCTTCATTTTGAATTCCTTAGCTAGTTAATGTCACTTAAGTGTTGTAATTCAATATGTTACATGAACGACGCTTTCATTCCCATCTTGAAAGTCGTCATCCCATATTAGCCTTACTGTAAACTTACTTGCTCTACCTAACTCCCCTGATGCAATGAGGTCAACTGATTGATATGCAACAAGAGATTCAAAAGGGAATTTACTTTCAACGTCACTCATTGAAACTGGTGAGTTATTGTCAGGAAATTCGATTCTTACGTTTTTCGCTGGACTTTTACCTTTATTAAATACTTTAAGTTTATATTTGTTATTTCCAATGTTGACTATGTTTGCGCTTACATCAGCTCTTTTAGAGCTTTCCAGTTCATTTGCTTCTTTAGTAAGCTGAAGGTTTGTTAATTTTTCTTGTGCTTCAATTAATGCCTTTTGTCTTTCATTGAACTTGATGGTTTTTATTGTTGCATATATTGAGAGAAAAAATGCTAAACCACCAAACACATCACCCAGAGATGCCGTCATTATTTAATCCTTATATTCTTATTACCTTTGAAGGCTTTTTTTAATTTATCAGAAAGATTTTTTATTAATTCTTTCTCTAGATCTTTTTGTATCTCATTTACGTGAGAATGAATATTTTCGCCATTCTCCTCTATCAGACGGTTCATTGTCATTTCTCTGCCGCATCTAGCACAGCGAACTTGCTCAATGTCTTGGTCATTGAGTAGTGTGGTAGTACCGCAAGTAGGACACTGCAAGCTAATAGATCTACTGAAATTTTTATCTTTCATGTTTTACTCTACTCTCGCCAGTTGATTGATATTTAACCGCGAAGTGGTTCGTAGTTTGCGAAAACTGAAATTTTCCCCAGCTTCCCGACGTTTATCTTTGTATATAATATCATTGAAGTTATTTGCATTTCCCAGAAATATTCTCAGGACATGATTGCAATGACTCCAGCATAGCGCACATATCGCCACTGGTCAGTGAGTCCGGGATTTCCTTTATAATTAGCGTCAAGTTCACCTTTTACCAAAAATGGCCTCCGAGCTACCCTGAAGCTGTATCATGGCTTCAAGCAGGTCTTCTTCGTTCAGCGATCGCTGAGGTTTGTTGATGCTCGGAGCATGCCGTCTGCGGGAAGGCTCATCTCCTGAAGGTATCGACTGGGATCGATTATTATCCCTTTTTTTCTGGACCTGGCGGGCAACGTCCAGCACATGACCCAGTCTTTTATTATCAACAATCGCGACGGGGTCAACTTCCGACAACCGATCATAGGTGGAATAGGGGAGCAGCACATCATTCAGGCGCAGTTCCTTATGCCCGTCAGGATAGTGCCAGACATCGATATACTTCCCGATAGCCCGTCGGCTGTATTCGCTGTCCTCAATCAGATAAAGCACCTTATCGTACTGTACAGTAAGGTTTTTTGAAACCCGCCGGGGCTCACGCCAGGTAAATTCCGCATCAAGATCATCGGTTAATGCCAGTGGCCGGTGCGCATTAAAGTCATGTCGTGGGGCTTTGGCAAATCGCTGGTTGTAATCGGCCATGTATTCTTCAGCAAACGCATTTGCTGCATCTATCGTACTGATTCCTTTTAGCCTGAGTTCCTTAACTAGCCGGTCCTGAAGTGTCAGGTGGGCACGTTCAACGCGCCCCTTTGCCTGACTGGTCTCCGCGCATAGTGGGGTAATATTGAGGCAGCGCATGGCTCGGGCAAATTGGGTTTCACCAGGCCC
>OGXI01003621.1_pt1 | contig 10206 bp, 10 predicted proteins | sample 1576221 | NCBI WGS metagenome assembly OGXI01 (sample SAMEA3541523, study PRJEB24748) | human gut metagenome | biome: human gut; feature: human-associated habitat; material: faeces | place: China | collected 2012
GTCAAAGCCAAGGAATGGCTGCGTGATTATCTCCAAGAAAATGTCCGCAGCCCCTTATCCGCATGCGGGCGCGCCATGAGGCGCTGGCCCGCGGCGTCATGGGCATCCATGCCGGCGGGTTCTCCGCCGTGTACGGATACCGCAAGGTGTGGCATGGGCTCATCGGCAAGGGCTGGGATCCCGGGGAAGTGGGCCGCGACCAGGTGATGAACATCATGCGCGGGCTCGGCATGCAGGGCGTCAGGCGTGGGAAGACGCCCGACGCCGCCAAGCCCGCGAAGGGCGCGGGCGGCAGGCCCGACCTGGTGGACCGCAAGTTCGAGGCCGAGGCGCCGAACCGGCTGCACGTGGCCGACATCACCTACGTGCGCATGGCCGACGGGCGCTTCGCGTATACCGCATTCGTCACCGACGTGTTCGCCGGGCGGATCGTGGGCTGGGCGTGCGCCACCACCATGAACACGGAGGAGCTGCCCCTGCAGGCGTTGGAGCAGGCGATCGCCTGGGCCGCGTCGCATGGCGGGGCCGACGGTCTCGCCCGCCACGGCGATCATGGCGTGCAGTACACCGGCACGGTGTACGCCACCAGGGTGATGGAATATGGCATGCCGCCGTCGACCGGCACGGTCGGCGACTCCTACGACAACGCCATGGCCGAATCCGCCGACGGCGCGTACAAGACCGAGCTCGTCTGGCGGCGCAAGCCCTTCCATGATCTGAAGGATCTGGGGCCGGCGACGTTCCGGTGGGTCTCGTGGCGGGGACTCGAAACGGCTGCACCAGTCCATGGGCTACAGGACACCGGAAGCGGTGGAAACCGAGTATTATACGAATCAAGCGGCGCAAGCCGCCTCACTATAAAGGCGGAACAAAAATCAGGCCACTTCACTCGTATGATTATGGCTGTACCGCGTCAATGATGAAAAATGAGGTCTCTATGCTTAGCATGTCCGATACTCCAATTGAAAGGTTTGCGCCGGTCTTTGCCAGACTCAACACTCCTGTAGCGTTTCTGGTTCCTACGCCCACTGGATACAAAAAATCAATCATGGACGCCATTGCGCCGGTTCGGGATCTTCTATACGATTCCCATGTCCACGACTTTCAGATGCAGCCTCAGGGCCCCGACAACAAACACGTCGTCCCAGCGTTCTTCGTCCAATCGAATGGACTGATTGAGACACAGGCTTCCCTGTATCGTCCCATCACTAAGAAGGGTGATCCGCGCATTTGGTTCTACGACCTCAAGAAGCACTGTCACCCTTGCAATTTACTTGCTCTGACGGTTATCGATGAAGCTATTTATGTTTTCAATCTTTCAGACCCCGCTGTTGCTGACTCGCTTCTGCATCAGGACTACGCGTATAGCATTCTGCAATCCGGAGATAAGAGCAGTGTTATCGAGCAACATTTGCTTGAATTGATTCGTGAAATCAACGCGGCCGGTCCGCAGCGTTCCATCACTCCAGGCGATCCCGGTGTAGGAGATACTTTGGAGCATGCTCTAGGCATTCAGCGTAACAACTCCAAGAATCCTGACTATATGGGCATCGAGCTCAAAGCTACTCGCTTGAGTCGGAATGGCAAGTTGCGCACGCCGACTCGTTCGACCCTGTTCTCTCAGGTGCCGGATGTCGGTATGCCGTACCGGGAGATTGTTGAAAAATATGGCAAGATGCAGGTTCCTCGTGGTGCCTCTGAAGCAAGGCTCCAACTTTATGAGACTTTTCGAGTCTCCCGCCCGAATGCGTATGGCTTGGTGCTCGAAGTTAATGAAAACGCTGACCGGCTTGACATGAAATATCAGGATGGTGACAAGCGCAGCTATGTCGCGTCTTGGACCATGAAACTATTGAGGGATCGGTTGCGAACCAAGCACCCCGAGACTTTTTGGGTTGGCGCAACATCGGAAATAATCGACGGTGTTGAATATTTCCGGTACGTGCGCGTAATGCACACGAAGAACCCGAACGTATCGCTGCTGGCTCCGCTAATCGAGGCGGATAAAGTGACGCTGGATCTCGCCGCTCATTTCGACGCGGACGGCAAGTGGCGAGATCACGGCATCCTGTTCAAGATGGACAAGAAGAATTTCCCGCTTCTTTTCTCTGATCCTGAGGAATTCGTCTTCTAGAGCAAAGCCAGTATAGAAGACACAACCTTCCCCAATGCACGCCCAAGCAGCGGCGGTACCGCGTTGCCGATTTGCGTGTATTGGGGAACCTGATAGCGTCTACGCTCACCGCCAGTAGTGGCTATACCTCGAAACTCAAAAGAGTCCGGGAACGATTGAATGCGCGCCATCTCCCTTACCGAAAGAGTGCGTGGCTCACAATAATGCGCTACATCATCGGGAATAGACAAAGCAGCAGGTGCCGGAAGTGTGCTGATTAGAGCCCTTTGAGAGAACTTGCGTGTTGCCATGCCCTCCAAATAGTGGACCATTTGTTCCGGAGTCTCAGGGATGCCATTCCCATATCCAAGAAGGTCAGAACGTAACAGTGTCTCATAAGTCTCTTCAGAAATATCAGTCTTCTGCTTGCGCATAATCTTTTTGATTTCATCCCCAACCGATTTGGGTGAGTTGGCGATGACCTGATAAATGCGAAAACGAGCTTGAACCTTCGGCGTGCTATTCGGATGCTTGAGGTTCTGCATCTTTTTGCTTCCACCATCTAGATAGGCACCGAGCGTCGAGTTGATTTCCCTAACGTACTTGCTGCGAGTAGGCGGGGTCTCATCTTGAAGATCCCGAATGGCATCGTAAACCGTGCGCTGTCTTCCTGAATCCCGGAACGCGACCAAAGGATCGAAAACCGTGCCTTCCGCCTTGTCCGCATCGGAATCGGTTAGATTCCAATAGCGCCACTTTTCTTTGTCGAAAACAGGATTGCCGGCTTTAATTGCGTCTATTAAACGATGGCCTTGTGCAAACCATGCTGCTACAGAGTCAGGAATGTTGTCCGCCAAATCTTCGCGTATTGCCAACATAATGAACCGAGGGCGATTCTGCGCAACGCCAGCCAGACGAGCATTCACAAGCATCGGACACGTTACGTAGCCGATATTTGCAAACGCCTTGCACACCTCGAACCACGCATAATAAGTTTCGCCATCCTGCTTAAACGGACGTAGAATGCCTTCAACGTTCTCCAGTAGTACCATACGAGGGCGCTGCGAATCGACGAACTTAGCAAATTCCCAAGGTAGCTGGTTGCGTTGATTGCCCAGCTCACGCCGACCGGCCAAAGAAAAACTCTGGCACGGCGGACCTCCGGAAACCAGATCCACCTCGCCATGTATCAAAGCGCTTCCACGTTTCTCAATGAAAGTATTCAGTCTACGGATGTCTCCTACGACAAGCTTCCCCTCAAAATCGTCAATGCCGGACAATTCTGGCATGTCGGTTTCCGGGCGCTCGAATGGGTTGTCCACCAGACGTTCTGATACATCATCGGAAGATGGGTCGATCCATAAGACTTTACGATTTTCAGGTTTGGTTGCCTGAAACTCAGGTGAACGCATATCGACATTCATTAAGTTCAGAGCAAAAGTTTCAGCGGGCATGGAAGAAAGCTCATTCGCCATGACTTCTTGGAAGCCAGATGACCGAAGGCCCAAACTGAGCCCACCGCAACCCGCGAATAGCTCGATGAAAGTGGGGGTGTTGCCGTGAGTCACCTTAGCCTCTCCTTTACCTGAACTTGCACGCTGAGACATCATACCGTTTCCGCATCTACTTCGTGGACTTTTCGACAAGAAGGCGTTGAAGCGCCTCTTCAAGCACGCTCTGCATTGTCTTGTCGCGTTCGACGGCATAGAGCTTCACTGCACGCTTAGTGCTTCGTCGCATTTTCACGGACGTGACTTCCCAAGGGTCGTCGTCAACACCCGCCCTGCCGCCGTTAGAGACTTCACCCATCTTCCACCCTTCTTGCGCGTATATGATAATACTACTATACTACTAAATGGCGACAAGATTCTCTTGACCGATATGTAAGGAGAGGATTTGAACATTCGGTGGCGTCCGATGGATTATGACGGAAAAAGCGATTATGCGCCAGTTGAGGGCATACCTGATTTCATGCAATCAAGCATTATAGATTGGATTGAAGATGCTGAATTTACTCTCTGCCCGCAAGTAGGATACCTCTATTCGTATTCCAAACACGTAGTTGAGGAACGGCAGCGCAAATCGCTGATACAGAAATACGAAAGACTTTCAGGACACTGCTATGGGCTTGAAGAGAATAGTTCAAAAGAAATATTCTCCCATGATGCGAATATCAACCAATTTGGTCTAGAATATGTAGACTTTCTGCTCGCATCACTTAGCAGATATGTTCCAAGTACTCAGGTGCTAAAAGAAGAACCAGAGCATGTCGATAAAGCATCTGCTTGCATTGAAAAGCTTGAAGGAATCTTAAACGAAAGTCGATCTATCTGGCAAATTGGCGAAAGAAAAGGATTTGTGGGACTTGAAAAAAGAGTAAACCCAAATATGCAGCAGATGGCAGATCCAATAATACGCAGCGATACAAGCGCTGGGAAACATCTCTCAAAAGCATGGAACTGCGCATTCGGTCGCATACCTGATTACTCGCAAGCATATTCTGAAGCAATTAAAGCAGTTGAAGCTGCAACAACTCCAGTCCTCTCGCCAAAAGACGCAGATGCAACTTTATCAAAAAATGCACAAAATCTGTGGCAGCAATCTGGATGGCATTTTGAAATTGAACCGACAAGGTGTGATGTACCAGGTGGTCCCATTCGATTACTGATGACGGGGATGATGAATAGCCAGCCCGACAGACATGGAAAGACTCAATTTGAAGAAGTTACAAAAGCTAAAGCTGAAGCAGCTGTGTTCACGGCCGTATTATTAGTTCAAATTTTTCCATATAAAACTTATGTCGCGTAATTAGTTGAATATTTGACTCGTTGGGGTCCGGGGTTATTGCGTTTGGGGGCCATTATGAGTTTTGGTGGTTATTGCGTTTCGAGGCCGGGGTTATTGCGTTTGGGAGCCGTGGTTGGTTAGGCTCCTTTCACCATGCGAGGGACGTGTGGTGAAAGGAGCTGCCGGCAATGGTACGGAAAATACAGGCGAAACTGGTGCTGCGTTTGCATGCCCAGGGTTTGTCGGGACGTGCGATCGCGAGGTCGCAGGGCATGTCGCGCCGGAGCGTTTCCGATGTGCTCGATGCGGCGAGGGCCGTCGGCGTCGGCTGGGATGATGTCGCCGGCAAGACCGACGGCGAGGTGTACGCCCTGTTGTTTCCCGGTCGGGGTGAGCGCGAAAGCGTGTACGAGCAGCCCGACTGGGCCAGAGTCCATCGCGAGCTGGCGCGCGTGGGCGTGACGTTGAGGATCCCGCACGGCGAATACGTGGACGGATGCCGACGGACCGGGAAACCCCATATGGGTTACGACCGGTTCTGCAAGCTGTACGCCGCATACGTGCAGAAGTTGGGCGTGACGAGCGGGGTGGAGCACAGGGCCGGCCGCGCCATCGAGGTCGACTGGGCCGGCAAGACCTTGCGGATCGTGGATCCGGTCACCGGGGATTCGTCAACGGCGTATCTGTTCGTGGCCGTGCTGCCGTTCAGCCGGTACGCGTTCGTGGAACCCACGCTCGACATGGCGCAGAACTCGTGGCTGCGGGCCCATGTGGCGATGTACGAGTGGTTCGGCGGTTCCACGCCCCGCCTGGTGTGCGACAATCTGAAGACCGGCGTGATCAAGCATCCGCGCGAGGGCGAGGTCGTGTTGAACGACGCGTACCGGGGTTTGGCCGAGCACTACTCGGCCGCCGTGCTGCCCGGACGGGTCAGGAAGCCGAAGGACAAGCCCTCGGCGGAGAACACCGTATGGCACGCCACGATGGCGTTGGCCGGCGCGATGCGCGACCACCAGTTCGGCTCGTTGGACGAGCTGCGGACCGCGATACGCGCGTGGCTCGTGGAATACAATTCCCGCCCGTTCCAGAAGCGTGACGGATCACGTCTGTCGGTGTTCGAAGGCGAGGAGAAGCCGCTGCTGATCGCGTTGCCTCCGGTGGCATACGAGGTGATGGACTGGGTGTACGGCAGGAGGGTTCAGGCCAACAGCCACGTCGCGTATGCGCGCAACTGGTATTCCGTCCCGTACGCGTACGTCGGCTCCACCGTGGACCTGAGGATTGGGGCGAACACGCTCGAGATCCGGCGCAAAAACACCAGGCTCTGCACGCACCGGCTCCTGCCGGCGTCGGCCTCCAACAAGTATTCGACGAACGGGGCCGACCTTTCCGGCAAAACCATGTGGAGGCCGTGGGATAGGAAACGATGCGAGCAGTGGGCGAACAGGATCGGACCCGACTGCGCCACCGTCATAGGCAAACTGTTCGCCATGGAACGTCTCGACGAACAGGCGGTGGACCCCGCGTTGGCGGTGCTGCGCCTGTCGAAACGGTATTCCGCGCAACGGTTGGAGAACGCGTGCTCGCTGGCGTTGCAGTCGGTCGCCTCGCCCCGCTACGCGCATATCGGGCCGATCCTCGAATCCGGCCAGGATATCGCGGGCGAGATCCCCGACGACGCCGGCGATCACGGCGCCGACGGCGGGGATGACGGTGCCGGTTGGGTGCGCGGCGGCGACTGCTACGCGAACATGGGCAGGTGAGACGCGATGATCGTCGACACCGAGGCCAAACGCAAGCTGCGCGAGATGAACGCCACGGACCTGCTCGACGCGTTCGAACGCCTCGACGAACATGTGTTTTAGCAAGTTGGCGTCCGCTTTGTGAGCGGTGTTTTTCCGCAGTGTAGGCAGCGGGTTTTCCGCAGGGTGTGCGGTATCGGCCGCTGCCTGTCTGCGTTGTGTTGGTTATTTGGTCATGAGGGCGTGTTCGCTTCGGTAGGAGCGGCCCTCGAATCTGATGAGCCGTCCGTGGTGGACGGTGCGGTCGATGAGGGCGGCGGCCATGTTCTTGTCGCCGAGCACGCGTCCCCATCCGCTGAATTCGATGTTGGTGGTGTAGATGATGCTCCTTGTCTCGTAGGAATCGGAAATGATCTGGAAGAGGAGCCTGCTGCCCTCCTCGTCTATGGGCAGGTAGCCGAACTCGTCGATGATGAGAAGTCGGGCCTTGCCGATGCTCGCGAGTTCCCGGTCGAGCCGGTTCTCCTGCTGGGCGCGGCGCAGACGCATGAGCAGTCCGGTCGCGGTGAAGAAGCGCACCGGGACGCCCCGCTCGCAGGCGAGCCGTCCGATCGCGATGGCCAGGTGGCTCTTGCCGGTGCCGACGGGCCCGTAGAGCACGAGGTCCTCGCATCCGGCGACGAAGTCGAGGTTCTCGAGCTGCGCGCGCCCCCAGTCGGCGGGCATCTTCAGGTTGGTCCAGTCATAGCCGTCGAGGGTCTTGTCGGCGGGGAAGCCGGCCTGTTTGAGCAGGCGCAGGCGTTTGGATCGCTCGCGCGAGTCGAGTTCGGCCGTGAACCAGCGTTCGATGAAGTCGAGCTGGTTGGGCGTGGCCTCGGCGAGCGTGCCGGCGAGCACGCTGCGTGTCAGGGTCAGGCTGCGGCTCATCTTCAGGATCCTCTCGCTCTTCTCGGTCGTGGACGCGCGACGGCGGCGGGTCTCCGGGATCACCGGATCGGGTCTGACGCTCACCGTTCTTCCCCTCCGTCGTCCGTGCCGGTGATGAACCGGTCGTAGCCGCTCAGGTCGGGCTCCTCGATCCCGCCGGGGTATTCCCACTCGCCGTCGCGCATGCGCAACGCGATAGGGGTGAGCGAGTCCGCGTGCAGGCCCATGTCCCTGTTCGAGCGCAGGATCTCGCCGCACGCCTGCATCGCGGGATCGAACCCGGCCGCCCGGCACGCGTCCCCGATCGCTTTGAGGCTCTCCCTCAACGTCTTTTCGTCCATGGAATCAAGCCACGCGCGTATATCGTCGGGCACGTCCGGGCGGATCGAGCTTTCCCGCCACGCGCGGGGTTTGACCGCGAGCCGGGGAAGCACGAGCGCGGGATCCTCCACATTGCGCGACCGTCCGTACTGTCTGGGATATTCCGCGAGGAGCTCGCCGGTGGCGGGCGAGGTGAGCGTGACCGTGTCCCACCGGATCGCGGCCAGCACCTTGGAACGCGCCGAATCGGGGCCGGCGAGGTACCGGTTCGAGTCGATGTCGACCAGCCCGTACTTGTCGGCCGTCCGGCTTTCCCAGCGAACCGGGTCGAACGCCGTGGACGGCAACGGCATCAACGCGGCCCTCTCCTCGTCGAACACCTCGGCCACGGGCACGTCCAGCAACCTCGGGCAATACGAGTCCCTGGCGAGCCCGTCGCACCGCTCCAGCAGGAGACGGCTCAACTGCCCATACGATTCCGCGCGCATGGGCGGCACCATGAGATTGCGCCGCAAAAACCCGACCGCGTTCTCCACGCTGCCCTTCTCGTTGCCCGAATACGGGTTGCAGAACCGGACCTCGAGCCGGTAATGCGCCACGAACGCGGAGAACACCCCGGTCAACGCGACCTCGCCCTTCGCGTTGCGCCGGCCGGCACCGGTCGCGTTGTCCATCACGATCACGGGAGGAACACCCCCGATATGCTCGAACACGAGCATCAGGCCATGGCACAGACACTCCGCGTTCTCGCCCGGCAACGCCACGCACAACCGCATGTTCGAATACGGCAACGAGGCCACCAGGCAATGCACGTCCGCCATCTCGCCCGCGATCCGGGCCCGGGCCACGCCGAAATCGACCTGCATGCTGCCCGCCGCCCACTCGAGCCGCACGTACCCCTCGCGATCCGGCACGCCGCGGTTCGCCTCGCGCCACCGGTGCACGTAACGCATCGTGGTCGAATACTCGCCGTCGTAATCCGTCTCCGCCAGCAGACGGTCGTGCACGCGCCTGATCGTGTGCCGCTGCTTCCTGGGCAGCAGACGATCGGCCTCCAGCCACTCGTCCACCAGATGCGCGTACGGGTCGATCTTCGACCCGTACCTGCGATCCGCCTTCGGCTTGGGCGAGCAATCCTCCATATCCGCGTACTTCGCGACCGTCCCGCGATCCACGTGAAGACGCCGCGCTATCTGCGCGCGCGACATTCCCTGCCGGTCGAGTCTCCTGATATCTTGCACAATGGGCATCGGTATCGCCATGTTCCTTTCCTTCCCGAGCGCCGGCCGGCGGCAACCGGCCGAATCAAAACCGATTGGCAACTCGGGAATATACAGGCCGCGGCACCGATGCCTATCACATCACCGGGAAACGATGACGACACCGGGGAAAACCATCAGCCCACACTACGGAAAAACACTGCCGAACCTGTCGAACAAACATTGAAGCAAAACAGACGAACAAACCACCATGCCATTGAGCCACACTGGGGTGATCAGGCTCGCCGTCGACAGCGCGCGCTCCGGTCACATGGACGCCGGGATCCAACGCCTGGTCAAACGCGCGGGACTGCGCTATCCCCAGGCGGACCTGCGGACCATCGACCTGATGGAGGAGCGCGGGATCGACCGGAGCGTGATCGCAGGCCTCGACGCCGGAAACTACCTCGGCCAGCGGCTGAACGTCGTGTTCCAGGGAGCCACCGGATCGGGCAAATCGCATCTATTGTGCGCGTTGGCGAAATCCGCGTGCAGAGGACGGTACCGCGCCATATACGTGCGCATGCCCGACCTCGCCGAACAGGTGACGGCCGCGGCCGGCAAACCGGGAGGCGTGCCCAAGCTCGTGCGCAAATACTCCACCTACAACCTGCTCGCCATCGACGAATGGCTCGTCGACAAGCCCGACGAACCATTCAAGCGATTCCTGCTCGAGCTCATGGAACTCTGGTACGACACGGCCAGCACCGCGTTCGCCCCCCCCCAACTGGCGACCAAGGAATGGCATCGACAGCTTGGAGGCGACACCATCGCCGACGCGATCCTCGACCGCATCGTGCACAACACGATCTGGATCAATACCGGCGAATACAACATGAGACAACGCCACGGACAAACCACGCTCGACAACTAACCCAAAAGGCCGGTGGCCCCCAACCAGTCCGCCACCGGCCTCCCCGCACCATAACCCCGGCCTCCAAACACAATAACCAGCGGCCTCAAAACACAATAACCAGCGGCCTCAAAAGCTACGAATATTCAATTGGGAAGCGGAAATCGATGTCGCATGGAATCGAACTGACTAGCAGGTGGGGTC
>OGXI01003622.1_pt1 | contig 10202 bp, 15 predicted proteins | sample 1576221 | NCBI WGS metagenome assembly OGXI01 (sample SAMEA3541523, study PRJEB24748) | human gut metagenome | biome: human gut; feature: human-associated habitat; material: faeces | place: China | collected 2012
GTCCGGAATATTCGGGAAAAGATAGAGGATAACCCAAGCAAGCCAATCTATATACAGACTGTTTGGGGAGTCGGCTACCGGTTCAATAAAAATTTAATAGCATAGAAACAGGCAATTAAGAAACGAAATCTTAGTTGTCTTTTTTATTTCTAAAAAAACATTTACAGCGATAGGTGCAGAAAGGAGACAGGAGTACATTGCAGAAATCAAAACGAATACGGGCAGTAATGATAAAGGTTTATAAGTGAATATTGTAGTTATGCGAAGGCAGTCAATAATGGCTGCCTTTTGTCATGCAAAAAAATAAGCAGATGGAGGAAATACTATGGCAGACGCTAAAACAGAAAAACAGAACTTGTTTAAACAAACGTTCTACAATAACTCTACTGACGAAAATGAAGCTTTGTTGCAACAAATTCCTGCGAATTTCCAGAATGACGAAACAATCGTAAGAATCAAAGAGATATCGCAAAGGGCGGAGCAGAAAAGACAGGAGGAGCTTGCGGCTATGTCAACGCAGACGCCGACAACTGCACCGGCACAAAAATCAAATTCATCGGATATTGACCAAAATTATTATCAAAATTCGGCGTTCATCGGTAATTCGTTCGTAGACGGAATGATGAATTACAGCCTTGTAGAAGGTGCGGATTATTTTGCGAGAATCGGTTTGAATGTCAATGACGCAATGACGAAATCCACGTCAACGGGTACAGTGCCTGTTATTGAAGAACTTAACAACGGCAAGCAGTACAATAAAATATTTATGATATTCGGTGAAAACGAACTTGGTTGGGCTAATTCGGATACATTTGTAGAGCAGTACGGTGCACTTATTGACAAAGCAAAGTCATATCAGAGTACGGCAAAAATATATTTGCTTGCGATAACCCCGGTAACCAAAGAGGTATCGGACAATAACGTGGATAATACAAATAACGAGCAGATAGTTAAATACAATGAATTGATAAAGAAACTTGCCGAGAGCAAAGGTGTTGTCTATGCGGACGTATACAGTGCCGTTGTAGGCGAGGACGGCAATTTGCCTGACGGAGTGGCGAGTGACGGTATTCATTTCGGAGAAGATTATTATAAAAAGTGCTTGGTTTATATACAAAATAATATACAATAATTAAAAGAGAGGATATATTGAGATGAAAAAATTAGTTTTGGGTTTGGCGGCAGTTATGATGTGCGTATCGCTTGCAGGCTGCGGAGGTAAGGCTGTTGATATAAATGAGCTTGCGTCAGCATTGTCGAGTGATGGTAAATTTGCGGAACAGCTTACGGAGGTTTCATCGGATATTGCTGAAAAGAGATATATGATTTCAGACGGCGAAGTTGAAGAATGTGTGTCATATACAGGTACACCGGCGGTTGTTGATGAAATTACAATATTTAAAACATCAGATACGGAATCTGTGAAAGAAAAAGCCGAACAACATATTGAAACACAAAAAACAACATACACAAGCTATGCACCGAATGAAGTGTCAAAGCTTGACGACTGCGTTGTTGAAACTGTCGGTGATTACGTTATCGTATGCGTAAGCGAGGACTCATCAAGCGTACAGAGCATAATTGACCAATATACAAAATAATTTGAAAGGGTGTAGGTAGTGTACTTTTCAAGTTTATTATTTTTGTTTGTGTTTCTGCCGATAGTTTTGGCGGTATACTATATTGTGCCGAGAAAATTCAGAAATGCATTTTTACTCTTGGCCAATCTTGTATTTTACGGTTGGGGAGAGCCTGTTTTTATTTTAATAATGATTGTTTCTGTCGTGTCGAATTATATATTCGGACTGCTGATAGAAAAATACCGCGATAACCAAAAACGTAAAAAAACGTTTTTGGTTTTGTCGCTTGTAATTAGTTTAGGACTTTTGGCGGTGTTTAAATATACGGGATTTGTGACTGATATATTGAGAGCAATTCCGCCGTTTAGCTTTATGCCGAAAATCAATTTACCGTTGCCGATAGGAATTTCATTCTATACATTTCAGACGTTATCGTATACGATTGATGTTTACAGAGGGGACACTAAAGCACAAAAAAGCCTTGTGTCTTTCGGAACGTATGTTTCATTTTTTCCACAGCTAATAGCAGGGCCGATTGTAAGATATACAGACATTGCGAAAATGCTTGATGAAAGACGTGAAAACATATCGCAGTTTGCCGACGGTATAAAGTTGTTTGCAGTTGGGTTGGCGAAGAAAGTTCTTATCGCAAATCAAATGGGGGTACTTTGGGATACAATCAGAGGAACATCGTCAAACGGCATAGTCGGTGCGTGGATTGGCATAATTTCATATGCGTTTCAGATATATTTTGACTTTTCGGGATATTCCGATATGGCTTGCGGGCTGGGTAAAATGTTCGGTTTTGAATTTATGAAAAACTTTAATTATCCGTATGTTTCAAAGACGATAACTGAGTTTTGGCGCAGATGGCATATTTCGCTTAGTTCATGGTTTCGCGACTATGTTTATATTCCGCTCGGCGGCAACAGGTGCAAATTACCGCGTGTGATTTTTAATTTGTTTGCGGTTTGGGCATTGACAGGATTATGGCATGGTGCGAATTTTAATTTTATTGCATGGGGAATTTATTATTTTGTTATCCTTGTGCTTGAAAAATATGTGTATGGCAAATATCTTGAAAAATTGCCGTCTTTGCTAAAACACATATACGCATTGTTTTTAATACTTCTCGGTTGGACAATTTTCTATTTTGAAGATTTCGGACAATTTGCGACGTATTTGACAAGTATGTTTACGTTGAAAAACGGTATTATCGGCGGTGATACGCTCAGTACAATACTTATGTATTTGCCGATTTTGATTGTGACGGCAATGGCGTCACTTCCGATATGGAAGAACACGTATTTGAAATTAAAGGATAAAAAGTATATGGGCGTGTTGGAAATTGCATTTTGTGCGGTTGTGATTGTGCTTTGTACGGCGTCACTGGTAAATCAAAGCTATAATCCGTTCCTGTATTTCCGTTTCTAAGGGGTGATATAATGGCTAAAAAAAGAGATATATTGCTTACAGTATTGTTTTGCGGATTTATAGGTACAATGGCGGCACTTACCGCATTTTTGCCGAAACAAGAGGTTTCGGTGAACGAAAAACGAACACTTGCAAAATTCCCTGAATTCAGTGTACAAAAATTGTTTAACGGAAAATGGGAAAAGGATTTTGAAACATATATTTCAGACCACTTTCCCGCAAGAAATTTTTTTGCGTCAACCGATTCATATTATATGCTTTATTCGGGACGTAACGGCTCAAATGGGGTATATAAAGGAAAAGACGGGTATATTATTAACACACCTGTAAAGTGTGATGAAGAGAAATTAAATGCAAATATAACGGCGATAAATAATTTCGTGAAAAATACGGGTATCGAAACAAAAATTATTGTTGTACCATCAACGGGATATATAATGTCGGAAGAACTTCCGAAAGTTCATACCGAATATAATGACGGCGAAATAATCGACGATATAAAAAACAGGGCAGAGAACGCAGAATTTATTGATATACGCGATACTCTGACCGAAAACAAGGACAAGCAGATTTATTATAAAACCGACCACCATTGGACAAGTTACGGTGCGTATTTGGCATATAAAAAGTGGGCGGAAAGTGAAAATATTGAAGTTCGCAGTGATTATGATATTGAAAGTACAGACGGATTTTTCGGCACGACTTATTCAAAAAGTGCATTGTGGTACGAAAAATCTGACAGTATAGAAACGTGGGAATATCCGATTAATGTTACGGTGACAATTAATGACGGCTTTGAAGATGATTTCAGCCAGGAAACCTGCCTGCTGCCGGGTACGGGGGCGCACCGCCCCAGATCACGAGGAATTGGTTGTACCGCAAAGCACCTGCTTAAAATACGGGGTCTTTTGTGTTGCCATTCTGCACGCAAAAGACCTCGTTTTTTACGGGGTCAATTTCCGTGTGCCCTGCTGTTCTCTCCCGTACTGTCTCCAGGCTTTAAACAAGGAAAGGAAGCAAAAACACATGAGAAGGATCACCTACAGAAAAGCTGCCGCCGTCGCCATGGCCGCAGCACTGTCCGCCGCCCTGCTGGTCGGCTGCGGCAGCACCGCCGCGAGCACTGACAGCGCTGCCGCGAGCACCGTCGCCGGCGAAAGCGCCGCAGAAAGCACCGCAGAAGATGCAGAAAAGACCGCAGACGAGGGAGATGCAGACGAAGTGGCCGCCAAGAACTGCGCCGATTTGATCGACGCCATCTATGTGCAGGAGCGCAGCGCCGACACCGATGCCCAGTGCGAGGCCGCCAAGGCTGCCTGGGATGCCCTGACCGACACCCAGAAGGAGATGGTAGAGGGCGAGAACGCCGATCCCGACTACTTCGGCCGTGATACCGGTGATGCTGCGCTGGATGATCCCCGCAACGCAGATGACATCGGCGAGAATGAGCTGCTGGTCGTCAGCTTCGGCACCTCCTTCAACAGCAGCCGTGCGGCGGACATCAAGGGCATTGAGGATGCCCTGCAGGCCGCATACCCCGATTGGAGCGTTCGCCGCGCCTTTACCGCCCAGATCATCATCAACCATGTGCAGGCTCGTGACGGCGAGAAAATCGACAACATGCAGCAGGCGCTGGACCGTGCCGTAGCCAACGGCGTCAAGAATCTGGTCGTCCAGCCGACGCATCTGATGCACGGCGCGGAGTACGATGAGATTGACCTTCTTCGCTGCGCTGCCCGCCGCCGATCCAACGCCGTTCATAGCCTTGGCTGCTCCGGCGCTGGCGGAGATTGTGCGCCCGGTAAAGAACGCCACCAGCCGCGCAATGTAACTGAACACCATCGCCGCCGCATTTGCCAGCGCAGTCAGCGCGGGGGTAAGTATCTGAATGATGGGCGCGGCTGCCGTGGCCGCTGCGCCCTGCAAGTTGCCGAGCGCCGTCCGCAGGCTGGACGAAGACAGCAGCGCCGTCCCCATCCAGTTCGTCAGCGTCCGGAGCCCGGAGGAAAGCACATTGAACACCAACGCGCCGGACACCAGCCCTGCCAGCCGCTTGCGTAAGTGTTCCGTGCTCTGCGCAGCCTGTGCCAGCCGTTCCTGCACACTCTGGGCTTTGCTTTTCACAAAATCAAAAGCCTTGCCGCCGATAGAGCCTATCGCGGACAGTGACCTTTTCAGAATCTTACTCACTGATGCCGCGTTGAACAGCTTTGAGACGAAGGCGTCCATCGCATTCGCTGCACGCTGCACATTGGATACATCCACCTGCGCCGCTTGTGCAGCCTGCGCGGCGTTGGCAACAGCCTCGGCCTGCCGGGTCGTCTCATCCTTCTCCTGTGCAAGCTGGGCAGTCAGTTCGGCGTGCCGTTGCTGCAGTGCCTGCACGGCGGCATCCTGTGCGTGGTAGGCATCGGCGGCAGCCTGCACAGCGGTATCCTGCTGCTGCAACTTTGCGGCCAGCTTGTCGCTCAGCGTTTCGTCGCCCTTGGATGTGACGCCGAACTTCGATTTGCGTCCGGCATCCAGTCGAGCGTTTACTTCGTCGAGAGCGGCAGCCGTTTCGGCAGCTTTCTGGCGGGCGGCTTCCAAATCGTCCCGCAGCTTATTCCGTTTGGTCGTGGCCGAGCCGAGGCCCTTTTCCACCGCATTGATTTCTCGCGCGGTTTCTTTGGCCTTGGCCTGCAACTCTTTTAAGTCTGCCTCGGCCTTTCGGTTATTAAAGCGCGTATTGATAACGACTGATGCCACAGCTTCACCTCCCCAGAAGATCCAACAGCCTTTCCTTTTCGGCCTTATCCTCGGCACTTTCTGCCGCATGGATTTTAATAACGGCAGCGTTCTCGCGGGCAAATTCCTGCTCGGATTTGTCCAGCATTTTACCGCGTGCTCGCTTGTTTCGGATGTTCACCACCTGCGCAAACAGGCCATCGCCGATGCCATGAAATGCACCGAGAAATTCCCACCAGTGCAAATACCCGCATCGGCGGCAGCTATACCCTAGCACTTTGTCCACGGCGGGTGCGATCAGAGCAGCATCCTGCTCCCAGTCCACCAGCCGGGGGCGGAAGCCCTGCTTCTCGTCTTCTTTTCCCTCGTTGATAAAAGTAAAAGCCGCCCGAAGCGCAGCGTTTGCGTCGGGCAGCTCTTTCCAGCGGGGATATAGAATTTGCAGGCAGGCAACGTACTGCTCCTGCTGTGTCAGGTCGGGGTCAGTCAGCGCAGCCAGTGCATCCAGTACGGCGCGAAAATCCGAGCGGATCGCAAAGCTGCGCCCGGCCACCTCGACGGTGGTGGGTAATTCCCATGCACTCATGCCTGCTGACCGGGGGCAAGCCCCTTGCTGAAGTCGGCATAGACAGCGGTGTGCTTTTTAAGCCGCGCTTCGGCGGCAGCGATTCCGGCCTTGTGCGCCTCCTCCACCAGAGGGGCAACAGCTTCCAGCACCTTTTCAAAGACAAAAGCACCGTCATCGGCAAGAGCCAGCGCCGAAAGTCCGCCAAAGAAAACCGAGGACACATCACTGCCAAACACCTTGTTCAGTTCGGCCTTGATGGTCGTATCCATTGCGAGAATCTTTTCAGGTGTCATGTCCTGCTTGGCCTGCTCCGCCAGTTCTGCGATGGCATTGCGTGCCGAGACGAAGCGCCCGGAAATGCCGATGTCGGCAGGGTTGATTTTGATGACGCCCAGCAGTGTGCCGTCGATGTCTTTCACGTCATAGCTTTTGACGCCGCGATCAATAACCAGTTCCATGATGACTGCTCCTTTCACGCCTCGGCGGTGAACGCCTTGGTGGTGGGGTTGAATGTGCCTTTGGTTTTAACGCCAGTATAATGCACGTTGAACGGAATCTGATAACCAGTGGTGTCGCCGCCGTAGCTGCTGACCTCGATGTAGCACTCTTCCCGCACCGCAGGGAACGCGCCGCTGCTCTGGGCGTCCCACAGCTTGACTTCCACGATGTCGGTTTTCAGATCATCCAGAACCAGATCGTTGTCGATAATGCTCTGCAACTTCTCAAACAGCGGGTCGCCTTTCTCGGCGTAGTAAGGACTGACCTCGCCCTGCTTCTGGTAGCTGTCGATGCTGACAGTCTCGTTGCCGAGAATGTTGGTTTTCTTTTCGACGTTGGCGGACAACTCCGGGGAGTATTCCTCCAAATCTTTGCCCAGCCGCACATAGCTGGCCGTGCCATCATCTGCGGCAAAAGTTGCATTCAGATAATGCGCCATATATTTGCGTTCGATTTTCATGCAAAATCCTCCGATTCATAGGTTTTTGTGTAGCGCAGGCTCAGCACGACCATATAAGTCGCCGTGCCTTCGGCCTCCGCTTCGTACAGCACACCGTTCTGGGCGCGGGCGATGACAGACTCTTCGGCGTCGCCAAAGTTTGGAGCAAGGCCGTGGGTACTCTGCTCCTGCACCCAATGCTGGAAGTCGTTGACCCAATCTGCGTTGATCTTCGCGCCCTCATCATCGCCTGCACTTTTGGCAAAAGTAAAGTACAGACCGAAGTTGCTCTGATTTGTGACGCAGACTGCGCCCGTGATATAGGTGCGGCGTTCAATTTCCTGCAGCCCCTGCGGGAAGACCGCGCCGCAGCTGGGCACTTGGTCGGTGTAGTCGACATGCCAATCCTTCAAGATGTCATGCCCCTCATAGGTGCGCAGCCATGTGATGACCTGCTCAAGTTCACTCATTCGCCAGACCTCTTTCCAATATAGCGTTCCAGATCGGCAGCCAGCGCATCACCCTCGGCAGCCACAAGCGCACGATCCCAATGCCCTCCGGCAAGGGGATTCTTTGTTTTTGTATAGTTCAGCGGCTTCCCGCTGCGGCTCACGGCGTTATACAGATAAATCGCCTGCGGCTCTTCGGTGACGATCTCCGGCACGCGGGGGTCGGTCTGGGCGACGGTCAGCTTGATGGTCGCGCCTGTACGGTAGGGCATATACTTTTGAATGCGCCGTAGCACATTCTTGGTGTGGAACATTTGCGTATCACCCTGTTCATCCAGTCCCACTTCCTGCAAAATCTCTTCTGCGGCGGGAAAATCAAGCGTGACCCTCATTGCTTACCGCCTGCCTCCACATGGTACAAAACATTGCGGCAGCCCATGTCCCGCACCCAGTCTACAGTAACCACACCGGGGCGGTTGGCCGGGACGAAGCTGCCCCACTGTTCGCGGGTTGTGATTTCTTCCCCAACACCCTCCACAATGCGATCCCCGCATTCCAGCACATACACGCCGGGGATGCCGTTAAAAAGGGCGGGGGCAGCCCTCCGCGCGTTTTTGTTGGGAATTACCAGCAAAAATTCGTCGCAGGATTTGCCCCCGCTTTTATCAACGGTCTGCACGGTTTTACGCTCAAAGTACGCGCCATGAATTACGCAGCGCGTCACCCGGAAGGGATTATAACACGCATGGTACACGGTAACGGTCTGGCGGCACAGGTCATAGATCGGCGAACGAAGCGCTCCCTCATACCGCATCAGCTGCACCCCCTGTACACATCAGCATACAAGCACAGAATGCGATAGTATTCTGCCGCCTGTGCCTTGGGTGTCGCATCAATGGCTGCTGCCGTGTTGGTGGCGTAGCTTTCGCTTACGCTGCCAATCGTAACGCTGGCCGGAGCAGCCGCAGCACCGCTCTGTACATCGGCAAACCTGCGCTGGGCGTCAGCAATGGCACATACAGCCGTGTCGCGGGCGCTGTCGGTGGGATATTCCACGCGGTACAGCCGCTCGTATCGCCGAATCAGCGCGTCGGCATCAGCATAGGCGGTCTGCCACTCGTCCGGCTGGATGGCCTTGCCGCCATATTTGCAGACGTAAAACTCGTAACTCGTCATGGGTTTACTCCTTGGTCGCCGCCCTCTTTGTGCGCTTGGCGGGCTTTTCTTCTGCCGCCGTGTCCGTCACTTCGGGGAACGGCAGTTCCACCGCTGCCTCGGCGGGCGGAGCATTGTCCGGCACAGGCTGCGCGTTGACCGCAGGGATCGGCTCGGCGGCGGGCGGGATGTATCCGATAATAGCCATAGTAAATCCTCCTTACGCCTTGTCGTGGCTGAAGTACATGCCAGACAGCATATTCTTGTATGCCTTGGCGATGCCCACCATGCGATAGCCAAAGACGTAGGCATCCGCGTCCGGGTTGTTCTCCGGGGCAATGATCTTCGGGGCGGCGTGCTTCGTATACTGGATGAGCGCATCCTTCTGGACGATGGCGAAGTTGATGTTGGCCGCGCCGGTTGCCTTCGTGTAACCGCCGGCTTCCTCCCCGGTCTTGCCGGAAAGCTGCTTGATGGCCGTGTAGAAGCGGCGCTGGGGAACCTTGATGACCTGCTCGAAGCCTTCCAGAACCTTCTTGCTCTTCGTGGTGTCCATATCGTTGATGCCCTGCAGCAGCGTCGGCGTGATGAACAGGTAGCGCCCGGTGGCGGTGACTTCCTCATCGTCCATCGCCGTCACGGCAGTACTCAGCGCCGCAACGGTGGCCGCGCCATCGGCAAGCGTCTCTTCCTTCTTCGTGACGCCGCTGATGCCACAGTAGGACGCAAAGCGGAAGGCGTCCAGTTCGGGCACAACCTTGTCACGGATGAACTGAGCCGACAGACGGCCAAAGGCAAGGCCAGCGGTTTCCAGATCGTCCATGACGTCCACGTCAAAGCGGCGGCCACGGTCAAAGTTGCACTTGACCGTCTCGTTCGTCATGGTGACGCCGCCCTGCACATAACCGCCGTTGCGGCTGTAGTCGGCCAGACCGTCCATGCTCATCATGGGGATGATGAGTTCGTTGGCGTTCGCGCCCTGCTTGGCGAGTTCGGGCGCACCGTCCAGCACGCTCGTAAGCGAGGCCAGTCGGTAGCACTCATCCAGCTTGGGGACAAAAGATTTTGCGAGTTCGATAGTGTTGCTCATAGGTTTTGCTCCTTATCTTATTCCATCGGCAGGCCCATTGCTTTGCGCAGGGCACTGTCAGAATTGTCGGTGGTCATGGCGGTGCGGCCCGTGCCTGCAGCATAGGGCGGCGGAGTTTCCTCGGTGTCGAACATATAGCCGCTGTCCTTCTGCAGGTCAGCCAGTGCGGCGGGAATGTCCTTGTCGGGGTCTTCGCTGCCGCGCAGGGCGTCCAGATCGAGCAAACCGCACCGTCAAAATCATATTCTGTCGTATCAATCAA
>OGXI01003623.1_pt1 | contig 10202 bp, 9 predicted proteins | sample 1576221 | NCBI WGS metagenome assembly OGXI01 (sample SAMEA3541523, study PRJEB24748) | human gut metagenome | biome: human gut; feature: human-associated habitat; material: faeces | place: China | collected 2012
GCGCGGCTGGTCCTTCATCAAGAAGGCCGGCACGATCATCCTGCTGTCCACGATCTTTGTCTGGTTCACGACCTACTTCGGCTGGGTCGACGGCACGTTCCGCATGCTCGACGAGTCTGAGATCGACGCTTCGATCCTCGCCACCATCGGCGGCGCGATTGCCTGGATCTTCAAGCCCCTCGGCTGGGGCAACTGGCAGGCCGCCGTGGCCTCCATCACCGGCCTTGTCGCCAAGGAGAACATCGTCGGCACGCTCGGCATCCTCTATGGCGGCGGCGACGGCACCGTCTACCAGAACATCGCTGCTGCCTTCACCGGTGTGACGGCTTACAGCTTCCTCGTCTTCAACCTGCTGTGCGCCCCCTGCTTCGCGGCAATTGGCGCGATCAAGCGCGAGATGAACAACCACAAGTGGACCTGGTTCGCCATCGCCTATCAGTGCGGCTTCGCGTATGTGATCGGCCTGATGATCAACCAGTTCGGCGGCGCCTTCACCGGCAATCTCAACGTTCTGGGCCTGATCGTCGCCATCGCGCTGCTGGTTCTGATCGTTTACATGCTCGTCAAGCCCTACAAGGAGGCCGACAAGCTCTCCGCAAAGCTCTGATTTTGCCAAATACTGTCCCTGAAAAGGAGTGATTCTTCATGCTGCAATGGATCAGCACCAATCTTTCCACCATTTTGATTTGTATCGTTTTACTTGCCATTGTCATCCTCATCATCCGAAGCCTGATCCGGCAGAAGAAGCAGGGTAAATCCTCCTGCGGCGCCGGCTGCGCACACTGCGCCATGCACGGCGCTGGTATCTCCCGGCCAATAAGTCCGATACCGCTGTTGTTCTGGAGACGAAGGCATCCAAGATCGCACTGGGTGCGACGCAGGCGAAGGAGCTTCTGAAGAACATCCGCATCATGAATGCGAAATACGAGCACGTCGTGGGCATCCTCTACAACGGGGAATCCACCAGGGTGTTCAAGAACGGCGAGGAATACAAGGAGAAAGGAAGCGAGAAGCTCCACAACATCGCCTACTACACGGCCCTGTTCAACGTCGACCACATCGACAAGCAGCGCATCTACGAACTGACTGCCCGTATCAACAACTGCCTGCATTTCGAGTTCGGCATCAAGAACCTCTACCACAGGATGATTTTCACCGCCTGCGCATTGGTAGCGAAACGATACGACGCGACAATGGTCAGCGGCATGGACTACTCCGAATTCCACAATGCTATTCTTAACTGTCTCAACAAGGAGCTGTTGCGGGACAAGCACCAGAATCAGAAGCTCGGTCTGCTCGCGGACGTGTTCTCCGAGATTCGTATGAACCTCAACGTGAACAGCGAGGACGAGAAGGAACAGGAACACGTCAAGGATCTGATCTCGAACTTCATTGACTGGGTGACGGAAATATCCGACTGCCTGAACTCCGACGCATGGCGGGGAGAGGACGTCATGGGCATCTTCTTCAACGAATTCAACCGCTACAAGAAGAAGACCGAATCAGGACAGGTTTTCACCCCCGAACACATCACCGACTTCATATACAGGATCCTCGAAGTAAACCAGAACGACAGGGTGCTCGACGCTACATGCGGCAGTGGAGGCTTCCTGATCAAAGCGATGGCGAACATGATCGACGAGGCCGGCGGAGTGAACACCGAAAAGGCCAAGGAAATCAAACAGAACCAACTATTCGGCATTGAATTCGATAGAGAGATTTATGCCCTCGCATGCGCGAACATGCTCATCCACAAGGACGGCAAGACCAATCTGGAACAACTGGATGCCAGATCCGACGAGGCCGGAAAATGGATTGCCCATCAGAACATCACTAAAGTCCTCATGAATCCCCCGTATGAGAAGAAGTACGGTTGCATGGTAATCGTCGAGAACGTGCTGGACAACGTCCCGCCGAATACGCCCTGCGCGTTCGTCCTTCCGGATAAAAAACTCGAGAAGACGGGCAAAAAGCAAATGGCCCGCATTCTCGAACACCACCGACTCCGCAAAGTGGTCAAGCTGCCGGAGGACCTATTCTTCGGCATCGGAATGACCACGAGCATATTCGTGTTCGAGGCCGGCGTGCCCCAGAACGGACATGAGTTCTTCACCTGCTGGATGAAGGACGACGGTCTGGAGACTGTGAAGAACAAGGGACGGCACGACGTGCGCGGTCGTTGGCCCGCGATCGAGAGGTGCTGGATCGATATCGTGTCCAAGCAATCCGGCGACGATACATGCGTATGGGAGAGTACAGACGAGTGCCTTTCATATCAGGTGCCCATCAAACCCTTCGAGATATCGGAGGAGGATTTCCGCAAAACGGCCATGGACTATCTCATGTACATGCGAAGGATAGACGCGAAGGAATTCAGCGCCAGCCTCTTTGAGAAGGTGCTGTACTCAAGCGATATAGAGGCGGATGGCGATGCGGTGACTATTTCCTTGGACAGGGAGGAGAAGCGATGACAGATACTGTCTGGAAACCGTTCCCTATCACGGATATCTTCCTGATACGAAACACAGGAAGCGTCCCGGCGAAGGACATAGCGCCCGATAGTGGGAGTGTTCCTTATGTGACCGCCCAGGCGGGCAACAACGGAGTACGGTCTTTAATCGACTGCCCGACCGATTGTCTCGAGATTGGCCATTGCATACTCATAGGCGGAAAGACCATGACGTTTTCCTACCAGGCGGTGCCATTCTGCTCGAATGACAGTCACAACATCGCCTTGTATCCGCAGGGGAAGCAGTTGGACGAAGCCCACTTCCTTTTTCTGGTTTCGGCATTAAGGGCAACTCTGCGACCAAAGTACTCATGGAGCGATTCGATATCGGCCAAACGCATCAAAAAGGAAAACGTCATGCTTCCCATGTCCGAAAATGGTTCGCCCGACTGGGAGTATATGGGAGACTTCATGAAATCCATTATGAAAACAGCGGATGCGCAGATATCGGCATTGATGGAGACGACAGCCTCGTATAGCATTCTGGACAGTTCGGAATGGGCGAGATTCAAAATAGAAGATCTATTCGTAGTGCAGAAGGGCACGCGCTTGACTCGGGCAGACATGATTCCCGGCGGCATCCCCTTCATCGGCGCTACGCTGGAGAATAACGGTGTCACCGCTCATATTGGCAACGCAGAGCATATCCATCCCAGTGGGGTAATGACTGTCGCGTACAACGGTCAGAAGGCTACAGGAAAGGCCTTCTGGCAGCCGAAGCCGTTCTGGGCATCCGATGACGTCAACGTGCTCTATCCAAAATTCGATCTGACAGAGGAGATCGCATTGTTCCTCCAGCCGTTGTTCTGGGAGGCTGGACGCCCATACGCGTACGACGACAAATGGAGCAAAGAGAAAATGGAGAGAACGGAGCTGACGCTGCCGGCGAAATCTGACGGCAACCCGGATTGGGAGTACATGAAGGAATATATGGAAGGTTTGAAACAAAGTGCTTCGAATATAATCGATGTGCTTAACGAAGTGTGAAAATGGCCGCCGAACAATTAAAGCGCTGCACAAGAGGCGTCTAATCATGACGCTTTGTGCAGCGCTCTGGGGCTAGTGGCGAAGTTTCTGCCATTGAGCGTGTAACTCAATTTTCCCACATTTCTCCCTTGGCAGAAGCTCATCAAGCTTTACCATACGTGGCTTATTATTTCTCTGTTCCCATCCTTTGAACGAGTAGTTTTCTCTGTTCGGGTTTGTTGGGTAACCATCTTTGTCGACGATCACTCTCTCCTCCTTGTCGTGGAACCACTTATCCGTATTCATATAGAACGTGACTTTATGACCGTGGAAGGCAAAACCATCTCCAAGAACGATGCAGTAGATAAAGACCAGGAAACATATTGGACCAGAAAAGAAGAAGAGAATACACAGGCCAATGTAGATTAACATCATTATGGAATTCGTAATGATAGTTCCGGAATAAAGCAATTCGAAGGAAATGGAAAAGACTGCCCAAAATAGTGTGTTGCTTCTAGCAAATCCGAAGTTGATCTGCGACGTACTTAAAGGGGTATGGTACTGTTCACAATCACTTAGTCGAGTTGAAAAAACCATCCTATTTATTACATAATTACAACCTCGTCCCACAGTGAATCCCAGAAGGACAAGCAATACGACAATTGCATTCAAAGCAAATTCCGCTAGCAAAAACTTGCCGGTGTATTTAGAGCTGTTTTCAACGGTCACTGCGATCATTGCTGAGAATAGCAATGATGTCGACATCCAGGAGAAGAACCATCTTGAAACCGGATCGTCTGATCTCTTGACTTCCTTATAGAGATAATAGGCGACAAAATATGCGAAAATCCAGACTATTGCCAGGTTGAGGGTGAAGGGAATGATTACATTCCCAATGCTGAAGTTACTTAGTATGCTGCCATCTTCAGGGGTGAAAAGACCAATCGCTTTGAGCAAGGGAAGTATGCCCCATAGAATCAGCAGGAAAAAAGAGTAAATCAGGGCGAAACGGATACTGAAGTTCTTTTGACATTTCTTCTCGGACAAACTTATATGGGCTGCCTCTGTTCTCTCTTGTTGCCACCGTCGCCATGCGTCGTACTCGTTTAATTTTTCTACCACAGCGTCGATTTCGGCATCAAGTAATATTTCCGGGTTGTTTTGCCGCGCATTTTTAAGAACCGTCAGCCGATCAAGACGTTCTTTTTGCTTCGCGTACCCATAATCTTTGACCCAAGCGGACAGTTTGACCACGCATTGGGTGATAGCAATCAGTGTCAAAACACTTCCTATGAGGATATAGGGCCATTTGTCGCCGTCTGCCATCATGCTATCAAAAATAAGTCTTATAGCCTGAATAATATTTTCCATATTATACACATGCTTTCTGAATGGAGTATTTCTTAATAATAGCATGTTGGTTGCATAAAATTTATTAACTAATTAATGACAAGAATGGAGCATAGTTGTTTCTCATAACATTTGATAATAAGTTGGAGCATTAGAAAATGTGCCGCGGTCACGCAACATTTGCTATGGCCGCGGCACTCGGTCTTATTCCGAAACGACATGCCTGTTCGATTCGATGATGTCCATGTCGGTGACGATGACCACGAAGTAGTTTTGTCCCGACATGTCATGCCATTCGCGTGAATGGCCCACGAATTCGATGGTCTCGCCGCCTTTCAGCGAGTCCATTTCCAGGCGGAGTCTTCCCGTCGAGGGGACAAGGGTTACGAATCTGGCCGAATCTTTTTCGAGCCAGCATGCCTTCACCGCTTTGATTTTCCTGCCTCCGGTCAGGTTCAACGTTTGGCGGACACGGATGGGAGGGATCTTCACCCTGCCGACCTGCGGGCTCATGCCGATCATGCCGTTTTGTGGCAGTAGTGCTTTCCATGCGCGGTTCATGGTGGTCATGACTGTTACTCCTTGTCTTTCTTGAGGGTTCCCTGTGGCTGTCCGAACACTTTCTCGAGGTCTTTCGGATCGAGGTTGGTGGCGCATCCGCTTGTAGCGGCGGTCAGATCCTGTTGGGCTTTGGTGAGTGCGTCGTAATCATCCGATTTGGAGTCCACGAGCTGTTTCGCGGTTTCGTACGCGTTTTTGATGTCGCCGCATCCCTGCATGTTCTCCAGGTTGTCCTGTTGGACGGTTTCCACGGATTTCGCGGTGTTGTCCAATCCGTCCGAGAGGTCCGAACGGCGTGCTTCGATCGCGGCGCGCATGGCTTGCGGATACCATTCGCGTGCGAGGCTGCGGATCGTGTCGATGTCCTTCTGTTGTCCGATCGCGTCGTACAGGTCGGTCGCTTCGGCGAGGTCCTGCCGTCCATGTCGGTACAGCAGGGTGGAAAGCGTGTCGACGTTCGAGTTTTCGGGCGCGTTCAATAGGTCGCGCACGTCGTTCGAGATCTGCTCCGCGTCACCGGTGAACATGGTCTGGGCTTTCTGTTCCAGACTGTCGGACGTGGACGCTGCTTTTCCCTTTTTCTTTGCCTTCGCTTCGTGTTTCGCATCGGACTGGGTCTGGGCGGCCGAATTGGCCTGGGGTGCCGTCGTGGCCGGCTGATGTTTCCATGGGTTGGCCACCAGCATCATGACGGCCACGGCGATGACCGCGATGGCGCACCAGATGGCGGCTTGTTTCTTTGCTTCGGGTGAGGACTGTTTGCGTGGATTGTTCTTTCCCATTGGTCTTCCTTTGCTCAGAGGCTTGAATCGTTGTTCGGCAGACTGTTGTCAGGGGTTTCCGGTGGCACGTACCATCCGCCGGAGTTCCCGCCGGACGATCCGCCGCTGTTGCCGGTGCCGCCATTGTTCGCATTGCCGCCATTGTTGCCGCGGGGCACGGTCGTGGAGCCGGAGCCGCCGGACGAACCATGGTATTGCGGCGTGGGCGTCGGTGCTGGGGTTGGTATCGGCGCGGCCTGTTGCGGCTGCTGCTGCTCCTGCGCTTCGGCCTGGCGTTTGGCTTCCTCGTCGGCCTTGGTTTTCGCGTCCAATGCGCGGGCGAGGTTTTCGCGGGCCTTGTCGAGTTTGGCGGCCATGTCGGTCCACGTGTCGATGGTCGTCTTCTTGTCGAGTTTGCGGGCCTGCGCGATGAGCTTGTCCAATGTGGCTTTCGTCGTACGAGTCGCATCGTCGGATGGTTTCGCATCATTGGAGGCTTTCGATGCCTTGTCCAATGCCGTATGGCATTTGTTCTTCGCGTCCGTCAACGGCTTTTCCTTGACGAGCCGGTCAATCTTGTTGGTCAGCGTGCGGGTGCGTTTCGTGGCCTTGTCGGCCTTGGCGGCGAGCCGTTCCGATTCGTTTTCCGGCAGTCCCGTCCGGTCGGAGCGCATGAGCCTGCCGTTCGAGTCGATCAGACGGCGGAGGGAATCGATGTCGTCCGTATCCTTCAATCCGATCCGATCCGCCTGTTTGATCGTGGTCTTCGCCTTGCCGGTCCATGTGGACAGTTGGCTCATGGAGGTCTGCAACCGTTCGGCCGACGCCTGCTGTCGGACGGTGGCCGAATGGGAGCCCATGATGGCGAACAGGACGAGCAGGAGAATGAACGTCAGAGCGCCGATGAGACCACGACGCACCCAAACCATCGTCCTGGCGTCCTCGGACGGTCCGTCGGGGTCGGCCACGTCCTGCAGACTCACGGCCGTCCTGATGTCGCCGGAAGCCGTTTCCGTTGCCACGGGTGGGATGTCGGATGGGGTTTCATCTCCGACCGGAATCATGGAGGTGAGGGTGTTCTCCGCCTCGTCCGGAACGTTGGCATCCTCCATGGCCGGACGTGGAGGCAGTGGGACCGCCGGCATGGGACGGGTGTCGCTGGACGGCATGGAAGGTTCCGGACGTTCCGCCGTCTGGTCGTTTTCGACGCCTGTGGATTGTGGAACCGGCGTCGTGTCTGTCGCGCCTTCGGATACGGGAGGCAACGCGAACGTGTCCTGAACCGTGGCGGGGACTGTCGTCTCGGTTGGGGGAGCGGTCGTCGTTCCATGCTTGTCGTCATACTGGACCGGTTCGATACCATGCTTCCGGTTGGAACGGCGGTTTTTCGGCTTGCGCGGTGGTGTGGACGGTTTCGTCTCCTGAAGCGAGGCAAGCCAGTCGAGGTCGTCCCTCAACGCGTCGGACGGCGTCAACTGGTCGAACAGGCTAGGCTGTTCGCTGGTCATCGGTTGGCTCCTTTCCGCGTGCGAACGTGGCGTCCATCTGGTCGATCATGCGTTCGCAACGGTCGAACACTCCGGCGGGATCGCCTTGCACGATGCGTTCTAGGCGTGCGGTCAGATCGTCCTGCAGGCCGATGCTGCACGGCTTGTAGTTCTCGTCCAAGTAGGTTTTGCCATACGCGTGGAGGATCATGCGGGCTCGGCCGATCAGGCCGTTCAGGTTTCGACGGTCCTTGTCGGACAGGAGCTTGGACCGTTCCGTGTCCCGCATCAGCATTGCGGCGGACGTGGCCGCGCGGTCGAGCCGATCGCGGCTTTCGCGTTCGCGTCCCGTGTAGGACAGCCAGACGCGGCGGATCGTCTCCTCGTCCTGCGCGGCCTGCGCGAGATGCTCCGTGGCATGGTCCGTGTCGTAGCTGCCGCGCAGGCTGTCGATTTCCGAACGCCACTGGGCGGCCTGATTGCGCAGTGTGACGTCGTCGGCCGCGGCCACGTCGTCGACGCGGGTGGGCGTCATCAGGTCGCAGACCGTGTCCAAGCCTTCCGACGGGGTGGAGAACCGCCATGACTGGTCAAATCCTGGTTCCTCGCTCCATCCGCCGTCACGGTTGAACCAATGCTCGTACTCATCCTTCCTGGCCTGCTCCCGTTGGCGTTCCTCCGGTCCGGACAGGTGATGCCGATGGTCGGAGTTCGAAGCTTCGGACGAGGCGAGATACGCTTTGACGCGTTCCAACGTGGAATGGATGAGCGACTGCAACGTCGGTACGTACAATCCTCCGTTGGGACTGGCGACGACCAGGTCCATGTAGCATTTGAGCGCATACACTTCCTGCACGACGTCGTCGTGGCGGATCCAGCATGGGGGAAGGGTCTGCGCCCAATCCGTGTAATGCGTGGTGAGGAACCGGCCCATGCGGATGGTGTGCAGCATCATCAAATCGATGTCCATGCGCGTGGGTGAGCCGGTCAGGTCCAACGGGCGCGCCTCGACCATGGTGGCAATGGAATGCTGGGGGAGTTTGGCCCACAGTCCCGGACCGTGTTCCGGCTCGTTGAGCGGGGCCATGGTGATCTGCGTGAGCAGCTGGTCGAGGTTGCGCGCCATGGAGGCCGGCAGGTCCTTGCCGGTCAGTTCCTTGTACTTGCCGTTGACCGTGGCGGTCAGTTCCTCGTACGCGTGCTCGCACTGGTCCCTCACGGACAGTTCGCCTTGCTGTCTGCCGACCATGTCGTCGAACAGGGACTTGACCTCTGCCCGGAATTCCCGTTCCATGTCGTCCGTCCAGAACGACGGGCGTTCCAAGCCGCCAGCCACGTCCGTAACCTGGCCTGATCCCATGGTCTCGTCATGCTTGACGTCGTCCGTGGCATCCGGCTTGTCGGCGTCGGTGCCCGCCATCTGGGTGAAGTATTCTTCGACGTCGCTCATGCGATGGTCCTTTCGCCGTGATCCTCATGCCATGCGTTCGTGGCCGTGGGGCGCAGGTCCTCCAAGCCCTCACGCCACCATGCGCGGCGCATGAACATGATCATGCGCACCAAGGCGGGCGCCTGTCCCAACGGTTCCACGAGCGCGTAGCCTACGGGTAGGAGGCTCAGTTCCTGTTGGGTGACGGATTCCTCACGCTCGTGACGCGTGGTCAGACCGCCCAACGGGCCCTGTCCCGGATTCCAGGAGGATTCGCGGCGCGTGCGGTGATGCGTGCCGATCTGGCCGATCCACCATTTCAACGTCTCGTCGTCGGACACGCCCTTGAGCATGATCCGATGGCAGTTCTCCCATACGGTCTGCTCCACGGCCTTGCCGTATCCGTCCTTCTCGTCGGCCATCTGCTGGCGGGACTGTTCCACGATGATCAGCTGGTAGCCGTTGCCGCCGCCCTGCGTGATGGCGTTGCGCAGGCCGGGCCATTTCTCGATGTTCGACAGTTCGTCCAACACGAACCGTGCGGGAGGTTCGATCTTGCCTCGCGAACCGGACGCCTTGTCGAACGCGAGATCCTGACACGCCTCCTGGAACGTGTCGAGCAGCAGGCTCACGAAAATGCCCGCGTTGCCGGCCACGCCGCCGTCACGGCGCGGCTTGGACAGCACGTACACAGTGTCGCCTCGCAACACCATGCGTTTCGGGTCGATCAGTCGCGGATCGGACGGACTCAGATTCATGCGGGCGCGCACGTTCGGGTCGGCGAGGATGCTGAACGCGTTCTTCACGCCGAACCACTCACTGCCTTTCTGACGGGGATCGACGTGCGGCAGCGCGTTCAATGTCGCGGCCCAACGGTCCATCTCGCGTTCGTTCGTGTACTTGCGGATCAGGTCCGCGGCCTCCTGCGCGTTCTCCGGCGACAGGCTCCACTTGAAGCAGTCGTTGATGGTGCGGTCCGCAATCGCGGCCGCGTACAGCATGGCCTGCACGTACATGGCCGCGCTCACGCCCCACTCCTGGTTGTTCGAACCGGACCCCATGCCGCCGATCGCGACCATGGTCTGCGCGCGGCGTCCAAATTGGGAAACCGCTCGGCGGGAAAATGCTGGCGCAGCAGC
>OGXI01003626.1_pt1 | contig 10194 bp, 10 predicted proteins | sample 1576221 | NCBI WGS metagenome assembly OGXI01 (sample SAMEA3541523, study PRJEB24748) | human gut metagenome | biome: human gut; feature: human-associated habitat; material: faeces | place: China | collected 2012
ACAGTGGTCCGTAACTTGTTGAGTAATGCCATTAAGTTCAGTAAGGAGAACTCAGCAAAAAAGCGAGAGGGCTCGAGTATAAATTGCACATCTACACAGTTGATTTTAGGACGCCATATGTTATAATTTCACTGGTAAAAAAATTTTATGTGAGGGGTGAAAATTTTGAAAAAATTATTAACCGTCATGTGTACTTTTCTGACAGTATTTCTGGCATGTCCTGTGGGTGTATGGGCAGCCGGAAATGGTGGGACAGGATCTGGTGTGCCGGTGTGGCTTTGTATCCCTTTTGCGGGCCTTCTTCTGTGTGTTGCAGTGATGCCGCTGGTAAAGGGTGAGTGGTGGGAGTCACATCAGCCCGTTGTGGTTGCATTCTGGATCGTTCTTATGATCATTCCGTTTGCAGTTGTTTACGGTGCCGGAAAAACTGCGGAAACAGTACTTGAGTGCGTGATCAATGACTATCTTACATTTATCATCCTGTTATTCGGACTGTTCTGTGTATCCGGTAACATTACAGTTGAGGGCGATTTTGCGGGTTCGCCAAGAGTAAATGTAGGACTTCTTGCACTGGGAACCCTGCTTTCCAGCTGTATCGGAACTACCGGAGCCAGCATGCTGATGGTCCGTCCGGTGATCAAAATGAATTCCTGGAGAAAGAGAAAGGGTCATATCATGATCTTTTTCATCTTTATGGTATCCAACATGGGTGGTTGCCTGACACCGATCGGTGATCCGCCGCTTCTGATGGGCTTCATGCGAGGAGTTCCGTTTTTCTGGAGCCTTCATCTTTTCCCGGTACTGATCTTTAATATGGTGATCCTTCTGTTTGTGTTCTATCATCTGGATATGCGCTCTTACAAGAAGGATATCGCAGAGGGACGTAAACCGGATATCAGCAAACCGGGTACCGAGTTTAAGATCGAGGGTCTTCATAATATCATCTTCCTTGTGATGATCGTTGTGGGTGTTATCTTAAGTGGAATGCTTCCCGGTATGCCTGCATTCCAGGATGCAGCCGGAAATGTAAAGGGGCTTCATATTTTCGGCGAGGTTACTTTAAGCTTCCCGTCGATCATTGAGATCGTCCTGATCCTGGCAGCTGCATTTCTGTCCTTTAAGACAACGGATAAAAGGATCCGTGTGCGGAACCATTTTACCTGGGGTGCGATCAAGGAGGTTGCAGTACTTTTCATCGGTATTTTTATCACCATGCAGCCAGCCCTGATGCTTCTGAAAGCAGTAGGACCGAATCTTGGTATCACCGAGCCGTACCAGATGTTCTGGGCGACCGGAGCTTTGTCCAGCTTCCTGGATAATACGCCGACCTATCTGGTATTTCTGACAACAGCAGGAACTCTTGGATTTACAAACGGAATCGCAACAACACTGGGAACAGTTCCTGTAAAGCTTCTTTCTGCGATTTCCTGCGGTGCTGTATTTATGGGCGCCAATACATATATCGGCAATGCTCCGAACTTTATGGTCAAGACACTTTCTGACGAAAATGGTATCAACATGCCGTCCTTCTTCGGATATATGGCATGGTCCATTTGTTTCCTGGTACCGATGTTCATCATCGATATGCTGGTATTCTTTTTATAAGGGAGGAGGATCAATATGCAGGATAATAACATTCGAGAGAAATGCAGAGAGCTTGCCACCAGACTTTATGAACTGGATGGCGAGGTTTATGAAAGCGTAGGATCTTCCCTTGGACGTACCTTCACCGGTGACAGAGAAGGCACTATCCGGAACTTAAGTGCTCTGATGTATACCAAACCGGACGGACATCTTCTTCGAAGCGAGATGGCACTGATCAGTAACATGGCCAGGACCATCAAGGATAAAGAAGAAAAAAGCCGTCTCATGAAGAAATATGATGAGATCTTTCAGGAGATCCTGACGCTGCCGGAGACTTTTGTTGCTACGGATATCATGGATAAGGAACGTGTGGCGCTGAATCATATGATCAAGCGCAGAGAAAAAATCTCTGAGAATGACCATCTGGTCATCTGCATCAGCCGTACACAGGGAAGTGCCGGTAATGATATCGGTTTCGGACTGGCAGACAAGCTTCGGATCAACTATTATGATGTGGAGATCTTTGATCAGGTATTAAGGCGTCTTGAGGCGGAAAAGGGCGCGGTCAACGATGCGGAATATTTTGCGGATTTCAATAAATATGAGAAGAAGCATAAATTTGATCTCAAGGGCTGGTTCCGGGAATTCAACCGTTACCATGGCCTTCCGAAACAGGATGCGGTATTCTTTAACATGAGTGACCTGATCTGCGATCTGGCCTCAAAAGAGGATTGCATCATTATGGGAAGGTGTGCGGATGCGATCCTCAAAAACAATCACATTCCACATATCAGTCTGTTTATCACAGCTCCTTTTGCTATCCGTGTGCAGCATGTTATGGATGTAAGGAAGATGAATATGAAGCAGGCAGTCCGTTTCCTGAAAAAGATGGACAGCCAGCACAGACAGTATTACAATTTTTACGGCGGAGCTCAGTGGGGCAAGCCGGATAATTACGATCTTTGTATCAACAGCGCAAGCTACGGAATCAATGAAACGGAGAATCTGATCCTGAAGCTGCTGGATGATCAGATCCACTAAGAGATAAAATATGAGCAGCACGGAAGAAAGAAAAAGTTCCGGAAGGGGTTTTTAGCTTAACAGGCTGCAAACAGAAAAAAAGAATCAGAACAGAGTTCCTGCAAAGGAGAGGCAACCGTGGCCTGTTCCGTATCACTCAGGCTCCACAGCGGGTTGAACTCCAGCTTATAGTCGGGTTCCTCCGTCCTTCTGCCAGACAGAAATACCTCAGAATGCAGGAACTTTTTTTATATTTTGTTTATAAAAACTTAATCTTGATTAACTTTTTTCATTTAGGGGATTGACATTCGAAAAAACTTAGTATAAACTAACCTATGAGTTAGAATTAACTAATTAGATTAAGCTAATTACTAGAAAGAAACGGAGGGATTCCATGCAGCCGATTTTATTTTTACAGTCAGGTGATACGGGCACGATCAAGCGTATTTCAGGAGCGGAGGATACAAGAAGATTTCTTGCAGGCCTTGGTTTTGTTGAGAATGCGGAAGTGACAGTTGTTTCCCAGTTTGACGGCAATCTGATCGTAAATGTCAAGGATTCCAGAGTAGCAGTCAATAAAGAAATGGCCAGACACATTATGGTGTGACCGGACTGAGAGGCAGTGACCGGTAGTGGATTTGCCCCAAACTGCGGAAGGTGCAGTTGAGGATAGATTAGGAATTGGAATATGAACAGGGAGGAAAAGAGAAATGACTTTACGTGATGCAGCAGTAGGTTCTACAGTAGTTGTTTCCAAGATAACCGGCGACCCGGCTTACAAGCGTCGTATCATGGATATGGGAATCACAAAAGGCAGCGAGGTTTATATCCGAAAGGTAGCTCCTCTTGGAGATCCGGTTGAGATCACCATCAGAGGCTATGAGCTTTCTCTGCGTAAGCATGACGCAGCATGTGTGGAAGTAAAGTAAAATAAGCTTCGAAAAATGACAGAACGTCAGGCTCTGACCTGAAAAAAGGAGGATGCAAAATGTCTGTAACAATAGCTCTTGCCGGAAACCCGAACTGTGGTAAGACTACAATGTTCAATGCTCTTACAGGCGCAAACCAGTACGTTGGTAACTGGCCAGGTGTTACTGTAGAGAAAAAAGAGGGAAAACTGAAAAACCAGAAGGACGTAACGGTAACAGACCTTCCGGGTATCTATTCACTTTCCCCGTATACACTTGAGGAGGTTGTCAGCCGTGATTACCTTCTGAAAGAGAAACCGGATGTGATCATCGATCTTGTGGATGCAACAAACATCGAGAGAAACCTGTATCTTGCAACCCAGCTTCTTGAAATCGGTATCCCGGTTGTTATCGCTCTTAATATGGTGGATCTTCTGAAGAAGAACAATATCCATATCAATGTAAAAGGCTTAAGCTCCGCACTTGGATGCCCGATCGTTGAGACATCTGCTCTTAAGGGAACAGGCCTTAAAGAGGTTGTTGATGAGGCAATCAAATGTGCAAACCAGCACAGAGTACCATCGAAGCAGATGGAATTTCCGAAAGCAGTTGAGAAGGCTGTAAACGAGATCGAGGGACTTGTTCCTGCCAAGATCTCTGAAGAGAACAGAAGATGGTATGCAGTAAAGCTTCTTGAGAGAGACAGCAAGGTGAAAGAAGGACTGAACCTTCCGGTTTCTGCACAGTCCAGGATCGAGGAGATCGCTTCTGAGCTTGAGAAGGCAGAGGATGATGATACAGAGAGTATCGTAACGGATGGAAGATATCAGTACATCCAGAAGGTTGTTTCTGCAAACGTTAAGAGAAGCGGAAATAAGATGACAGTTTCCGATAAGATCGACCGTATTGTAACGAACCGTATTCTCGGCCTTCCGATCTTTATCCTTACCATGTTCATCGTTTATTATGTATCGGTAACAACAGTTGGTACCATGGTAACAGACTGGACAAACGACAGCTTTGTGGGAACCATCCAGAGTGTTGTATCGGATGGACTCGGCAATGCTGGTGTTGCTGACTGGCTGGTAAGCCTTGTATCTGACGGTATCATCGGTGGTCTTGGGGCAGTGCTTGGATTTGTTCCGCAGATGGCGATTCTGTTCCTGTTCCTTTCCATCCTTGAAGACTGCGGTTATATGGTTCGTATCGCATTCGTCATGGACCGTGTATTCCGTCATTTCGGACTTTCCGGAAAGAGCTTTATCCCGCTTCTTATCTCCTCAGGCTGTGGAATCCCTGGAATCATGGCTTCCAAAACGATCGAGGCAGATAATGACCGTCGTCTGACAATTATGACAGCGACATTTATCCCATGTGGTGCCAAGCTTCCTGTTATCGCTCTTATGGGTGGCATCATGACAGCTTATGCAACCGGTGACTACGTAGCTGCTGGTTTCATCACACCACTGATGTACTTTATCGGTGTTATAGCAGTTCTTGTATCTGCTATCATTCTGAAGAAAACCAAACCTTTCTCCGGTAAACCTGCTCCGTTTGTAATGGAGCTTCCACAGTATCATATTCCGTCTGTAAAGACAGTTCTGCTTCACGTTTGGGAGAGACTGAAAGGCTTCATCATCAAAGCCGGTACCATTCTTTTCCTTGCAACCGTTATCATGTGGATCCTTTCCAGCATCGGAAATACAGGAAGCGGAATCGGATTTGTTGAGGACAGCAACGACAGTATCATGGCTATCCTTGGTGGTATCCTTGCTCCGATCTTTGCCCCTCTTGGATTTGGTAAATGGCAGCCGGTTGCAGCCTCCATCTCCGGATTCTCCGCAAAAGAGTCCATCGTAAGTACAATGGGTGTTCTTGCAAACGTAGCTGGTGATGATGCAGAGGATACCATGATCGTCGGTGCAGCGATCAAAGCATGGTTCCCGACAGCAGTAGCAGCATTTTCTTTCCTGCTGTTCAACCTGCTTGATTCTCCGTGCCTTGCAGCTATTTCTACAATGGCACATGAGATGCAGTCCAGAAAATGGTTCTGGTTTGCAATTCTCTTCCAGAATATTTTTGCTTATGTTGTAACACTTTGTGTATATCAGATTGGTCTTGTTGTCACAGGTGCCGGTTCCTTCGGAATTGGAACGATCGTAGCGCTGATCCTTGCAGCGATCCTGCTCTTCCTTCTGTTCAGACCAGATCCGTACAAGAACCAGAACGATGTTACAAAGAGATCTGTACAGGCAGCAGAGTAATTGAAAACCGGTCATACAGTAACGATCCGGTACATATGATAGCTTTGAAATGATGCTGTAAGAACAGCTGAAATGATAAGAAATGCAGGAGACCGGGGATGTAAATACCTGGTCTTCTGTGCTATAATAAGCCTGAAGAAATATGGAAGTTTTTTTACAAAAGTATTCATCAGAGGCTGGCAGCAGTTTACAGGCTGTACAGCGAAAGAAAGGGTGACAGATATGAGTATGATAGCGGATATTATTGTACTGGCACTGGTGATCGCATATGGCGTATTTGTGATCAGTTATCTCTATTCAAGAAAGAAACAGGGGCTCAGCTGTGTCGGCTGTGCCGGTAATACACGTACAGGCGGTTGTGCCGGCCATTGCTCCGGCTGTTCTGGCTGCTCCGGGTGCAATGGAATGCATAAGTGATCAGGAGGGAAAGAAATCATGGCAAATGCAATTGTTGTCATCGTTGTTATTATCATTATGCTGTTTGCCGGAAAAGGTGCATATAAACATCTGAAGGGCGAAGGCGCCTGCTGCGGAGGCGGCAGCAAGCCGGAGATTCCGAAGAAGAAGCTGGATGGAACCAAGCTGGGCGAGAAAACCATGAAGATCACAGGTATGCACTGTGAGAACTGTGTGGCCAGTGTCACAAGAGCCATCAACCGTATTGACGGTGCGGCAGCAAAAGTAAGCCTGAAAAAAGGTGAGGCAGTGGTTTCTTACGACAGAGAGATATCCGACGAGGAGCTTAAGAAGGTAGTGGAAGACAGGGGATATCACGTAGTTTCTATTCAGTAAAGCTTTATCATAAGAATAACTTTGCCGCAGCTTCTGAGCCGGCAGATCAGAGAAGAGACTTCTCGGCGAAATGCTTAAAAATATTTCGCCCGGAGGTCTTTTTTTGTATAAAAAGTCAGAGTTGCAATTGACTCACTAATGTACACCATTGTATAATAAAAACAGAAAAATTCAGACGGAATGAAATATTTTCTTTCTATCCGGATGAGGCATTAAAACAAAATACAGCAGGAAACAGACTTTGACGGCAAGGAATATCCGAGCAGGAATCGTTGTTCATCCGGCACAGCTTAACCGAATCAACTGCGAAGCAGTTATCCGGTTATGAACAGGCAGCAAATGCGGATTGCGAATATCCGCTTGACTATGTTTTGTGAGCGGAATACGGGACTCTTTCACCTTGTGCGTGAAAGAGCTTTTTTTATGAAAAATATCTGCGGGAGCGGACAGAATGAATTAGGGAGGATTTTATGCTGAAGGTAGCAGTATACGGAAAGGGCGGTATCGGAAAGTCTACAGTGACGTCCAACCTGGCGGCGGCTTTTGCAGCCATGGGGAAGAGAGTGATCCAGATCGGTTGTGATCCCAAGGCGGATTCCACCATCAATCTTCTTGGGGGAGAACCTCTACGGCCGGTAATGAATTATATGCGGGAAGAGGATGAGGAGCCGGAAAAGCTGGAGGATATTTCAAAGGAGGGCTTTGGTGGAGTCCTCTGCATTGAGACCGGCGGCCCCACGCCGGGACTTGGCTGTGCAGGCAGAGGTATCATCGCAACCTTTCAGCTTCTGGAGGATCTGAAGCTTTTTGAGACCTGGAAGCCGGATGTAGTGCTTTACGATGTTCTTGGGGATGTAGTATGCGGCGGTTTTGCGGCACCGATCCGGGAGGGCTATGCGGAAAAAGTACTCATTGTTACATCCGGAGAGAAAATGGCACTCTATGCAGCCAATAATATTTCCAGCGCTGTGCGGAATTTTGAGGATCGAAGCTATGCGAGGATCTTCGGGATCGTGCTGAATCACAGGAATGTGGAGAATGAAACGGAAAAAGTAAATGCTTTTGCAGAAAAAAATAATATCCCGATCGTGGGTGAGATCCCGAGAAGTGACGAGATCATCCGATGGGAGGATCAGGGCAAAACGGTGATCGAGGGAGACGAGAATTCTGAGATCAGTGAGAAATTTTTTGCACTGGCGAGGAAGCTATTGGAAAGTGAAGAAACGGAGAAGGAGGATATATGAAAAAGGAAGCATATTTTGCAACTGCAGAAGAACTGGCCCGGGGCGGGCTGGAAATGATCCCTCCGCAGATGATCTCCGGGAAGCATTTGATCTACAGCTCTCCGGCAACTCTGGCATTTAACTCTCCGGGAGCGGAGGGCTTTGGCGTAAAGCGGGCCGGGCTTGCAGTGCCGGATTCCATTATGCTGATCGTGGCACCGGGATGCTGCGGAAGAAATACTTCTCTTATCAGTTCCATGCCGGAGTACAATGATCGATTTTTTTATCTGATGATGGACGAGACGGATATTGTTACAGGCCGTCACCTGAAAAAGATCCCGAAAGCGGTAAAAGAGATCTGCGACTGCTGTGAGAAGAAGCCGTCTGTGGTGATGATCTGTATCACCTGTGTGGATGCACTTCTGGGAACGGATATGGAACGTGTCTGCCGGAAGGCAGAGGAAAAGGTGGATATTCCGGTACGCCCCTGTTACATGTACGCACTGACACGTGAGGGCAGAAAGCCGCCTATGGTCCATGTGCGCCAGTCCTTATACTCCCTCCTTGAGCCACAGAAGAAAAAGGGAAATGTGGTCAATCTTCTGGGATTTTTTTCGCCGCTGGTTGATGACTGCGAGATTTATGAGCTGCTGCAGCAGGCAGGCGTAAAGACCATCCATGAGATCTCAAGATGTAAGGATTATGAAGAATATCAGACTATGTCACAGGCCAATTTTAATCTGGTGCTTCATCCGGAAGCAAGGTTTGCAGCGGAGGATTTTCATGACCGGCTGAAGATTCCTTTTATTGAGCTTCGGAGGCTCTACCAGACAGATAAGATCGAAAATCAGTATCGTGCCTTGGGACAGGTTCTTAGAGTCTCTTTTGATCAGAGAGTGTATAAAAAAGCAGCAGAAGAGGCAGTGGAGAGATTCCGGGAAGTCTGTCCGGATGCGTCTTTTGCTGTAGGGGAGTGCATGAACGGAGATCCCTTTGAGCTGGCCCTGGCCCTGGTGCGGTATGGTTTCCGGGTGCCGGAGATCTACGGAACTATCACAGCCGAGAATTTTGTATATATACGGCATCTTGCGGAATTGAGTCCGGATACAAAGGTTTTTTCCAATATGGAACCCACCATGCTGTATTACGATCCGTCCGGGAGCGGAGTGAACCTTACCATAGGAAAGGATGCAGGATATTATCACCGGGATCAGCCAAATGCAGTGTGGAATCAGGACCGGCAGCCCTATGGCTATGCAGGGGTACGCAGGCTGTTTGAGACACTGACAGAGAAAGTTTTGCAGAAGGGAGAAAAGGTATGAGAGGACTTCGGAAATATCTGACACCCTTTGCACCAGATCAGTCCGGAGCCGTGTCAGTGCTGTATGAGCTTGGCGGGATCATCGTGATCTGTGATGCAGGAGGATGTGCGGGAAATGTCTGCGGCTTTGATGAACCAAGATGGTTTGAACAGAAAAGCGCGGTATTCAGTGCAGTGCCCACTGATTCACAGCTAATGCAAATAACACTCCTAGAAGTGCAGCCCCCAGTACGCCACCAATACCGCCTTCTACAGATTTCTTTGGGCTGAGTTTTGGTGCCATCTTGTGCTTTCCAAGAAGCATACCGGCACAATATGCACAAGTGTCACAGCCCCAGGAACTTAAGAAAATCAACCATACAACTATGCCCCCATCTTCCAGCATGCGTGTCTGATAAATGTAGGACAACATTACTGCTACATAAAACACTCCAAAAAATACAGTCATCACCTGTTCAGATCTGTAATTTGGAAATGTAAATACATATACCGCCATAACTAATACTAAAAACACAATCGTAAAAAGTGTCATATACTGAAGATTCCCAGTATAGAGTAGTACATAATAGGCCACTGTTGCCAGATATCCTGCAAATCCTAAAAGTTTATTCTGAACTTCTATCACTTTATATAATTCTGTCAATCCAATCAGGCTGACAACCGCAAGCAGACCAAAAAGAACATTTCCTCCAGTTCCGACTGTCGCAATCAGCACAATCACCAGTATAATTCCACTTATGAGCCTTGTCTTAAACATCTTATTCCTCCTTCACGCCGCCATAGCGTCTGTCCCTGCGATTATACTGTTCAATTGCCTTCTCCAATTCCTGCTTGGAAAAATCCGGCCATGGAACATCGGTAAAATAAAACTCTGTATAAGCAAGCTGCCACAAAAGATAATTGGACAATCTCTGCTCTCCACTTGTGCGAATCAGAAGGTCAGGATCTGGAATATCGTGTGTATCCAGATACCTTTCTATACATGCCTCATTCACTTCTTCCGGCATAAGTTTTCCTTCTTTTACATCTTCAGCCAACGTGCGTACCGCTCTTGTGATTTCATCACGACTTCCATAATTGAT
>OGXI01003632.1_pt1 | contig 10188 bp, 6 predicted proteins | sample 1576221 | NCBI WGS metagenome assembly OGXI01 (sample SAMEA3541523, study PRJEB24748) | human gut metagenome | biome: human gut; feature: human-associated habitat; material: faeces | place: China | collected 2012
GCAGCAGGTCACCAAGATCACCGCCTCCGACACCCGCATCATCACCATGCTGCAGACGCTGTTCTGGATCGTCTCGTTGGTGGTGCTGGTGCTGACGCTCGTCGGCGTCGGCACCACAATCAGCTCGATCGTCTCGCAGCGACGCAACGAGATCGGCCTGCGCAAGGCCCTCGGTGCCAGCTCGCGCGCCATCGGCACCGAGTTCTACATCGAATCATCGCTCTACGGCCTGATCGGCGGTCTTATCGGCACCGCAATCGGCTACGGACTCGCCAGTTGGCTGTGCGTGGCGGTGTTCGAACGCTCCATCGGATTCAACTGGTGGCTGGCGCTGATCTCCGTGCTGTTCAGCGCGCTGGTCGCCATCGTCGCCTCCATCCCGCCCGTCCACCGCGCCACCCGCATCGACCCCGCCGTCGTGCTTCGCGAAGAATAAAGAAAGAGAAACGTCATGCTACTTGAACTCGACCACATCTCGAAGATCTACGGCGACCTGCATGCCGTGGACGACCTCAACCTGACCGTGCCGGAAGGCGAATGGCTCGCCATCGTCGGTTCCTCCGGCTCAGGCAAGACCACGCTGATGAACATGATCGGCTGCATGGACACGCCCTCCAAGGGCTCCGTGAAGCTGGAAGGCCGCAAGCTGGAGGACCTGAACGCCACGCAGCTGGCCGACGTGCGCAAGAACCTCATCGGACTGGTGTTCCAGAAGTTCTATCTGGTGCCGCACCTGACCGCCGTGGAAAACGTGATGGTGGCCCAGTACTACCATTCGGTGGTCGATGAGAAGCAGGCCATGGAGGCGCTGGAAAAGGTCGGCCTGAAGGACCGCGCCCACCACCTGCCCGGCCAGCTCTCCGGCGGCGAGCAGCAGCGCGTGTGCGTGGCCCGCGCGCTGATCAACGACCCGAAGCTGATTCTGGCCGATGAGCCCACCGGCAACCTCGACGAGAAGAACGAGAAAATCGTGCTCGACCTGTTCCGCAAGCTGCACGAGCAGGGCACCACGATTATCGTGGTCACCCACGATGCGCTTGTCGCCAGCTGCGCGCAGCGCGAGATCATGCTCAACCATGGCGTGCTCGTCGGTGAGAAGTGGAATGACGAGGATGCGCGCAAGGCCTACGAGGCGGCCGGCGGCAAGCCCGCCTCCACGGGTGCACAGGTCGAGGGCGCGCAGAACGGCGAGATCGCCATTGGTTTCGCTGACCCCACCAAGGCCGCGAAAACCGGCGGCGAGGAGTAGGGCCGTCAGGGGCATCGAGCAGTATGTGAGGAATACATGGCAAGCTGATGGTCTCTCCCCCAGTCAGCTTCGCTGACAGCCCCCTCGTCAGAGGGGGCTTAAGGAGCGTGAATATGACCGAAAAGAATACGTTGAAGAAATCCGCGACATTGGCGGCGGCCGGACTGGTCGTGGCTGGCGCGCTGCTGGCCGGGTGCGGCGAATCCAAGGCCACGCCGATGGACGATGCGTACGCCGGCAACTCGGGCGAGACCGAGAAGTCGCAGGAAGAGCAGTCGCAATCCCAGTCGAACGGCTCCGATAGCTCCGACGGCTCCGATTCCGGCTCATCGCACAACGACCCGTCCACCACCACGTCCGACAAGAAGGACACCGGCAACTACAAGGACGGCAACTACTCGATCAACGGCCAGTACGGCCCGGTCGGCGAGGATTCCATCGACGTCCATCTGACCATCAAGGACGGCAACGTCGAGACCGTCAAAATCATTGGGCACCCGTTCACCACGATTTCCAAGAACCATCAGGACGACTTCGCCAAAGCCATCAACGGCGTAGTGGACGGCAAGCCCCTGAAGGGACTCAAAGTGGACAAGGTCGCCGGTGCCAGCTGGACCTCCGACGCCTTCAACAAAGCCCTCGAAGTCGCCCGCCAGGAGGCTTCGATTCAGGAGTAAGACCGCTACTTCAGCAATGCTGGCCACAGCAGATCGGCCATGCGCGAGGCCCAGGCGGTGTCGTCGTCCATCGCTTTGCCCTCGATGGCCTCATACGCCACCAAAGACCCGATAATCGTGGACAACAGCAACTTCTCGTCAACGTCCTCGCGAAACACGCCCTGCGCGACTCCCTGCTTGAGGAACGCCCCCACATGCTCCAGCCACGGGGTCACCACCTGGTCGACGATGTGCTGGAAGAACTCGGCCTCGCTGGACAATACAATGCCCACGCGCTTGACGTCGATGTCGTTGTCGCGCACCCAATCGACCAATCGCTGCAATAGTTGCGTGAAATGCTCACGCGTGGGGCTGGGCACTGGGTCGGAATCCGGGATGGCCAGATACATCGCGCTGATCTCGCGCAGCAGCTCGTCGGCATTATGGTATCGACGGTAAATCGTGGTTTTGGCCACGCCGGAGCGCCGGGCCACCTCCTCGATGGTCACGCCGCTGATGCCGCGGTCCACCGCAATCTGCAGCGTGGCTCGCATGAGCTTGCGATCCGTCGCCTCGCGCGTGCGCTCACCGCGCGGTGTCGCCGTCGTACCTGTCATCTCCGTCATCTCTTCTCTTCGAAATATGCTCCCGTACGCTCCCGCTGGCGAGAGCTGGCTGGCAAAGCCAGACTGAGGGTGGTAAGTCCATGCCGTTTGTAGGCAACTCCCGGATAATACCTACTAGCTCAGCACTTTAGTGCTCTCGACTTGGGCTACATACCACTGGTTGAACCGCACCAGTGGCTTCCTGAGCAACAGCCCAAGCAACAGTAGCGGCGGCACGAATGCCAGCAGCATTCCGGCGGCCCGCCAGTAATCCATGTCGTAGATGCCGGCGATGGCCGCACGCATCATCGTCACCGCATGGGTGAGCGGCAAGAGCGGACTGACTTTGGCGATGAAGTCGGGCAACATCTGCACCGGGTAGGCAGCGTTCGCACCCGAAATCTGCACGATGAGCATAAGCACGCCGATTGCCTTACCCACATTGCCGAAACTCACCACCATCGTATAGGTGAAGAACGAGAACACCAGCGAGGCCAGCCATCCAGACAACATAAACAGCAGCGGATGCACGGCCTGCACGCGCAGGAACAGCAGATCGCCACCGAGCGACACCGTGGATTGCAGCAGCGCAATCAGCGCGAACACCCCGTAATGCCCAAGGAAGAGCCGATGCGGCCGCGGATCGCCCAATGCTTTGCGCGTCCGGCGAGACACGGTGGTTTTCAGCGTCACCACCATCAGCAGCGCGCCCACCCACAGCGGCAGCAGCGTGTAGAACGGTGCCATCGACGAACCGAAATTCGCCACCGGGAATACGGCCTTGCGCCTGAGCTGCACCGGTGCGGCCAACGTACTGGCCAGCGTTTCGGGATCATTGCCCAGCACCTCTTTGACCATGCCCATATCGCCACTGTTTAGTGCGTCGCTCAGTGTGCTGTTGAACGAAGCCAGTTCGGCACCGGCGGAACGCAGTTTGCCGGACACCTTGTCCAAGGTAGTGCGAGCGTCACTGAGCATATCGCTGGCGTCGTCGGAAGTCCCTTTCAGGTCGCCGAGCGTGGAGTCCAACTGGGTGGCGCCGGAACTCAGTATGCCGGAGGCGTCAGCGACGGTGGACGACAGGGAGTCGATTTGCGGTTTCACCGTGGCCGAGAAATCTGACTTGATATTGGCAATACTGTTCTGTGCTTGATCAGCCAGATTCTTGACCTGCGCATGCTGATCCTGCGCGTCCTGATTGCCTTGGCGAATATCGGTCGCCGCCGTATTCAGCGCTTGCCGCAGCCTGTTTTGCCGTGCGATTGAACGGTCAATCGCCGTGATGATGGATGAGTCGTTGCCCAGTATGCCGGCCAACGTGTTGCGAATTTCAGTGTATTTCTCCGTCTGCTTGCCAATGGCCGTGGCTTGACGGTCCAATTCGTCGGCGGCTGTGGTGGCACCAGCATTCGCGTCGGAATACAGCTTGTCTATGGAGTCGGACACCGCGCCGAAACTGGAGGCGCTCGCGTCCAGTGCGCTGCTCATCGCGTCAGCGGTGGTGCCCAGGGCTCCGGCCACGTCGGTGACTTCCTGTTTGGCGCTGGCAAGATCCTTGCCGCCTTGTTTGGCGGCAGAGGAAACCTGAGTGATCAGTGAGTTCGAGGTGTCGAGCAAGGCGCCGGCCGTATCGGTCAATGCGCTGTATGTGCCAAGCAGATCCGCCGTATCGTCAAGCTGTGTGGCGAAATTGGCGATGTTGGCGTTGAAGGTATTCAGTTGCTCTTTGGTCTCGGGCTTGGACAGCTGATCGGCCAGCGAAGACGCGATTTCCAGCCCGGCCGAAGTGATGGTCTTAGCGAACGTGGTGTTGATTTCCGCCGCAACCTCATCCGTGCCCTCGTTGAGCAGATTCGGTGCCAGCGCGTTCTTCTTCTCGTTGCGGTAATAGGTCAGTTCGGCATGCTGCACGTCGTCGGAGAAGAAGGTCATCATGTCTTTGCTGAACGACTTCGGAATTACGATGGCCGCGTAGTATTTGCCGGATCGTGCGCCCTCGACGGCATCGGCTTTGGACGTGATCGTCCAATCGAGCTGACTGTTGGCGCGCAGCGCGTTCACCACCTGATCGCCGACCGTGACTTTCACCGGGATCAGGTTGGAACGATACCCCTCATCCACATTCGCCACCGCGAATTTCAGGTTCTTCATATTCGAGAACGGGTCCCAGCATGCGGCCACGTTGAACCAGGTGAACAGGCCGGGAATCATCACCAAGCCGATCACGATGATGATGGAGACCACGTTGCTGGTCAGGCGTTTGATGTCGCCGGTAAACAGTTTCCACATGGTGTTCATCGTGCGTGCCTGCCTTCCTTGGTCGGCGGAATAGTGGGGATGATTGCGGTAACGGCGGCGCTCGGGTCCGCTTCTTCGTGGCGTTCGGCGGAGGTGTCGCGACGCTTGGCCTTATGCCCGTACAGCATGGCGCGGATCGACTCGTCGGAGAGGTTGCCGAGCTTGGTTTGGCGGCGGATGGAATCGCGCATGAATTCCACGACCATCAGGAAGCCCATGATGATGAGCACCCATGCCAGCCATGTGCCCATGACTACGATTTTCTCGCTGGTGGTCAGCGCAAACACGATAATGAGCGCGGCCGGCACCACGAATCCGGCGATAAGCGCACCCAGCAGCAGCCGGGGATAACGGTAGGCGAATTTGGCGGCCCGACGTTCGATGGCATGACGGTATTCGTCGTGGTCGGCCAGTGCTGCAATGGCCTGAGTGACACGGTATTCGCTGCCGGGCATGTGCACCGGCTCGCCGATAATCATGTCGCTTTCCTTGATTTCCCGCGCGAACAGGCGGTTGAGATTGGCCAGTTTCGGCCGGGCGCCGAGGCCAAGCGCAAAGGCCAGAACCACGAAAATCAGCAATTTGCCGATATAGGCGAACCAGAGGCCGTCGTAGAAGCCGCCGATGGTTTCACGCATCGCGTCAATCGAATAGGTGAACGGCAGCAGCGGGTAGATGGCGCGGAAGAACGCGGGCATCATTTCAATCGGGTACAGGCCGGAGGCGCCCGGCACCTGCAGAATGACCAGCGCCACGCATACGCCTTTGCCCACGTGCATGAACGTGGTGGAGAGGGCGAAAATCACCGACATATACACCAGTGAGGTGAAGACGCAGGTGAGCAGAAACACTGGGGCGCTCGCGCATTGAATGCCGATGACAAGATCGCCGATGGCCGTGACCAAGCCTTGGACGGCAGCCAGCGTGGCCAGCAGCAGGAAGCGACCGAGATAGCCTTGGGTTGGCGTGAGATCGTCGATGCCCTCATCGTCGGTTTCGAATTTGGGAATGACCACGAGCACGAACGCGCCCACCCACAAAGACAGGGTGGTGAACAGCGGTGCCATGCCGGAACCATAGGAGGCGACCGGATAGACGGCCTGTTCGCTGATAACAGTGGGGGAGAGCATGAAGTCGGCGATTGTGGCGGCATCCAGTTTGCCGTCGGTGCCGATCAGGGAACTGAGTGAACTGGAGATGCTCAGGGCTTTGATGTCGGTGACCAGCGTATCGAGCTTGGTTTGTACGCCGGCCAGCGCCTTATCGGTGTCGCGCAGCGCGGTCACCGTGGTGGAGGCTGCTTTGTCGAGTTGGTCGAGGGTATGCTTCGACTGATCGATGAGTGAGCCTTGCGACGTGATGCCGGTCGACAGAGTGCTGGCGGTCGAGCTGAGGGCGTTGAGACCGGTGTTGAGCTGAGGAATGGCGCCGGAGGTGATGGTGCCGCGAGCGGTATTGGCCTCGCGCACCGTGGTTTGGGTGGCGGTATTGAGATGCTGCGCCAATCCGGCGGTGTCTGTGGAGGCATTGCCGATAGTGGTGTTCAGGCTATCGAGGTTGCCCAGTGCGCCGGCAAGCTCGCTATTGCGGCTTTCCAGTGTGGCAATGGCGGATTGCAGCGGTTCTCGATTGGCGTTCGGCAGCCCTTTGAGTTGGTCGATGATGTCGGCGTTCGCTTGGTTGATGTCTTCCGCCGTATTGATCAGTCCGCCTACCTGCTGATTGGCGGCGCTGATGGTTCCGGTTACCGTGCCCACGCTTTGGTTGGCCTGTGCTGCGGCTTGGCTCAGCAGGCTTGAGCCTTGGTCAAGCGCTTCGGACGTGGAGGTGACGAAGCCGTTCAGACTGGTCTGGGTAGTGCCGATCAGGGTGGAGACGCCGGCCAGACCTTCTGCAGTGTCGATGCCAAGTGTGCGTGCGTCGTCCAGCGCCTGACGTGCGGTGCGTGTCTGCTCTGGGGTGTCGGTGAGTTTGGTGGTGAGCTTGGCGATGGTGCTGCGTGTGTGCTGCACATCGTCGGAGGCCTCGGCAAGGGCCGTGAGGGCCTTGGCTTTGGTGGTGTCTTCGGTACTGATGGCTTTGCCGTCAACCGTATTGATGACTTCGGTAAGTACTTCGGATACGGTGGAGACGAATGTGGAATTGACCGTGCGGTCCACAGTGGACGCGCCGACGTCGGTGACTTTGGGGGCGATGGCGCTGGCTTTTTCGTTGACGTAATACTCCAGAGTGGGCCGACTCTTGCCGCCGGTCACCACGCCGGCGAGATCGTCGGAAAAGTCTTTGGGAATGATGATGGCTGCGTATGCCTTGCCGGATTCCACTTGGTCCATGGCCTCGGCTTCGGTGACGAAGGTCCAGCCGAGCTGGTCGTTGCTTCTCATCTGCTTGACGATTTGATCGCCGAGGTTTTGCTTGCCGATGAGCGCGTTGTCGGTGCCGTCGTCATTGTTGGCGATGGCGACGGTGATGCCTTTGGTATTGCCGTACGGGTCCCAGAAGCCGACGATGTTGTACCACGAATACAGTGGCGGGATGAACACCATGCCGAACAGGATCACCCATGCGGCCGGCACCTTGAACAGGCGCAGGAAGTCGCGTCTGAGGACCTTGAAGATATTGCCCACTGATACCTCCGGAGCTTGGTGTTGCTTGGTTGCTACGTTTTCCGTAGCGATACGTTAATCGTAGCGCTACGTTTGTAGTAGCGTAATACGGCTGCCGGAGATTAATGGGGTGATTGATGATGTTTTTGGCGGAATAACGCCGCTGCCCAGCGGCTTATCGTGTGTCGCTGGGCAGAGCAAAAGGCGTTCTGGAACTTATTGACAAGATTTCTGGATGGTTTTTGGACGTTTCCTGAACGCGATGGATAGGCTCGGTGCTCGGCAATGTAGACAGACATGTACCGACCGCCCATCAAGTTCAGCAAAACCGCAATCGGGTGATAGGGTGAGGGGACGCTATGTGGGGAGGAAACCATGGTTGAATTCAAGGACGATGGCACGGCCACTACCCCCGGCAAGCCGTGGGAGAACCGTGACGCCGAGTCCGCAGTCGTGGCCGATCTGGTGGCCGTCGAACTGGACGACGCCGGCTTGAACCTGAACACCAAGCGATTACCGATTCTGGCGCGCATCTATGGCGCGGTCGTGCTGCTGGACGGACTCGCCACATTGCCGATTATGGTGATTTCCATCCTCTATGCCGTGCGCGAGATTCTGGATGGTCATGTGCACGTCGATGCGATGAGCCTGACCTTCATCCTGTCCGCGATTCATGCGGTGGTGCTGGTAGTCAGTGCCGCATGCCTGATTGTGTTCGGCGTGATGCTGCTGCGCAATCATCGCCGGTATGCCGCGCGCTGGACCTACGTGCTGATGCCGTTGACATTGGCCGACGGCATGCTGTCGCTGGCCCTGACCGGCCTTGGCTTCAACCTGCTGCTGCCGCTGATTCAGATGATTATTCTCGTCGTGATTTCGGTGACCGCCGATCCCTCCCTGAGCGAGGAACGCCGTCTGCAGCGCGCGCTCAGGCGTATGGACGATCGCGATGATTATGAATCGGCTGTGGCGGCCGGCATGCTAGGCCGCGACCAGTCCGGCAAGGGCTATATTGCGCTGGACTTTTTCAATATCTTCTGGCTGTTTACCATCGCTTCGGTGGGTGGCCTGATTGTGGAGACGATCTACCATATGGCGCTGTATAACGGTGAACTTCAGGACCGCGCTGGTTTGCTGTGGGGCCCGTTCTCGCCGATTTACGGCTGTGGTGCGGTATTGGTAACCGTGTGCCTGAATCGCCTGTGGAAGGCGAATCCGTTCTTGATTTTCTGCGCTTCGGCGGTGATCGGCGGCGCGTTCGAATATTGCACCAGCTGGTTCATGGAAGCGGCGTTTGGTATTACCGCGTGGGATTACACCGGCCGTTGGCTGTCCATCGACGGACGTACTTCAGGCCAATTCATGTTCTTCTGGGGACTGATTGGTGTGGTGTGGGTCAAGTGGCTGTTACCGCGACTGCTGGCTCTGATTAATCGCATTCCATGGAAAGTGCGGTATTCGCTGACTGCGGTATGCACGGTGCTGATGGTGATCGACATTGCCTTCACGCTGATGGCCTTGGATTGCTGGTATGGGCGCATGGCCGGCCAGCCGCAGGATTCACCGGTCGCGATGTGGTTCAGCGAACGCTACAGCGACGCTTACATGGCCAATCGCTTCCAGACCATGCATATCGACCCTTCCAAGGCCGGGCGTATGTGAATGGCCGGCAAGTAATTACGCTTCGCGGGCAGAAGGTGCGTAGAACCTAAGACAGCCCTCGCGTGTGGGTGGTAAGCGGGATACACTTTCAAGCGTTGAAGGAATGATTCCCTCCGCTGATGCGCTGTTTTGTGACGCGCGTGATGACGATGGGACAATCAAACGAAAGGCAAGGCACATGGCCGAAGCTACAGCAAACATTGGTGTGATTGGACTGGCCACGATGGGCTCCAATCTGGCGCGTAATCTGGCGCACCATGGCAACACGGTGGCGTTGTTCAACCGCCACTACTCGCGTACCGAGAAGCTCATGAACGAGCATGGCACCGAAGGCAACTTCGTGCCGGCCGAAACGCTCGAGGAATTCGCCGCGTCCCTGAAGCGTCCGCGTACCGCCATCATCATGGTCAAGGCCGGTGCTCCGACCGACGCGACCATCGCGCAGCTGGAAGAGGTGTTCGAACCGGGCGACATCATCGTCGACGGTGGCAACTCCTTCTTCAAGGACACCATCAAGCGTGAGAAGGAAGTACGTGCCAAGGGCTTCCACTTCGTGGGTTGCGGCGTGTCCGGTGGTGAGGAAGGCGCGCTCAACGGCCCGTCTCTGATGCCCGGTGGCACTGCGGAATCCTGGAAGACCTTGGGCCCGATTCTTCAGTCCATCGCCGCCAAGGTGAACGGCGAACCGTGCGTGACCCACATCGGCACCGATGGTGCCGGCCACTTTGTCAAGATGGTGCACAACGGCATCGAGTATGCCGATATGCAGGTGATTGGTGAGGCGTATGACATTCTGCGCCGTGGACTCGGCATGGATGCCGAGGAGATTGGCGACGTGTTCGCTGAATGGAACAAGGGCGACCTTGACTCCTACCTGATCGAGATCACCGCTGAGATTCTGCACCACAAGGATGCCGAGACCGGCAAGCCGTTCGTGGACGTGGTCGTGGATCATGCCGGCATGAAGGGTACTGGTACGTGGACCGTGCAGACTGGTCTGGAATGTGGTTCTCCTGTGGCTGCCATCGGTGAAGCCGTGTTCGCTCGTGCACTGTCTTCGCACGGTGAGCTGCGTGAAGACGCTCAGAAGGAAGGTCTGGCTGGACCGAACA
>OGXI01003633.1_pt1 | contig 10186 bp, 9 predicted proteins | sample 1576221 | NCBI WGS metagenome assembly OGXI01 (sample SAMEA3541523, study PRJEB24748) | human gut metagenome | biome: human gut; feature: human-associated habitat; material: faeces | place: China | collected 2012
AAATCCGGGTGATCCGGGGCGCGGTTGCCCTCGCCCGGGCGGCCAAAGCCGCAGCCGGACAGGTCGCAGAGGGTGAACTCGGGGTGCTTTGCAAGGAAGGCTGCGATCTGCGCCTCGTCCTCCGCCGGGGCAAAGGTGCAGGTCGAGTAGACCAGCACGCCACCCGGGGCCAGCAGGGCCGCAGCATTTTCTAAAATTTCCGCGCCCAGCTCTGCACAGTGGGCCACAAGGGCGTCACTGTGCTGGGCGGCAGCCACCGCCTCCTTGCGGAACATGCCCTCGCCGGAGCAGGGCGCATCGACCAGCACCCGGTCAAACTGCCCGGGCAGGGCTTTGGCAAGGTTGGCGGTGTCCTCGTTCGTGATGACGGCGTTCGTCACGCCCATCCGCTCCAGATTCTGGCGCAGGATCTCGGCGCGGGCGGCCACAAACTCATTCGCCAGCAGCAGGCCCTGCCCCTGCAGGGCAGCCGCAAGCTGGTTCGTCTTGCCGCCGGGCGCAGCGCAGAGATCGGCCACCCGCATGCCGGGGCGCACATCAAGCAAGGCGGCGGGGGCAGATGCGCTCGGCTCCTGCGCATAGAGCAGCCCCGCATGGTGCCACGGGTGCCGCCCCGGGCGGAAGTCTGCCGCCGTGGTGAACGCAGTACGGCAGAATTTTGACGGTTCTGCGGCAAAATCCGTGTGTGTCGCAAACCAGTCCGGTGTGCAGCGCAGTGTATTGACCGTCACACCGCGGGCAGGCTGCGCCGTGGCGTAGGTATACAACTCCTCAAAGCGGTCCCCCAGCAGCGCCTTCTCCCGCGCCGTAAAATCCTTTGGAAATTCCAAAACGGCCCCCTTTGCATAAAAAAGCCATGGGCGGGCAAACTACCTGTGCAGCCCAGAAGGGCCGCAGATCGCTTTTTACTTGCGAAAGGAGTCAACCACCTATGGCAAAGAATCAGACAAACAATTCGACCAACCGCACAAGCGACAGCACCCAGAAAACCACGAACCGCACCCAGCAGAGCAGCACCAGCCGCACCAACAACAGCACCAACACCACCAACAGCAAGAGCCGCAAGTGAGGCGGGTTTCCTAAGGCTTCCCCCGAGGGGCTGCGCCCGCAGGCGCGTGTCGGAGCGCAACCGCCGTAGGCGGCTCTTAGCGCGGAGACTGAAGCTGTCCGCGCAGCGGACTGATGAGGGCAGACCTCGCGGCCATTGCCCATTTACTGCCAATCTCGCAAACTCTGCCCTCATCCGGCCCTCCGGGCCACCTTCCCCCTCGGGGGAAGGCTTTTTACGCTCTCCCCATCGCCAGCACCGCCACCGTTATGTCATCCTGCTTGGCCCCGGCGCGGCGGGCGGCGGCGTCAGCCACGGTCTCGGCAGCCTGCTTCGGCGTATGGCCCAATTTGGCGCAGAGCTGCAATTGCTGCATCAGCCAGTCGCTCCCGTCGGTCAGCGCACCGTCGCTGACCAGCACGACCCAGTCCCCGGCGTCCAGCGCAAACGTCGTGCTCCGTCCCACCAGACTGTCCAGCACACCCATGGGCAGGCTTGCACCGTCCAGCATCCGCGGCACGCCGCCGCGCACCAGAAAGCTCGGTGCGGCGCCCGCTTTGAACAGCCCGGCCCGCCCGGTGTACAGGTCCACCGTCAGCAGGTCCAGCGTCGCCCCGGCCTCCTGCTCGGCTCCCTTCAGGCCGAGCGCCACGTTCACCAGCCGGGCAGCGCTCTCCGCCGCGAACCCGGCGCGCAGCAGCTGTGCCGTCAGCTTGGCCGCCATCTGACCGTCCACGGCGGCGGCGCGGCCCGTGCCCATACCGTCGCACAAAAGCATCTGCGCCCGCCCGCTCGTGTCGCAGAACTGGTCCAGCGCGTCGCCGCTGACGCTCTGCCCGCCGGCCGCATGCGCCGCCGCGCCAAATTCAACGGTAAACAGCGGTTTTTCACCAAAGCACAGCATCGTGACCGTGCGGCAGTGGGTGATTTCGGGCGTATCCATGTCGCGGCGGCAGATGCGGGTCATCTCGTCGGTCAGGCCCTCGACCTCGTCGGGGGTGAACCGCGTGCGGCAGATCGTCACATTCGCGGTCAGCCGCCCGGCCAAATCAGCGGTCACACTGCATTCCAGCGCGTCCAGCCCCAGCTCGGCAAACAGCTGCGCCACGCGGGCCTCGCGCCGCGGGTCGGGCAGACCGGCCTGGCCCAGCTTGCCCGCCAGCTGGGCCAGCGCCCCGGCCAGTGCGCTGTACTGCTCGGTCAGGGCGGCGCGCAGCGTCACAGCCCGGGCACGGGTCTGGCGGCGGCTGCGCCACAGCCGGTAGCCGTGGTTGGCCGCTGTACAGAGGTCTGCCGGGTGGATGCACCCCGCCAGCTGCCCCGGCAGGTCCTCGACCTCCACGCGGCCCTTGCTCTCGAGCGTCGGCTTCAAATGGTACAGCCCGTCCATGGCCGTGGCGTAGCCGCGCACCCAGCACCGGCTGCGGCGGGTGCAGCTCTGGCAGGTCGTGCGGGCGACCTGCTCCACCACAAAGTCAAAGGTTTCGCCCTTGGGCGGCAGCTGCCGCTGGCAGACCGCGTTGACAGTGTCGGCAATGTCGCTCAGCGTGTCCGCCACGGCGGAGAGCTTGCGCGCCGCCCCGCCCAGGCCCTGCGTCTGCACGGGCGGCGCGGGCGGCGGGAAAATTTTGTGCAGCACGCTCCCCGGCACAGCCAGCGCAGCCACAACGCCCACCCCGGCACTGACCGCCAGCGGCAGCACACTGACAGCGTCGGGCGCGGCCAGTGCCCCCGCGGTGCAGCCCGCCGCAAACACCCCGGCGCAGCGGCCCCGCTCCCCCGGGCAGAGGCAGGACGCCGCCAGACTGCCCAGCGCCACAGCCAGCGCGGCGTAGGCCAGTGTCGGCCCCGACGCCGTGATAGCCGCCGCCAGCGCAATGCTCAGCACGGCGGTCTGCTCCAGCGTGCCGCCGATGGCCGCGCACAGCCCGGCCCCCGCGGCCAGCGCCAGGCCCGGAGCCAAAGGCCCGACGGCACAGCGCTGCAGGCATGCCGTAGCCACAGCCAGCCACAGGCAGACGCCGCGCGGCTCCCGCGCCGGAAAATGCGCGAACGCCCAGCCAAAAACCGCGGCCAGCAGCGCCGTACACCCCACCGTGACGGTCTGCCCCGGGTTGAAAAGTTCCCCTGCCAGTACGATTTGCAGCACCTGCGCCGCCGTCAGCGTCAGGCAGCCCGCCAGCGCCCCGGCCCCGGGGCGGCCATCGATGAGCCGCCGCACCGCCGCGGTAGCCACGGCAGCCACGGCCAGCTTGACGCCCAGCAGCATCGGCTGGAACGCCAGCCCCGCCGCCAGCGTACCCAGCGCCGCGGCCAGGCAGTAGGACGGCGGGCAGCCGATGACCAGCGCCAGCCCAAACGGCGCAGCCCCGCCGTAGACCTGCCCGGCCCCCAGCGCCGCGCCGCCCAGCACTGCCGCGCCCTGCCACAGCAGCGCCGCACTGCGCGCCCCGGGCAGCAGTCTTTCCATTGTGTCGTGCATACGTTCCCCGTTCAGTACAGCCATCGTGCAAGCCCTCCGTAAATGTACAGTATATGTCTCGGACGCTTTGCACTATACCACCCCCGCACGCTGTTTTTTGCCGCAGAGCGTGGAAAACCGAAAAGAGCGTATAAACAAACAAAAAAGAGCACCGCCACCCATAAAAAGGGGCGATGCTCGCAAAAGGCTTCCCCCGAGGGGGAAGCCTCCCTTAGTGTCTCCAGCTCCACCACAAAAACTTGGTGTTCGTCACGAAATAGCGTTTGAAAAGCCGCTTCGGGTCCTGCATCAGGCGGTACAACCATTCCAGATTGCAGCGCTGCATCCAGGCCGGGGCGCGGCGGATGTTGCCGGCCTCGTAGTCAAAGGCCGCACCCACGCCCAGCATCAGCGCCTGCACGCGGTTTTCATGGGCGGCCATCCAGCGCTCCTGCTTCGGCGCGCCCAGGCCCACCCAGACAAAATCCGGCTTTGCCGCGTTGATCTTCTCCACGATCTCCGCATCCTCGTCCGCCGTCAGCGGGCGGAACGGCGGAGAGTACATCCCCGCGATGACCGCGCCGGGGTACTTTTCCGTAATTTTTTCACGCAGGATGTCCAGCGTCTCCTGCGTGGAGCCGTAGAAATAGTGCCGGTAGTGCTTTTTCCCGCTCTCCTTCAAAAGCTCGCGCATCAGGTCGGGGCCTGTCACGCGGGCGGCGTCGGCAAAGCCCTTCTTGCGGCTGTATCTGGACAGCGGCCCGCCGTCCGGCAGGGCCATGACCGCGCCGTTCTGCACCCGCAGATAGGTCGGGTCGTCGTGGGCCGTCACGGTGGTGTGGACGTTCGCCACGCAGATATATTTCCCGCGCCATGCCTCGCAGTTGTCCTCCACCAGGCGCAGCGTTTTGTCCATGTCGGTGACGGCGATGTTCACGCCCATAATATTGCAGGTCTGCATGCCGCTTCTCCTCACTTTCCTGTTTGGCTTTTATTGTATCACACTGCCGGGCGGCTTTCAACCGGGCGGGGAGAAACGCACATTTTTTGCCGTTTTTCCTTGTTCTATGTGCATCCTATTATAACATTTTCCCGTCAGATTCCCGTCTTGTCAAATTTCATTCGTCTCTGTCTTTTTCATTTGTCGGTTATGACAATTTTTGTCATTTTATATCTTTCTCGCAGATATTCACTGGAATTTCAGATTACAGTATGCTATAATTTCTTTACCATAGTAAAAGGAAGAAGTCTAACCTTTTTCCTGTATGGTATATGGGCTTTGCCCGTATATTTTTCGAAGAAAGGAGGATATTACCAATGAACAACTTCAAGAAGTTCGTCGCCGTTCTGCTGGGCGTTGTGATGGCTTGCGTCTTCGCTACCTCCGCTTTCGCTGCTGATTTCAGCAATGCTGATACCGCTGCAAAGGCTAAGGCCGAGATCAAGGCTTTCGCTGCCAGCTACGGCATCACCACGATTGACAACACTGTCAACAGCCTGACTGCTGACCAGCTGCAGACCATCTACAACCACATGGACGCTCTGAAGGCTACCGCCGCTTCCGCCAATGCCACCATCAAGGGCACCACGGATGTTGCCGTTGCCACCAAGGCTGCCAATGATGCTGTTGCTACGATGAACAGCCTGCTGCCCGCCGGTGTTTCCATCTCTGCACCGACCATCGACACCAGCGATTCTTCCAAGATCGTTGTCACCGCCGATGTCATCGCTAACAACGCAAGGGATACCGCTTCTGTCGTTGCTAAGGAGGTTTCTACCACCACCACCGACAACAACACCAACACCAGCGCTGCTGTCAGCAATGCCGCCAAGAACAGTGCTGCCGCTTCCAGCGTCAAGACCGTTTCTTCCGCTGCGAACCCCATCACCGCTTCTTCCAGCGCTGTCATCAAGGCCACCGGCGATAACACCGCCGTTGTCTTTGCTGTGGCTGCTCTGGCTGTTGCCGGCGTGCTCGGCATGGCCGTCCGCAAGGAGCGTGCACTGTAATCCAGCTGCATAAGTCCGGTTTTTGACCGGCAGCGGGCAGAACCTCTGGCTCTGCCCGTTTTTCGTTGTTTATACGGAATTGGTCAATTTATTCTTGTTTTAGACCTTCCTTTTATATAGAAAATAGTTTATAATATAGGATGCAGTAATTATCAACCATATCAGGAGGGAAAGCATATCACCATGCAGGCAAGCAAGAAGCACTCTTTTCTGCGCCGCAGTCCACTGGCTTATGTAGTGGTCCCGCTGGCCTTTGTTCTGGTCAGCACCGCGCTGGTCTTTATCGTGGGCCACACCATGCTGGCCCCGTACCAGGCCCTGCTGGGCTGGTTCTTCAGCACAACGGAGGTCGCGCAGCCCAGGGATCTGCTGGACAATGCCGCCACCGTCATCAACGGCGGTACGGTGGACGAGCCGGACGCCCAGCCGGACAGGCTGCCGCTGAGCTCCGTCACCTACCCGTCCGAGGGGGACCGCTACGCGACGATCACGATCTCCGGCACCAACGTGGACGCCCCGGTCTACTACGGCGACACGAGCAAAATTTTGAACGCCGGCGTCGGCACCTACAAGGACGACTCCCGCGTCGGCATTCCCGGCGAGGGCAAGACCATCCTGCTGGCCGGGCACAACAACACCTTCTTCAATGACCTGCAGCACGCCGAGGCCGGCGCGACGGTCACGATCACGACCCACTACGGCGTCTACACCTATGAGGTCACCGGCACCGAGATCCTCGACTATCAGGACGAGACCGCCTACGACTTCACCCGCACCGACGAGAATCTGATCCTGTACACCTGCTATCCCTTCGATGCGCTCGGCTTCACGCCGAACCGTTTCTTCGTCTATGCCAAATACGTGTCCGGCCCCGTGCTGGACGCCAACAGCTAAGGGGGTGTATGTATGGCACAAAAACAAGCTCCGCACCCCCGCCGCAAGGGCAGCGTTGTGTGGGCCACGGTTTTAAGCTGGCTGTCCAGTCTGCTGCTGGCACTGCTGGCGCTCTGCCTTGTCCTGATGACAACGATCTGCAGCGCCTCGTACATGAAGGAGCAGGTCAACCGCAGTGATTTCAGTGAGGCCGCCTACAGCTATCTGTATGACAACTTCATCAGCTACGGCGCTTCGTCCGGCTTCTCCGCCGACGTGATGACCGCCGCCCTCTCCCGCGACCAGATCACGGCGGATATGGCGGATTCCATCACCCGTCTGTACCAGGGCGACACCGCTATTGACACCCGCAACGCGATTCTGAATACGACGTACGACAACCTGATCAACGATTTGAACAGCCGCGGCGTCGAGGTCACATCCGACGTGGAATCCGCCGTCGTCGTCGTCGCCGACGCCTGCCGTCTGGACTACGCCAACTATGTCACGGTACCCCTGGCCAGCCAGCTGTACACTTTTATTGAAAAGTGCAGCCGCGTTGTGCCGGTGGCCGTCGCCATCATGGCGGTGCTCTGCGCAGTCAGCCTCTTTGTGATGCTGCGCTTAGCCGGCAGCCCCCGCTACGGCGTGCGCTGCCTGACGTTCGCTTTCACCGCGGCTGCGGCGCTCTGTGCGCTGGCCGCCACCATTATTTTCCCTGCGATCCACATGGAGGCGCTGAGCATCAATCCCGCTTCGGTCAAGCAGCTGATCGTCACCTATGTGCAGAATCTCTTTGGCCGCTTCGGCCTGTTCGCCCTCATCTACGGCGCAGTCGCCGTGATCCTTCTGGCCCTGACCGCCACTGCCAGAAGCCGCATGAAACGCCGTCAGAATATTTAACAGGAGGACCCACACATGGAAAACGAAGGTTACGAAACGATTGACCTCTTGGAGGTCCTGAACGCCGTCCGGCAGCACCTGCTGGCCGTCATTCTCACCACCGTAATTCTGGCCGGTGTCGGATTCGGCGTCTCCAAGTTCCTTATCACCCCGCAGTACGAGGCTTCCGCCCTGATGATCGTCAACACCCGTCAGGATACGACCTCCAACGTCACCAGCGACCAGATCAACTCCGCCACCAAGCTGGTCTCCACCTACAGCATCATCATCAAGAGCGACACCGTGCTGCAGCAGGTCATTGACAACCTGGGTCTGAGCCTGACGTATGAAAAGCTGGCTGAACGTGTCACGGTCAGCGCCGTGGATGACACCCAGGTCATGAAGATCACGGTCAAGAGCGACAACCCCGAGTGGGCGCGCCAGGTCTGTGAGCAGATCACCGTCGTCTCCCCTGACGTCATTCTCGAGTCCGTCGAAGCCGGTTCCGTCAAGGTCATCTCCAGCGCCGCCGTCAATCCGACGCCTGTCTCCCCCAACGTAGGCCGCAATACCATGCTGGGCGGCGTGCTGGGCCTGGTCATCAGCGTCGGCATCATCCTGCTGGCCGTCCTGCTGGACAACAAGATCCATACCGAGGACGACATTGCCAAGTATCTTGACCTCGCCGTCGTGGGCGTCATTCCGGAATATCAGGGAGGTAAAAAGAAATGAGCAAGGCAAGCAAAAACACCAGCCATCGCAAGCTGTTTACCGTCGGCGGCGACGCCCCGTTCCAGTTTGTGGAAGCCTACAAATCTCTGCGTACCAACCTGGAATTTCTTTCCTCTGCCGGCAACTGCAAGACCATCCTGATCACCTCCTCCGTTCCCGAAGAAGGCAAGACCAACGTGGCCGTCAACCTGGCCATGACGATTGCGGCCTCCGGCAAGCGCGTTGTCCTTGTGGACTGTGACCTGCGCAAGGCGACGATCTCCCGCTATCTGCGCATTCCGCGCAGCCATGCCGGTCTGACGAACGTCATCACCTCCAAGGATGAAGGCGCGCTGGCCACAGCGCTTGTCCGCGTCAAGGATTCCGGCATCACGGTCCTGACCGCCGGTACGATCCCGCCGAACCCCACCGAGCTGCTCTCCGCCCCCATGACCGAGAAGATCTTTGCCTCCCTGCAGAAGGCATTCGACTATGTTATCGTGGATACCCCGCCCGTCAGCCTCGTCACCGACGCTGCGGTCCTCTGCCGCATGGCGGACGGCGTGCTGCTGGTCGTGCGCCCCGGTGTCACCACCATCCAGAGTGCCCAGCTCAGCAAAAAGAACCTGGAGGCCGTCAACGCCCACATCCTGGGTGTTGTCATGAACGGCTACAATGGCAAGCAGAGTGGCCGCCGCGACGGCTACTCCTACGCTTACTCCTACAGCTATTACGACGAAGATAAAAAGGGAAATGATGCATGAGTAATGCCCTTGTAGAGCTGCACTGTCACATCCTGCCCGGCATTGATGACGGTGCCAAAGATTTGGATATGTCAATGTCGCTCATTCGCAAGGAATTACAGGATGGTGCGGCGGGCATTGTGTTCACGCCGCACTTCCATTATGAGCGCATTTCCGTGGAGCAGTTTACCGCGCGGCGCAAGGCAGCGTTCCTGCAGGTGTCCGCGGCCTGCAAGGCCGAGGGCCTGCGGCTGGCCGGTAAAATGGGCGCCGAGGTGTTTTACTCCACCGCGCTGCCCAGCCTTGACCTGCGCCAGCTGGCCTTTGCGGGGAGCAACTATATTTTGATCGAGTTCCCCACCACGATGCACCCGCCGGGCATCGACGAGACGCTCTACGCCATCCGTGCGCAGGGGTACACGCCGATTCTGGCCCACGTGGAGCGCTATCCCTTTGTGACCGAGGATCCGACGCTGCTCTACAACTGGGTCTGCGACGGGTGTCTGGCGCAGATCAACGCCACCGGCCTGATCCGGGACGGACACACCGCCAAGTGGCTGCACAAGCTGATCGAGTGGAACCTTGTGCACATTCTGTGCAGCGACTGCCACCACCCGGTCAAGCGCCCGCCAAACCTGGCTGAGGGCTTTGCCCATCTGCCCGACAGGGTCGCCCGCCGCATGCAGCGCAACGCCATCGACATCTATCTTGGCGACGACCTGCGTCCCCCCGAGCCGACGAAGCCGGTCTACCGCTTCGGGCATTGGGTGTAAAACAGAATATACGTAGGGGAGGGCTAAAGCCCTCCCCTACGCTATTTTTATTGCCCGTTTTCCACCGTCTGCCCGGCCCCTACCGCGTACTATTGGCCGCGCTCACGCCTCTGCCACCGCCACCAGATACTTGTAGATCTGCGGCTTGTACTCCTCATACAGGCCCAGATGCTCATACAGCTCCTTATAATATGCAAACAGAGTCGCGCGGGTCGCCACGATATTCACCGGGTTCAGCGCCGTGTGCACCGCGCTGCCGGGCGTGTTGAAATAGTTGTAGATCGGCGTCGACAGCGCGTAGAACTTCTCCGCATAGCGGATATAGCTCAAATTGAAATACAGGTCCTCCGACCAGTCCATGTCCTCGGCGCATATAATGTCATCGTGCGCACGGACAATGTCGGCGCGGTAGAGCTTATTCCACATCACACCGTAGTAAAAGCTGGCCGGTTCCTGCATCAGGCCCGCGGCGAATTCCTCCTTCGTCATCGGGCCCTCCATCAGGAAGCCGTAGGTCTGCACCTTGGTGGGCCGCTCGGGGCGGGGGTCATCCTCGGCACGGGGGCGGGGCGGCGTAATGCGGTTGTAGTGCGCAATGACCAAATCTGCGCCGCTCTCCTCGGCCCGCTGCACCAGCAGCTCCGTGGCGTAGGGCTGGATCGTGTCATCGGCATCGACGAACTGC
>OGXI01003634.1_pt1 | contig 10183 bp, 6 predicted proteins | sample 1576221 | NCBI WGS metagenome assembly OGXI01 (sample SAMEA3541523, study PRJEB24748) | human gut metagenome | biome: human gut; feature: human-associated habitat; material: faeces | place: China | collected 2012
AAGGTAGCGAAGACTTTGATGTTCGTTTGTCTGGCATTTATTATGATTAATGTCGGGCGGGAATTCGAATTGGATAAAACGAAATGGAGATCTTATGCTGCCGATTATTTTATAGCTATGGCTACTGCTGCCGTGCCCTGGATTATGGTCGCTTTTTATTATATGTTCTTATTGCCTGCCGATTTATTCGGGAATTGGGATGCCTGGAAAGAGAATTTATTATTGAGCCGGTTTGCGGCCCCTACTTCTGCCGGTATATTGTTTACCATGCTGGCTGCTGCCGGGTTACGGCGCGAGTGGATCTATAAGAAGACCCAGGTGCTGGCGATCTTCGACGATCTCGATACGATCTTACTGATGATTCCCTTGCAAATATTTATGATCGGTTTTAAGTGGCAATTATTTGCCGTGGTGATTGTGATCACTTTTTTATTAGTGATCGGTTGGAAAAAACTGGGAACGATCCGGTTGTCCCAAACCTGGAAATCTATTTTATTTTATGCTGTATGTATCGTAGCTGTAACGGAAAGTATTTATCTTTTGACCAAGTGGATGATGGGAGCTGACGGAGCGATTCATATCGAAGTATTGTTGCCTGCCTTTGTCTTGGGAATGGTGATGAAGACTGTCCATCAACACGGGAACCGGGACGAAAAGATAACCGGAATGATTTCTTATCTGTTTATGTTTCTGGTGGGGTTGAGTACACCTCAGTTTATCGGTATCGATCATGGACACCGGATTACAGAAGCTGTGGGGATTATTGCTGCACAGCCTATGCCTTCCTGGGAGGTATTGATTGTGCATGTGATCGTTGTTACTTTACTTTCGAATTTGGGAAAGATGTTTCCGTTGTTTTTCTATCGGGATCGGCAATTGGAAGAGAGACTCGCCCTTTCTGTCGGTATGTTCACCCGGGGGGAAGTTGGGGCCGGAATTATTGTCATCGCTATGGGCTATAATCTGGGCGGTCCCGCTCTGATTATTTCTGTATTGAGTTTGGTACTCAACCTGCTTTTGACCGGTGGTTTTGTGGTCATTGTGAAACGTTTGGCACAACAGGCTTATGGACTGAAAGAATAGACGGAATAAAGATACCTTTTCTTGGGGACAATGGAGAAAAGAAGAATAAACTTTCATTCTCCGTTTCTCCAAATTTATGGTAGGTTTGAATAAGTTCATAAAGTCTATGGACCTGCGGGTGTGGCCGGACGGAACCGGAGTTTGTATTATTTCGCCTCTTTCTTCTTAAATAACCGTCGGAAAAATCCTTTCTTTTCTTTGGTTTTTTCTTCGGTAGTTCCGGGATGTTTCACTTTTTCCAGTTTACGGTTCGAGATCTTTTCGAGCAGGTTCAAATGTTCTTTGAAGGTCGGTATTTCCGTTTCTTTTTGCTGAGGTGGTAAGGCAAAAGGGAAGGAGAGTCTGTTCCAAACCTGATAATTCGGGCTCTCCAGGCAATCTTTCATAAACCGGCCGAAAATAGGCATAGCCATATTGGCGCCTTGTCCTAAACGGATGGTGTTGAAATGGATGTTTACATCGTTGGCTCCGACTCTGATTCCGACGACTATCTGGGGATTATATCCGATAAACCAGCCGTCTACCTGATTTTGGGTCGTACCGGTTTTCCCGGCCATTTCATTATGCAGACCGTATACCGAACGCAATCTTTGCCCTGTTCCTTCGTCGATGACTGCCGAAAGCATATTGCTCATTAAATGGGCTTCGTTTTCAGGCAGTACTTGCCGGGGAATTTCGGGCTGAGCTTTGAATATCAGATTACCCTGGCGGTCCTTGATTTCTTCCAGGTAATAAATCGGACGGAGGTTTCCGTTATTGGCAAAAGTCATAAAAGGACGAACCATTTCCTGCAAGGGGATATCGGCTACTCCCAAGGCTAAAGAAGGATAGGGAGGAAGCTCGGAGGTGATACCCAAACGGCGGGCATGATCGATAACGGTGTCTATGCCCGTCTGAAGCAATACTTCGACAGCGATGGTATTGATCGATTTACTAAGGGCTCCTTTCAAGGTGTAATATCCCTCGTAATTGTTGTCCGAATTGCGTGGGGACCAGTCGTCATATTCCGGATAGGTTTTCTGTTCATTTTTGTAATAAGCGTCCAGACGGGTCCCCTGATGTATAGCTGCACTGTATACGACCGGTTTAAAGACCGATCCTACCTGGCGCGGGGCTTCAACCTGGTCGTATTGGAAATATTTATAGTTCAGATCACCGACCCAGGCTTTTACTTTCCCGGATTGTGGTTCCACAGCAATCATTGCCGGATGCAAAATCTTCAGATAATGCTTGATCGAATCGATCGAAGAATAATCTACCCGCATTTCTCCCTCTTCCGGGCTGTATACCAGCATCGCTTTTTTTTCATTCAGAATTTTCAGTATGTCTTTTTCAGCCAATCCCTGATGTTTCAATCGTTGATAGACCGTACTGTTCTGAATAGCATTTTTCAGTATCGCGGGATTTTTGTCCCAGGGTTCTTGTTTACCCAGGTGGGTGTAATAGGATTGCTGTAATTTTTTCATGTGCTCTTGAACGGCATTTTCTGCATATTGCTGCATCTCTGCGTCCAGAGTTGTTTTCAGGATAAGACCGTCCTTATATAGGTTGTAGTTCGTACCGTATTTTTCGTTGTATTCTTTGAGGATCCGGTCGGCATCCCGGCGTATTTTTTCGCGTAAATAAGGAGCCAGACCGGAAAAATGGTTGACCGGAATGTAATGCAGCTGTAGTTCTTCCTGCTTTATTTTTTCACCGGTCTCTTCATCCAGATAATCGTATTTCATCATTTGGTCGATTACCGTGTTGCGACGGTTGAGCGCCCTTTCCGGATGCAGACGCGGATTGTAACGCGAAGGTCCTTTGAGCATACCGATCAACGTGGCTGCCTGAGGGATAGTCAGATCGGAAGCAGAGGTTGAAAAATATTTTTGAGCGGCACTCTCGATACCGAATGTATTTTCCCCGAAAGATACCGTGTTCAGGTAAAGGGTGAGGATATCGTCTTTGCTGTAAATGTTTTCCAAACGATGGGCTGTAAACATTTCTTTGAGTTTCACAACCGGTATAAAGGTCACCTGCTGTTCGTCCCGGGGATACAGATTTTTAGCCAATTGCTGACTGAGCGTACTTCCGCCGCCTGAACTACGGTGTCCCAGCAGAACAGTTTTGAAAAATACCCTCAGCATACTGATTTTGTCTACGCCTTCATGTTCGTAAAAACGGACATCTTCGGTCGCGATCAGGGCTTTGACGGCATAAGGGGAAATATGATTGAAATTGACATTGGTACGGTTTTCGACATAATATTTACCGATCAGCAAGTTGTCTTCGCTATACAATTCCGAAGCTTCGTCATTACGGATATCCCGCAATTCGGCATAATCCGGTAGCTTACCCCAAAGACCGGCATATACCGAGTAGACAAATAGAGTGATACCGATTGCGAGAAACAGGATAAATAGCACCCCGTATTTCAATAGCTTGAACTTGTGGTGGTGCCGGTGAGAAGAAACCGCTTTTTTATGTTTTTTCTGATATTGTTTTTGGGCCATATGCTGAAAAGCTAAGCATATAATTCGACTTAGCCGGACAAAAATACAAAATAATTTCTTTTATCGGTCGGACTTCGGCTAGTACCGACATGCCCGCTGGCAGTTTGAAGGGTACGAGGATGAAGTGAAACCTGAAATGCTGGGGGAAAGTGAAGAAAATATTTAAAAGAAAAGTCCGGATGTAAAGTCCGGACTTTATACCTAAGGAAACAGAAGGGTTATTTGATGATTTCAACCATGGCACAACGATTCCATTTGTTGTTGTTTTTGTAGTAAGGTTTTTCTTTACCTACATATTCGATAACCATCCGGTTAGAATTGATGCCGTAATCTTTTTTCAACATATTGGCGACAGCCTCGGCTCTTTCTTGTGAAATCCGGAGATTTACATTGATCGGACCGAATTTATCGGCATAACCTACGATGCGGATTTTGACATCCGGGTTGTTTTTCATGAAAGTTCCGATATTGTAGATCAACGGGTCATAAATATCCTGAACCACGGCGCTATTGAATTTGAACGGGATGGTAGAGGGGATAGATTCTACGATTTCTACATTTTTCGTTTCAACCGGTCTAACCACTTCTTTCTCGATAACTTTGATCTCTGGCGGACGGTTCTGTAACTGAGTCACTTGATTAGCTAATACCAGGTTGGCGGCAGCCATTTCGTCGATGACAGCTTGTTTCGGTGCGGTACGGAAACCTCTGCCTTTGAAATAATAGGTAACCCCTGCAGTAAGTCCACCCAGCCCATCGTTCGGGAAACCACCGGTTTCTACCATCTTATCGTTGAAGATCATGCCCTGGAATTCGATGTTGGCATCGAATCTTTCAGAAATCTTGTATTTGGCTTGAATACCGCCATGGATGGTGAAAGATTGCTGATGTTTCCGGGTCATACCTCCGACACCGAAGAAAGGAACGATATCGAATTTACGGTCGGGGTTGTATTTCGCGAAGAAATTTATCAATCCCATCATAAAGTCGATGTTCATGTGCATATAATGCATGTGTAACATACTTCCGGCATTATCGGTGAAACCGTGTAATGCTCCGCCACCGCCTTGTAACCGTAATCCCCACCAGGGGTTGAACATTTTACCTACAGCCAACTCAGGCATAAAAGTAATCGTGTTTTTAAATTTTGCCTGTGAGGAATGTTCGGCAAAGAAAGCATTCGCTCCAAAATTTGCAGAAACAAACCAGTTATGCCAGAATGGGTTGGCTTCAAATGAGGTTTTGTATCCCGGAAGACGTTGTTCTATAATGACTTCCTCGACTTGCGCCTGGGCCTTTGTTATTCCACATAGACCAGCAACCAAAACAATTAACATTAATCCTTTTTTCATAACATTTTTATAATTAAGTAACTTATAATATTGACATTACATTTCGTTTGTTGTTATTATCTTTTGATTTAAAATAATAGAGGTGTCAATGAACTTGTATTTTAATGTCAAAACTTACCGGAATAACGTAGTTTGGGGGGAGGACGTTTCAAAATAGGGTCAATAAAATGTGAGTTTTTATGATTTTTAACCTTTTACTTTTAAGCTTTACATATTTTTTTTATCTTTGAACTCCGATCGTATTTCTTCCGGGGAGTATGGTCGGAGGAGGATGATTGCTTATTTTTAATCAGATACATATAAAACAAAAGTGGACCCGTCCACAGACAAAAATTGACGAACATGTTAAACATTGCATTATTTGGTCCTCCGGGAGCAGGAAAAGGTACTCAGGCAAAAAAGATTGTAGAGAAATATAATCTGGCCCATCTTTCGACAGGAGATATGATCCGCAAGGAAATTGCGGAAGGAACCGAGTTAGGTAAAATAGCGGAAGAGATTATCGCAAGGGGCGAATTGTTGTCTGATGAATTTGTGGTGAGACTGATCGAAAATAGTATGGTTCAGCATCGGGGAGTGAACGGATTCCTGTTCGATGGTTTTCCCCGTACTGTGGCTCAGGCTGAGATTCTCGACCGGATGTTGGAAAAGGAAGGTACTCCTTTGAAAGGATTGATCTGTATCCATGTCCCTTTCGAAGAATTAAAACGCCGGATGCTCGAACGGGCTAAAATCGAAGGACGGGCTGACGATAACGAAGAGGCGATTGCTAAACGGTTCCGGGAATATAATGATAAAACCGTCCACGTGGCTAATCATTATAAGAAGAAGGGAGTGCATATCGATGTCGAAGGAAATTGTCCGGTAGAGGAAGTGTTCAATGCTATTACGAAAGCGATAGAGGAAATGAAATAAGGTAGATCGGCTTGGTTTCGATCGGAATCCTTTAGAAATGAATCGGCGGAACTCGGGTCGGGAGTCAGTGTTTATCCCGAACGAAGTTCCGCCGATCAGTAAAGTGCCGGTCACGAAAGAACATTATTTTTTCAGTCCTTTTCTTTCCAATAGCGGTTCGATGCCGGGTTCTTTGCCCCGGAATTGTTTATAAAGTTTCATCGGATCGTCCGAACCTCCCCGGGAGAGTATATTTTCCCGGAAAGCTTTGGCTTTCTCCGGATTGAAAATATCTCCGGTTTCCTTGAATGCAGCAAAAGCATCTGCATCCAACACTTCTGCCCAGGTGTAGGCATAGTAGCCTGCCGAATAACCTCCGTTGAAAATATGTCCGAAATAAGGACTGCGGTAGCGGACGGTGATTTCAGGTATTAAACCGATCTTATCCAGTACTTCTTTTTCGAATTTTTCCGCATCGATCGGATCGCTGTTTTGAATAGTGTGGTACGCCATATCCAATAGGGCGGCCGACATAAATTCCGTCACAACGAAACCCTGATTGAAATGACTGCTGTTTTGAATTTTATCGATTAACTCCTGGGGCATCGGTTCACCGGTTTGCCAATGGTGGGTATAGATTTTTAAAACTTCGGGATCTCCGGCCCAGTTTTCCATCACCTGGGAAGGCAATTCGACAAAATCGCGGGCAACCGAGGTGCCTGCCACACTGGGGTAAGTACATTCGGATAGTAGTCCGTGTAAAGCATGCCCGAACTCATGGAATAGGGTACAGGCTTCATCGAAAGTAAGCAAGGCGGGCATATCTCCGGCCGGTTTGGTGAAATTGCAGACATTGGTAATGACCGGACTGGAATTCAATAATTTAGATTGCGGGCGGAAAGCGTCCATCCAGGCGCCGCTGCTTTTACCGGCCCGTGGAAAATAATCGGCATAATATATTCCGATGTGTTTACCGTCGGCATCTTTGACTTCGAATGCCAGGGCTTCGGGGTGGGGAAGAGGAAGGTTGTCGAGTTGTTCGAAAGTCAGGCCATATAACTTGTTGGCTACATAAAAAGCACCTTTACGGACTTCTTCCAGCGGAAAATATTGGCTGATTTCGGTTTCGTTCAACCCGTATTTCTCTTTTTTCAATTTTTCAGCATAATAGCGCCAGTCCCAGGGAGCTAGTTTGAACCGTCCTCCGGTTTTATCGATCATTTTCTGTAGTTCCCGGGCTTCTTGCCTGGAGATCGGTAATGCCGCTTCCCAAATTCGATTACATAATTGATATACGTTCTCCGAATTTTTAGCCATATTATCGTCGAGGACATAGCTGGCATAGTCGGGGAAGCCTAACAGCCGGGCTTTTTGTACCCGTAAAGAAACCATTTTGCTGATGTTGGCCCAATTGTTGTATGCATTGTCCTGACTGCCCCGGTCGATATAGGCTTTGTAGATCTGTTCGCGCAGATTACGGTTGTCTGCATATTGCAGGAAAGGCATAATACTGGGATTCTGCAAAGTGAATACCCATTTCCCTTCCAAACCGTTTTCTTTCGCTGTCTCGGCAGCAGCAGCGATGACACCTTGCGGGAGCCCGCTCAGGTCTTTTTCATTATCGATCACCAACCGGTAGGTATTCGTTTCATGCAATTGGTTGGCTCCGAATTTCAAACTCAGTAAAGCCAGTTCACTATTGATTTTTTTGAATTTTTCCTTGTCTTCTGCCGAAAGATTGGCACCACCACGAACAAAGTTGTTGTAATATTTTTTCAATACCATTTTTTGTTCCGTAGTCAGATTTTCTTTGTCCTGGTTATCGTATACCGTTTTGATCCGGGCAAATAGCTCGGCGTTCAGATTTATACCGTCCGTATGAGCCGTGATTTCGGGCATAATCTCCTCTGCAATGGCATTGATCGAATCGTTCGTATTGGCTTCCCGGAGCTCTTGGAAGAGGATGAAGAACAAGCATATCCGGACTCGCCAGTTTCATTTTTGTCTTATCAAGTACATAAAAATCTTTCATTCGCACATAATCTTCTTCATTGAAGAAACGTTCTTTCTGTACACGGGTCATGTACAGTAAATCTAATTTCGGGAGGGCTTCTTCGAGACGTTCTACTTCTTCAAATTCATGACCACTTGCCTTTAACACATCGTCACGAATGTAATCCGGCACTTTTAATTCTTCTGGAGAAATCAAAACAAATTTAACTCCCTCATAGCGCACCAGCGCTTCAATTAAAGAATGAACCGTACGACCAAATTTCAGGTCACCACATAATCCAATAGTAATATTATCCAAACGACCTTTCATGGAACGAATGGTAAGCAGGTCTGTCAGTGTCTGGGTTGGATGCTGATGTCCACCATCTCCGGCATTGATAACCGGAATCTGGGATGCCATGGATGCAACAAGCGGGGCACCTTCTTTTGGATGACGCATCGCACAGATGTCAGCATAACAGGAAACCACACGAATTGTATCTGCTACACTCTCTCCTTTTGACGCTGAACTGGAATCTGCACTGGAAAATCCTAATACCTTTCCACCCAGGCGAAGCATTGCGGATTCAAAACTTAATCTTGTACGTGTACTCGGTTCATAAAATAAGGTTGCCATTATCTTTCCATCACACGCATGTGCATACTTTGCCGGATTTTTCTCAATGTCATTTGCCAAATCTAAGACCTTGTCTAATTCATCCAGGTCAAAATCCAAAGGACTCATTAAATGTCTCATACATTACCTCCTGTGTACTATACTAATCTTCCATTTTTATTCTCTATTATAATATACCAGAACATTGGTAATATCAAGAATTATCTGACAGTATTTTTTCAAAAAGCAGGCCGGTTAAAAACCATAAAGGAGCATAATCTGCCCGAATTAAACCTTTATATTGAATTTGTGAACTGCTGTAATCCCAGGGACAGATTTTGAAATACTTGAGCACACTTCCACTTGCCAGTTCCACTCCGAAAATTCCAGTCATATAAAAACATCCCCTCAAAAAAATCGGGACATGCCGAATTTTTTTCGATACCGGTCCGATACAGGCAGCCATTCCATAAATTGGAAACATCCATAAAGAAGAAGTTCCTTTTAAACTGAAATCTTTTCGTACCGCACTTAATATTCCGGTAAAAATCAGTTCCAGACACCAGCCTGTTATCCCACACACAATAAATGGTTGTCTTTTCTCCATTCTTATCTCTTCTCCCTTCTTTTTTCGTTTCTATCCATTTTATAATAGGTTTCCCTTTCCTTTTTTCTCTATTCTGTAAATAAAAAACTTGCGTGGTTTAAAGTGTCGGTGTATGATAAAAAGCGATACATCTTTAAAAGACAGATTTTTTAACATACGAAAAGCGAAACTACAAAACTAAATAGAGAGGATTCAAGTACCATGTTAGATTTAGGAAAAATGCGTGATGAAATTGACGTGATTGACAGCGAAATAGTCCGTCTTTTTGAAAAACGAATGAAGATTTGTGAAAACGTGGCGCAGTTTAAAATTGAAACAGGAAAGCCTGTTTTCGATAAAAGCCGTGAACAGGATAAATTAAAGACTCTCGGCGCTAAAGCAGGAAGCGATTTTAACCGCTGTGGAGTGGAAGAACTATTCCAGCAGATTATGTCCATCAGCCGAAAACGTCAGTATCAGCTTTTACAGGAAAACGGAATCGAAGAACCAAGCGATTTTACAAAAATTGATTTTATTAACAAAGAAAATGTAACCGTTGTCTATCAGGGAGTAGAAGGTGCGTACAGCTATGGAGCAATGAAAACCTTCTTTGGTGAAGATGTAAAAAACTATCACGTTGCCACCTGGAAAGATGCAATGGAAGAAATCAAATTCGGCCGCGCAGATTATGCGGTTCTCCCAATTGAAAATTCGACTGCCGGAATTGTACAGGATAATTACGATTTACTGACTAAATACGACCATGTAATCGTAGGAGAACAGATTATCCGCTGTCAGCATGTTTTAACTGCACTTCCCGGTGCGACTCTTTCGGACATCCGCACTGTTTATTCCCATCCACAGGCATTGATGCAGTGCCGTGAATTTCTAGATTCCCACAAAGAATGGCATCAGAAGGAATGGAGCAATACCGCTGCGGCGGCTAAAAAAGTATCTGAAGAACATGATTTGTCACAGGCAGCCATCTCAAGCAGTTATGCTGCCGAGTATTTTGGACTGAATATCTTAAGTGAAAACATTTTTACAAACTCTGATAATTCTACTCGTTTTATTATTGTTGCAAAGAAAAAAGTTTACGCAAAAGATGCTCATAAAATCAGTGTCAGCTATGAACTTCCTCATGAAAGCGGAAGCCTTTATAACA
>OGXI01003635.1_pt1 | contig 10181 bp, 10 predicted proteins | sample 1576221 | NCBI WGS metagenome assembly OGXI01 (sample SAMEA3541523, study PRJEB24748) | human gut metagenome | biome: human gut; feature: human-associated habitat; material: faeces | place: China | collected 2012
AATAGTTTGAATTAGAGAACCTTTTGTGATAGAATAAAGTTGCACGTGCGGAAAGTGGCGTTCATCAGGAGCTTCAGAGTGGTGGATTTTCCCGCTCCGTTTTCCCCCACCAGCCCCAAGATGCAGCCGGCGGGGAGGGTGAAGGTGATGTGGTCCAGGGTAAAGCCCTGGTAGGACTTGGTCAGGTCCCGGCATTCGATGGCGTTCATAGCGTACTCCTTTCCATCAGGCGTGGGTTTCATACAGCAGGCGGAACATTTGAAGCAGTTCCTCCTCCCCCAAACCGCAGCTGTCGGCCAGGGAGAGAATTTCCGTCATGTGTTCCTCGATCTGGGTCAGATAGGCTTCCCGGACCAGCTGGGTGTTTTTTTCCGCCACATAGGAGCCCTTGGCGGGGACGGTGTAGAGGTACCCCGCTTTTTCCAGCTCCTCATAGGCCCGTTTGGTGGTGATCACGCTCACCCGGAGGTCCTTGGCCAGGGCGCGGATGGAGGGCAGGGCCTGACCCGGCGGAAGGGCGCCGGATAGAATTTGGTTGCGAATCTGGGTGTAGATCTGTTCATAGATGGGTTTGTCGTTGGCGTTGCTGATGAGAATGTTCATGGGAACCACCTATTCTGTTCATGTACGGTATATACAGTATACGCAGAAAAATGCCCCCTGTCAAGGGGGCAAAAAGGGAGTTTCTTGGTGGGAGAGGGAGTTCTTAGGCCAAATCTTCCGGGAGCAGGGCCATAAGGTCCTCCCGGGAGGGAGCCGATAGACCGGCCACCCGGTCAGCCTGCCGGGCTATGGCGTCCTCGAAAAAGTTCCGGACCTCTCGGGCGTTACCAAAGGATTCCCCTCGATGGTCATAGAGGGACTGAAGGGCCGCCGACGCTTTGGTGTCGGCCTCGGGGGAGAGAGTATAGCCATTCTTTTGGCACAGACTGCGGAAGATCTCCAGCAGCTGCCCGGCGGTGTAGTCCGGGAAGAACAGGGATTTGTTGAACCGGCTTTCCAACCCGGGATTGCTGTGGAGGAACCGCTCCATGGGGCCGGGGTACCCGGCGACGATCACCACCAAGTCCTTCCGGTGGTCCTCCATACCTTTGAGAAGGACTTCAATGGCCTCCCGGCCAAAGTCGTTGGGACTGTCCCCGGGGGCCAGGGCGTAGGCCTCATCCAGGAATAAAACCCCGCCTAAGGCAGACTGCAGTACCGTTTGGGTTTTCAGGGCGGTCTGGCCGACGTATCCGGCCACGAGACCGGCCCGGTCCACTTCCACCAGCTGCCCTTGGGACAGCACGCCGATGGACTTGTAGAGCCCAGCCACCAGCCGGGCCACTGTGGTTTTTCCTGTGCCCGGATTGCCCAGAAAGACCATGTGGAGGGAGAGCGGGGGCGTGGGGAGGCCGGCTTCCTCCCGAAGCTGACGGACCTTAACCAGGTTCATCAGGCTGCGGACCTCGGCCTTAACGGTTTCCAGTCCACACAGCTCGTCCAGCTGGGCCAACAGGGCCTCTGTCGTGGGCTCCTCCGTCGGGGCGGAGGGAGCGGGGGTCTGAGGGCCTGGGGCGGGGATAGGCGCAGGCGGCGGAGCGGGGGAGTCGGGCAGGGAAGGGGCAGGGGGTACGGGGTTTCCCGGCAGGCTCTCCCGCTGCCATTGGGTGAACCACTGGTCCAGATAGGACGCGATGGCCGATGCTGCCTCCGGGGTCCCTGGGCCGGCGGCCTGGGCGAAGAGGGAACGAGACTGTCGTTTTCAAAAAAGCCCGGGCGGTCCTGTGGCCGGTCTGGCGGTCGTAGGTACATAACCGGGAGAAAAAGGGGGGCGCGGGAAGGGCGGTGCACCCACCGGCCTGGGCGGTCAGTGCCCAGAACAGGACGTCCGGGGGACGGACGCTGCCGGAGTAGAGGGCGTTGTACCAGGCGGTATGGGCCGGGGAGAGGGGCGTACCGCCGGCCTGCCAAACGGCCAGGGCGCACTGGCGGAAAAACGGGTCCCCCTGCTGCCGCACGGCGATCCGCAGGCCAGGGTCCGGAAGTTGGGAGAGGAAGGCGGCCATGGAAGCCGCGTATTGCGTGTGAAACTGTGTGGTGTCCATGTGAGTGCCTCCCTGTTAAGAAAATGTGCCCACCAGGAAGAACACCAGGTCAATCCCCATAAGCACGGCCAGCAGAGCGGCCAGCCTGCCCCGGGCCCGGGGGGAGAGGGCGGCCAGGCCCCGGTCCAGCAGGGGCTGCAGGACATAGAGAAAGAACAGGCCCCCCAGGCCGAAGCGGATAGAGGGGGAGAGGGCGATCCGCCCTTGAAAATGGTAGCGGTAATTGACATAGGTCTGCCAGGGCCAGCTCCCTGTCAGTGCCTGGCAGAGATAGGAGGCGCCCAGCTCCACCAGGGTGGCTGAGACCATGCAGCCGACAAAGAGGAGCGGCAGCCAGAGCAGCCGCTGTTTCCAGGGTTTGCCCTGGATCAGCCGGTAGAACAGGAGCAGAAACAGCAGGGCGCCCACCCCATAGACCGGGCAGTAGGGACCAAAGAGAACCCCTCGGTTGGAGAACCCCCAGCGGTAGACGACCACCTCCAGAAAGACCTCGTAGCACCAGCCGAACACGGAATAAAAGACGAAACACAAGAAATATTTTTGGAAAAATTGGCAGAGCCGTTTTCCCACGGAAAGGGAGGATACAGGGGAGGAGACAGCAGGCATAGTGGTTCCTTTCCCGGGCAGACACAAGAAGCGGGCCCGTCACAAATTTCTTTCACTATACTGGAAAAATCTTGGCAGGTCAAGGCACGCGCCATTTCCCCGGAGAAGGTTGACGATGTTCTCAAACCTGTGGTACAATACGTTAAATTATGACGAGTCTTTCTGAAATGGTAAAGTTTTCCTTAGCATAGATCACATGAGGAGGAAACCAAAATGGAAACCAAAAAGATTACATTGAGGAGTCAGACGGTGCAGTGCCCTCACTGTGGGGAGTACTATTCCGTGACCTATAAATACTGCCCGTTCTGTGACGCCGGCCGCCAGGAGGAAGAGCGGAAGCTGGCGGAGAAGAAGAAAAAGAAGCAGGCTTTTTTTGGAAACCTCTTCGGCAGCCATGAACCGGAAAAGAAGAAAAAGCAGGCCAAGAACCCCGATCAGGTGGAACTGGACAGCGCGCACGCAGAGCGTCCACTGCGGGAGAAAGGCCCTCGGGAGACCGGGAGCAGGGAACCTGCCATGCCCAGAGAGCAGATCGAGAAAGCGCATGCGCCCAAGGACTCTGGGCAGAAGGAGCATGTGGGGAAGGAGCCCATGCGCAAAAAGGAACCGGTCCGCCGGCATGGCGCCCGGAAGAAAACCAGTGAGATGACAGAGGAGGAAAAGGCGGCCCACCTGGCCGAGCGGGAGGCCAGAGCGGCCGCCCGGAAGCGGGAGCGGGACCGGTTGGCCCGAGAGGCCGCCCTGGCGGCGGCGGAGACGGTGGAGGCACAGAAAGCGCCCGCCGAAGCGCCGGCGCAGGTGGAGGTCCCCACGGTGGAGGCAGGCCCCGTCTTTGAGGAGGTCACTGTCCCTGAGACCTTTGGCTTTGCCGAGCCCCCTCTGGTGGAGACCGATCCGGCCGCCTTTGTCCAGGCGCCGGTTTCTGCGGAGGGACCGGTGGTGAAGACAGAGCCCACGCCTGGAGAGAGCCAGGAGATTCCGGTCTTTGCCCCTGGGGCAGAGGCGGACCAGGCGCCTGTGGAAGAGAGTGCCAAGACCCAGTGGGACACTCTGAAGGACCTGGAGACCTTGTCCCAGGCCGCTGACGAAGGCGCCCCTGCCATCCCGGTCATGCCCCAGGCAGAGCATACGGAGGTCCAGATAGGGGAGACCGTGCCCGCCGCGCCGGCCCAGGAGACAAAGAAACCCGACGGGGAAGAAACGGCCGCCCCGCAGGAGGGGGTCCCGGCGGAAAAGCCCGTGGAGACGGAGGAGGACCTGGACGCGCTGCTCAGTGAGATTCGGGATTTGCTGGCGGACAGCCCTGTGCCCAAGCTGGACCCGGAACAGCTGAAAAAGCCGCCGCAGCCTGTGCCGGAAGTTTCCATTCCGGACACGGCTCCGGTTCCCCCGGCGGAGGCGCCCGCAGCGGATGCTGCCCCGGCCAGTGCCCCCGCGGAGAGTCCTGCCCAGGCGGAGCCCGCGCCGGAGATCCCGGCGGTGGAGGAACCGACCATTCCCATCGGGGAGATTCCCTCCCAGGAGATCGGGCAGGACGCCGGCCAGGCGCCGGAGGAGCAGGTGCCCGCGTCGGTTTTTGACGAACAGCCCACCCAGGTGATTCCCACCCAGGAAATCGCGGAGGAAATGCAGGCGCAGGAGGAAGCTGCCCCCCAGGAGGAGCTGCTCGCGGCGGTTCGTCCGCCCCGGGAGCGGGCCCCCCGGGAACGTGCAGCCGCCCGGAAGCCGGAGAAGAAGACGAAGAAAAAGGGCGGCCCCAATGTGGTGCTGATCCTTCTGTCTCTGGTGATTGTGGCAGCGGCCGCGTTTATTGTGGTGCGCAATGTGGTGCCGGCCTTCCAGGACGGCATCCTTGGCGGCGGAGAACCGAAGACGGCGGAAGGCCTGACCCTGGACAGAACGGCGCTGGACTTGGCGGAGGCGGGAACCACCATGGCGCTGGTCCCCACCTTCTCTCCGGAGGGGGCCACGGCCCAGCTCACTTGGACCAGCAGCAAGCCGGAGGTGGCCACGGTGGATGAGAAGGGGACGGTCACGGCGGTGGCCCCCGGAACCACGGTCATCACCGCCTCCATGGAGAATGGACAGAAGGCGGAGTGTACGGTCAACTGCACTTGGTCCGCAGATGCCCCCAGTCAGGAGCCCGCCGGGACAGAGCCTGCGGCCAATGGAGCGGACGCCCCCGCGGAGACAAAGCCCACCCTCAGCGCCAACGACATTACCCTGGACAGCGAGGGGGACACCCAGCAGATTACGGTGACCGGCGCATCGGGGGAGGTCACCTGGACCAGCAGCGACACCAAGATCGCCACGGTGACTGCCGACGGCACCATCACCGCGGTGGCCCCCGGCCGGGCCACCGTGACCGCCAAGGTGGGGGACCAAACCCTCAACTGTGCGGTGCGCTGCATTTGGTGAGGAGGGACCGCCGTGAATGAGGTGATACGCGCCCTGAAGGAGCGCCGGAGTATCCGGTCTTACCGGACAGAGCAGGTCCGGGAAGAGGACCTGCAGCAAATTTTGGAGGCCGCTACCTATGCCCCCAGCGGCATGGGGGCCCAGCCGGTGATCCTGGTGGCGGTCCAGGACCCGGCGACCATTGCCCGCCTGTCTCAGCTGAACGCCGCCGTGATGGGGACGAAGACCGATCCCTTCTACGGGGCCCCCACGGTGGTGGTGGTATTGGCCGACCAAAGCCGCGCCACCTGGCTGGAGGACGGCAGCTTGGCCATGGGCAATTTGATGCTTGCGGCCCACGCCCTGGGCCTGGGCTCCTGCTGGGTCCATCGGGCCCGGGAGGTTTTTGCCGGAGCAGAGGGGCAGGCACTGCTGCGCCAGTGGGGCATCCAGGGCAAGTATGCCGGCGTGGCCCACTGCCTTTTGGGGTATCCCGACGGGCCTCTGCCCGAACCCAAGCCCCGAAGGGAACATAGAATTTACCGCCGTTGAAGTACGGCTTTCCCCCGTAAAGCAGAACACCCCCAGCGCCATCCGGCGCTGGGGGTGTTCTGGTTGTCTGGAGAATGGACTCAGCGAATTTGTCCATCCCCGTGAATCACGTATTTATAGCTGGTCAGCTCCTCCAGGCCCATGGGGCCCCGGGCATGGAGCTTTTGGGTGGAAATCCCCATCTCACAGCCCAGGCCGAACTGCCCCCCGTCGGTAAACCGGGTGGAGGCGTTGACGTAGACCGCGGCGCTGTCCACCAGGCGGGTGAAGAGGTCCGCATGGGCTCGGGTCTGGGTGAGAATGGCCTCGCTGTGGCCGGTGGAGTGGCAGTTGATGTGGGCAATGGCCTCCTCCACGCTGTCCACCACCCGGACGGCCAGGATATAATCCAGAAATTCCGTGTCGAAGTCGTCATACCCGGCGGGGATTCCCCTGCCCAGCACCTCCATGGCCTTGGGGTCCAGCCGGAGCTCCACCGGGGGCTGGCCGGCCTCCCGGCGGCGGACCACCAGGCGGTCCCACAGCTGGGGCAGAAAGTCGGGGGCGATGTCCCGATGGACCAGGCAGACTTCGGCGGCGTTGCACACCGAGGGGCGGCTGGTTTTGGCGTTTTCCACCACCGACAGGGCCTTTTGCAGGTCGGCGTCGCCATCTACGTAGATGTGACAGATTCCGGTGCCGGTCTGAATGCAGGGGACCTTGGCCTGGTTGACACAGGTTTGGATCAGAGAGGCGCCGCCCCGGGGAATGAGCAGATCAATATAGCCCACGGCCTGCATGAGTTCATTGGCGCTGGCCCGGGTGGTGTCGGTGACCAAACTGACCAGGGCAGTGGGCAGGTGATGCTGTGTCAGAGCTTTGTGCAGGGCGGACACGATGGCGGTGTTGGAGTGAATGGACTCCTTCCCGCCCCGCAGGACGCAGACGCTTCCCGCCTGGAAGGTGAGGCTGGCGGCATCTGAGGTGACATTGGGCCGGGACTCATAGATGATGGCGATGACCCCCAGGGGGACAGAGGCCTTGTTGACCTGGAGCCCGTTGGGCAGGGTGTGGGAGGCCAGGGTCCGCCCCACCGGATCGGGGAGGGCCGCCACCGCCCGGACGCCGGCGGCCATGTCGGCAATCCGGCCCTGGGTCAGGCGCAGGCGGTCCTGCATCACCGGGGAGATGGTGTCCTGGGCCGCGGCCAGGTCCAGGGCGTTGGCCGCCAGAATGGCGGGGGTGTCCGCCTCCAGGGCGTCGGCCATGGACAGAAGAACGGCTTTCTTCTCCTCGGTGGAGAGGGCGGCCAGGGCGGGCTTGGCCGCCAGCGCCTCCTCCAGCAGGGGGCGGGTGATGGTCAGCTCGGTGGGGTCGGCAGCGGCAGAGGCGGAAAATTCGTGGCCGCTGAAAGCGGGCGGCGGATAGCAGGGCATCTCGCCGGAGGGAGGGGGAAGATTCATGGCAGTCTTATCCTTTCTTTCCGCGGAAGCGGCTGCCCACGGGCTTGCCGTCCGCGATGTCATAGAGTACAGAGGGAGAGGACCCATTGGCAATGACCATGTCACAGCCGGCCTGGGTGCAAATGTCCGCGGCCTGGAGCTTGGTGGACATGCCGCCGGTGCCCAGGGAGGACCCCGACCCGCCGGCCAGTTCCCAGATCTCCCGGGTGAGCGCGGGGATTTCCGCGATGAGGGTGGCCTCTGGATGGGTATGGGGGTCGGCGGTGTAAAGCCCGTCAATATCGGACAGCAGGATCAGCAGGTCTGCCTCCATGCTCACGGCCACCACGGCGGCCAGGGTGTCGTTGTCCCCGATCCCCATTTCCTCGGTGGCCACGGTGTCGTTTTCGTTGATGATGGGCAGGGCCTTCAAGTCCAGCAGACGGCGCATGGTGTTGTGAAAGTTTTGAAAGCGGTCCGGGTGATCCACATCGGCGGCGGTGAGCAAAATCTGGGCCACGGTGTGATTGTACTCGGCAAAGGCCTTATCATAGGTATACATGAGCTCACACTGTCCCACGGCGGCGGCGGCCTGCTTGGTGGGGGTGTCCTCGGGCCGGTGGGGGAGGGAGAGTTTGCCCGCCCCCATGCCGATGGCCCCGGAGGAGACCAGGATGATCTCATGACCGGCGTTTTTCAGGTCACTGAGGACTCTGCACAGTTCCTCCACCCGCCGGATGTTCAGCAGGCCCGAGGGGTGGGCCAGGGTGGAGGTGCCGATTTTCACCACAATACGTTTGTTTTCCATGGGAAGGCTCCTTTGGAGAACCGAGGGCGGGGAGTGCCCGCCGGTATTTTTTGGGAGTTTTATCGTTTCTATTGTACTGGATGGAGCGGGGCCTGTCAACGCCGGAAGGGGAGGAAATAACGGGAACAGGAGCTGGGGCACCGTGGTGTCCCAGCTCCTGTTGTACAAAGAAGGCGGGGGCTCACAGCCCCGTTAAATGCCGGCGCAGCAGGTCCAGGGCGGTCTGGGCGGCCTGCCGGCGAATCCGGTCCCGGTCCACCTGACCGGCGTGAAGGGGAACCACCTGGCACTGCTCGCCCCAGGCCAGGCCCAGGTAAACCAGGCCGATGGGATTGCCCCGGTCGTCCGGCTCCGGGCCGGCCACGCCGGTGGTGGACAGGGCGATGTCACACCCCAGAACGGCTTTGGCCCCTCGGGCCATGGCCTCGGCTACCTGGGGAGAGACCGCGCCGTATTGGTCCAGCAGTGTCTGAGGGACCCCCAAGACACCGGCTTTCACCGCATTGGTATAGCTGACAATGCCCCCCCGAAACAGGGCAGAGGAGCCGGGCAGGTCGGTGAGAAGCTTGGCCAGGAGACCGCCGGTGCAGGACTCGGCGGTGCCCACGGTGAGCCCCCGCTCCTTCAGCAGCCCATAGCAGACTTCCTCCAAACAGGACACATCCACCCCAATGACCTTGTCCCCCAGCAGGGCCTTGACCTGGTCCACCACAGGGGTAATGCGGGCCAGGGCCTCCGCCTCGGTCCGGGCGTGGGCGGTGACCCGCAGCTCCGTGCCGGTGGGCTTGGCATAGGGGGCCAGGGTGGGGTTGTGGAGGGAATTCATCAAATCCCGCAGCAGGGCCTCGGCAGCGGACTCCCCGATGCCGAAGGTTTTCACCGTGCGGGAGACGATCACCCCTTCCGAGAGCCCTTTCAGGTAGGGGACGGCCCGGTGGCGGAACATCATCTCACACTCCCGGGGCGGGCCAGGGAGCATCAGCACGTGGATGCCGTCGGCCTCCATGGCTACCCCGGGGGCGGTGCCCCAGTCGTTGTCCAGGACGGTGGCCCCCTCTGGGATCATGGCCTGCTGGAAATTGTTTTCCGTGACAGGCCGCCCCATGGCGGCGAACCGGTCCCGAATCCGCTGGGCCGAGGGCTCGTGGTACACCAGGGTCCGGCCAAAGGCCTGGGCCACGGCAACTTTGGTGAGGTCGTCACAGGTGGGGCCCAGCCCCCCGGTGGTGATGAGAATGTCCGCCCGCTGGCGAGCAATGTCCATTGCTTGGCGGACCCGCTCCGGGTTGTCTCCCACCACGGTGTGATAGTAGACGTTGATCCCCAGTTGGGACAATCCCTCGGAGATCATTTGGGCGTCGGTGTTGGCAATGTTGCCCAGGAGAAGCTCCGTGCCCACGGCGATAAGTTCAGCGGTGTGGCTCACGGGTGCAGCACCACCCTTTCGATGCCCTGCATGGCGGTTTCGATCAGACCGTCGATATCCAGGGCGGCCTCGGCCTCCTGGATTTCCTCCAGGGAGGGGCGGGTTTTAGGATGGCGGGGGGTAAAGACCGTGCAGCAGTCCTCGTAGGGGAGGATAGAGGTCTCAAAGGTGCCGATTTTCCGGGCGATCCGGACAATCTCTTCCTTGTCCATGCCCACCACGGGCCGGAAGATGGGGAGAGAGACCACCTGCCCTGTGACCGCCATGGCCTCCATGGTCTGGCTGGCCACCTGGCCCAGGGACTCTCCGGTGACCAGCCCGTGGGCCCCCACCCGCTGGGCCACCCGCTGGGCAATACGCATCATGAACCGGCGCATGAGCAGGGTGAAGAGGGACTCGGGGCAGCTGCGGCGGAGTTCCTCCTGAATCTCTGTAAAGGGGACCACATGGACGGTGAGGCGGCCGCACCAGGGGGTAAGCAGCCGGGCCAGCTCCAGGACCTTTTCCTTGGCCTCGGGGGAGGTGTAGGGGTAACTGAAAAAGTGGACCATCTCCAGAGCCAGCCCCCGTTTGGCCATCATCCAGGAGGCCACGGGGCTGTCGATCCCTCCAGAGAGCAGGGAGACGGCGGTCCCCCCTACCCCCACCGGCAGTCCGCCGGCGCCGGGGGTGGGGTTGGCGTGGACATAGGCGGCAAAATCCCGGACCTCCACGTGGACCACCACCTCGGGAGTGTGCATATCCGCCTGGATGTGGGGGAAGGCCTCGTTGAGTTCTCCGCCCACAAACTGGGACACCCGCACAGGCAAAGCAGCTGAACGCCGCTTTTGATATGCGCCTGAGTGCGCTGCTGGCTGAAAATGCGGGTGCAAGCAAGGAAAAGC
>OGXI01003642.1_pt1 | contig 10165 bp, 9 predicted proteins | sample 1576221 | NCBI WGS metagenome assembly OGXI01 (sample SAMEA3541523, study PRJEB24748) | human gut metagenome | biome: human gut; feature: human-associated habitat; material: faeces | place: China | collected 2012
TCGCACGGAGAGCACATTAAGTGCTCTCCGGCTCGTGCGGAACTCGCGATCGACCAAAGCCCCCGGCGCGCCCTCTTCCTTGTGGCGTTTCGGCCCACAGCCTGCGAGCGTCGCTCTGCTTGTTCGCTTTTTGGCCTGGAGAGCCGGGTGGGCTGATAAATGGATATGAGTAGGGGCTCTTCCGCACATGAACGAGGGCACCTGGTGCTTGGGCTTTGATGATTGAACGTTTTATGCTGCTCAGCATCATTTTAATTAGTTACTAAAATGTTAATGAAATGAGGCAAGGGGCTCTCCCGTATGTGGACGGGGGAGCCCCTTGTTGCGTTTGGGTTGTTGTGGTGGCTTACAGGTGGCTGATGATTAGCTCCATTTTGCCTTCGAGGTCGATGGAGGCGACGGTGCTGGGGGCTAGCAGATGGCTTCCCTTATGGACTGCCTCGCCGCAGACGGTGCCTTCGCCGTCGATGACCGACAGGCACATGAAGGGCCAGCGCTGCTCGAGGGTCTTGCTGCCGTCGACGCGCACGCGATCGACGGTGTAGCAGGGGTTGGACTCGAGCTCGGTCACGCCATCGACCTCGGGCGCGGTCACCGTGCCGTCGGTCGGAGCCTGCGCGTTAAAGTCGATGCAATCGAGGCTCTGCTCAATGTGCAGCGGGCGCAGCTTGCCGTCGGTGCCGGGGCGGTCGTAGTCGTACAGGCGATACGTCACGTCGCTCGATTGCTGCGTCTCTAAAATGAGCGTGCCGGTCTTGATGGCGTGCACGGTACCGGAATCAATCTGGAAAAAGTCGCCCTTGTGGATCGGCAGCACGTTGAGCATGTCGTCCCAGCGGCCGTCTTCGATCATCTGTGCAGCCTCGGCGCGGTCCTTGGCGCGCTGGCCGACGATGATTGTGGCGCCGGGCTCGCAGTCCAGCACATACCAGCACTCGGTTTTGCCCAGGCTGCCGTTCTCGTGCTCGGCGGCATACTCGTCGTTGGGATGAATCTGGATCGAAAGGTCGTCCTTGGCGTCTAGGATCTTAATGAGCAGCGGGAACTCCTTGCCCTCGCAGTTGCCAAAGAGCTCGCGGTGCTCGGCCCACAGCCACGACAGTGTGTGGCCGGCATACGGGCCCTCCGCGATCTGGCAGTCGCCGTTGGGGTGTGCCGAGATGGCCCAGCACTCACCGATGGGACCCTCGGGAATGTCGTAACCAAATACGGTTTCGAGCCGGCGGCCGCCCCAGATCTTCTCGTGGAAGATCGGCGTCAGTTTAATCAAATCGGACATGTTCATACCCCCATGGTGTTGTGCGGTCGCCCACTCTAAACGAGCCATAACGTGCGCCCGCATGACTACAAAAACCTATGCCAACGTTACGTTGTGCAGCTCAAAGCGGTCGCCGACGTTGCGCGAAATCGAGTACTCAAAGGCGTTGCCGCTATCCAAAAAGCCAATCTGGTTGAGCTCGAGCAGGGGAGCGCCGGGTTCGGTGTCCAGGCGCTCAGCCTCTTCCTCGGTTGCCGCTACGGCGCGGATGGTGCGGTGGAAGCTCGAAATCTTCAGCCCGCATTGCTCGCGGATGAAGCTGTAGACCGATCCATACAGGTCTTTCTTTTTAAGGCCCGGAATCAGCTCGAGGGGCATGTAGGTGTACTCGATAACGATGGGCTTCTCGTCGACCTGGCGCACGCGCACGATGTGATAGGCAAAGTCGTCCTCGGCAATTCCCAGCTGGGCAGCGACGTCTGCTGGCGGATTGACAATCGAGAAATCGTAGACCACCGAGGTCACCTTCTCCCCGCGGTGCTCATACGAAAAGCCCTGGGAGCGATCGTTCTTGCCCTGGAAAAACGCCTGGCCGGGAAGCCCCGCCGTGTCCTTAACGTAGGTGCCCGATCCGCGCCGGCTGGTAACAAGACCTTCATCGGTAATCTGCTCAATAGCTCGTTTGACGGTGATTTTGGAAACGCTATAGAGCTCGCAGAACTCAACGACGGTGGGCAGCTTGTCGCCCGGCTTTAGAGCGCCGTCCTCGATGCTTCGGGCGATATCTGCAGCTATTGCCTCGTATTTGGGAATCATGGAACCTCCTTTCCGGCTTGATTGAGTACAAACGAAAGTATAGTCCACGCCTAAGCATCCCTATTGCGTTTTTGAAAAGTTCGAGAAAGATATAATCAAAAAACGCTTTTCTATATCAACTAGAGCGCTCTAAATGAATATGCATTCGAATAATGTGGTATTGAGCAAATTGATCGGCTCGAAGATGGGGTTGGGCCGTTTTGCCGCCCAGCGAACCGAATCTCATGCCTTGCGTTTTCCCAGATAAAACCTGCCAAAACAAACCTGTCCCTTTTTGACAGGTTTTTGCCTGGGGAGCGGTACCATACAGGCAATGTTTAAACGAGAAAGGTGGGCTCCCATGGAACCTAAGCAGTACTATATCGGCATCGACGTTGGCGGCACTTCGGTTAAGGAAGGCCTGTTCGACGAGGACGGCAACCTGCTTGCCAAGGCCAGCGTGCCCACGCCTCCTATCGTTGACGCCGCGGGCTTTGCCGCGGTGACCGAGGCTATCGACCAGGTGGTCGCCAAGGCCCAGATTCCGCGCGCCTTTGTGGCGGGTATTGGCCTGGCCGTTCCGTGCCCCATCCCGGCATCGGGCGATGCCAAGGTCAAGGCCAACATTGCCATTAACCTGCCCGAGCTAAGAGTCGCCATTCAGGAGCACTGCCCCGACGCGGTCGTTAAGTACGAAAACGATGCCAACGCCGCTGCCATGGGCGAGGCCTGGCTCGGCTCTGCCAAGGGCGTACAGAACGTGGTGATGGTCACCATCGGTACCGGCGTGGGCGGTGGCGTTATCGTTAACGGCGACGTGGTATCGGGCGTTGTGGGTGCCGGCGGCGAGATTGGCCACATGTGCCTGAACCCCGAAGAGGAGCGCACCTGCGGCTGTGGCGGCCATGGCCATCTGGAGCAGTATTCCAGCGCCACCGGCGTGGTGAGTAACTACCTTGCCGAGTGCAAGAAGGCGGGCGTCGAGCCCATCGAGCTCACCGGGCCTTCTGATTCCAAGGACGTGTTCCAGGCCTGCCGCGAGGGTGACAAGCTCGCGCTGGCAGCTGCCGATACCATGGCCGACTATCTCGGCCGCGCCCTGGCGCTTATTGCCAACGTGGTCGATCCCGAGATGTTCCTGATCGGCGGCGGTGCTTCCGCTTCGGCCGATGTCTACCTCGACAAGGTCCGCGAGCACTTTAAGCAGTACGCGCTCTCCGCCTCGCGCGAGACGCCCATTAAGGTCGCTTCGCTCGGCAACGACGCCGGCATCATCGGTGCCGCTTACGTAGCCCTGCGCGCCGCCGGTAAATAGCTGGTGCAAGGGGGCCAGGTTACTTTGCACCAACATGGTGCAAAAGGGACAGCCTTGGCCTCCATGCCTGCCCCAAAATATGCCGTAGCCCTTCCGTCTGCGAAGGCTCGGCATCGGCGTGCTACCATAGCTACGTCCAAGTACACATATCAAGTGGAGGATATCCATGGCAAACGTTCTTGTCTTTGGTCACCAGAACCCCGATAACGACGCCATCATGAGCGCCGTCGTCCTGTCCCAGCTGCTCAACCAGGTTGAGTATGCCGGCAACACCTACGAGGCCTGCGCCCTTGGTCAGCTTCCGGCAGAGTCCGCCAAGCTGCTCGCCGACGCCGGCATTGCCGAGCCCCGCGTGATTGAGTCCGTCGAGGCCGGTCAGCTTGTCGTCCTCACCGACCACAACGAGTCCGCCCAGTCCGTCGCGGGCCTTAAGGACGCCACGGTCTTTGGCGTCGTCGACCATCACCGCATCGGCGACTTCGAGACCGCCGGCCCGCTGCATTACATCTGCCTGCCCTGGGGCTCCAGCTGCACCATCGTCACCAAGCTCGCCGGCGTGCTCGGCGTTGAGCTTTCCGACGTACAGGCCAAGCTGCTGCTCTCGGCCATGATGACCGACACGCTCATGCTCAAGAGCCCCACCACCACCGATGTCGACCGCGCCGTCGCCGCCAAGCTCGGCGAGCAGGTGGGCGTCGACCCGGTCAAGTTTGGCATGGAGGTCTTCCTCACCCGTCCGTCCGGCTCCTTCACTGCAGCCGAGATGGTCGGCAACGACATCAAGATGTTCGAGCCCGCTGGCAAGAAGCTGCTCATTGGCCAGTACGAGACCGTCGACAAGAGCCGCGCACTCGGCATGATCGACGAGATCCGCGAGGCCATGCGCGCCTACGCCGCCGAGAAGGGCGCCGACGGTATTGTCCTGTGCATCACCGACATCATGGAGGAGGGCTCGCAGGTCCTGCTCGAGGGCGAGACCGAGGCCGCTCAGAAGGGCCTGGGCATTGCCGATGAGCACGACGGCGTCTGGATGCCGGGCGTCCTCTCCCGTAAGAAGCAGGTCGCTGCCCCCATCATGGCCGCCTGCTAGGTTTAGTTGACCAAACGCCACGACCGGATCGCGGACGCCCCGCGCTCCGGTCGTTTTTTGTGCACGGCGCCGCGTCGTCTCCCGGACAGGTGCGCCCGTGCCGTTGAGCAAATAATGTTCAACCTGTGGTTCCGCTTTTCGGCCACGCCTGCGTGCTTGTCGTGCAGGGTAGGCTAGATGCAAGCGTAATACGTTAGAGCGCGGCGCCGCCATCTGGGCGGGCCGTGCTTTTTTAAGACGGGAGCTTTCCCGTGAAAGGAGCCGCCCATGGCAGCAACTGAGCAGCTGTTCAATGTTCGTGAGCGCAAGCGCTTTGAACGTCACGACATTTGGGAGCGCATTGCCGAGAACGGCACGATTTCCGCCGCCGTCATGGTCTTCGCCGCTATCGCCGCCGTTATCTGCGCCAACACCGATGCCTACGAGGCCATCCATCACTTTTTGGAGACCCCGCTGTATGTGGGTCTGGGCAACCTTACGGCCGGTCTCACCGTTGAGCTTTTCGTCAACGACTTCCTCATGGCGATTTTCTTTTTGTTGGTGGGCATTGAGCTTAAGTACGAGATGACGGTCGGCGAGCTCAAGAATCCGCGTCAGGCCATGCTTCCCATGCTGGCGGCCGTGGGCGGTGTCGTCGTTCCCGCCTGTATCTATCTGATCTTTAACCATGCCGGCGCGCACAACGGCTGGGCCATTCCCATGGCAACCGATATTGCCTTTGCGCTGGGCGTGCTGTCGCTTTTGGGCAATCGCGTGCCCAACGGCGTGCGCGTGTTCTTCTCGACGCTCGCCATCGCCGACGACCTGATCTCCATCGCCGCCATCGCCATTTTCTACGGTCAGAGCCCCAATCCGTTTTGGTTGGGCGCCGCCGCGCTTGTGACCTGCGCACTCGTGTGGCTCAACAAGACGCAGCATTACCGCCTTGCCCCGTATTCGGTACTGGGTCTGCTGTTGTGGTTCTGCATGTTCAAGAGCGGCGTACATGCCACGCTTGCCGGCGTCATCCTGGCCTTCACCATCCCGGCCAAGTGCGGCGTCAAGCTCGATAGTCTCACCGATTGGCTGGGCGAGTGCCTGCCGCTGCTCGATGACCGCTACGACGACGAGGCACACATCCTGGGCCAGCATGACTTTACCGTCTCGACTACCAAGGTCGAGCGCGTCATGCACCGCGTGACCCCGCCGCTCATCCGCATGGAGCGTCTGATCTCCACGCCGGTCAACTTTGTGATCCTGCCGATCTTTGCGTTCGTGAACGCACAGGTTCGCCTAGTGGGCGTGGACATGAGCACGCTGCTCACCGACCCGGTGACGCTCGGCGTGTACTTTGGCATGCTGCTGGGCAAGCCGATCGGTATCTTTGGCATGACGTTTGCCCTGGTTAAGCTTAGGGCCTGCGAGCTGCCGCGCAATGTCAACTGGCACATGATTGCCGGTGTGGGCATTCTGGGCGGTATCGGCTTTACCATGTCGATTCTCATCAGCGGCCTTGCCTTCCCGACGGCCCAGTTTGAGGTTCTTGCAGCCAAGGCCGCTATTCTCGCCGGTTCGGTCACCGCAGCCGTGCTCGGCATGATCTACATGAGCGTGGTCTGCAAGCATCCCTCGCCCAAAGACGAGTAAGAGCGCGAAAACCGGCTCCAGAACCGATTCGGGCGCGTTCAAAATGCGGATTCGGGCGGTGCTTGCCGCCTGCCAGACACGCCAGTGGTCAAAAAACGCCGTTTGTGAGTACTGTCACAAACGGCGTATCATTTTAGGTGCGGAAAATAATGAACAAAGTTATAAGAACTGTACGTTAATGAGTGACCATCGACTTCCAATTTGGCGCTAGCTGACGGTGATTAGGGAGTTTCAAGTCGAGTTTTGCCGATTTCGACCAAGAAACGCTGCTACTAAAAAGGTGACAGTACTCATATTTGCCCTTTTTTGGCCACAAGCCCTAAAACAAGCCTCGCCAGGGTCGGGAAACGGGCCAAATGCCGGCCTCGAGGCTTATTCCACCGTTCCGTAGACGGCGCCCCAGCCGTGGGCGGCCAAGGCGGAGTTGAGCTGGTCGCAAAGTGACTGGCGATCGTAATAGCCGGGCGGCAGCAGGTTGACGATTTCCATGAGATCGGGCGCCAGGTCCAAGATTTCGGCCTGTACGATCAGATCCAGGCGGTCGATGGCGTGGCGGTCGTAAAACAGTCCGTCGACCAGGCGCTGCAGGTCGCCGAATTCCTCGGCCTGAAACGATCCGTACTCCATAGTGCCTCCTTGGGCGCCCCACGCCGGCATGCGCGGCGATTCGTAATTCATTGCGATGAACTTAATCTATCACGGCTTCATAACGTTGCGGCGGTGGCGGTCTATACTTAGACGAACTGCAACGTACCGCTTCGCGAAAGGTCGCACCCATGCAGACGATCTACCAGAAGATGGAAACCACCGAACTCGATGCCGCCATCGAGGCGCTCAAAGCCGAGGTCGCCGAGGTCAAGGCCAAGGGCCTGGCGCTCGACATGGCCCGCGGCAAGCCGTCGCCCTCCCAGGTGGACATCTCGCGCCCCATGCTCGATATCCTCAATGCCGACGCCGATCTGCACGACGGCAACGTCGATTGTTCCAACTACGGCTGCTTTGAGGGCATTCCCTCGGCACGCAAGCTGGCAGGGGAGTTCCTGGGCTGCCCCGCCGAGCAGACGCTCGTGCTGGGTTCGTCGAGCCTTTTGATCGAGCATGACATCGCCGGCATGTTCTGGCGTTGTGGCTCGTGCGGCAGCGAGCCCTGGGACGCCTACGAGGCCGCGCACGACGGCAAGAAGGTCAAGTTCCTGTGCCCTGTTCCCGGCTACGATCGCCACTTTGGCATCACCGCCGATCTGGGCATCGAGAACGTCCCCGTCGCGATGACCGACAACGGCCCCGACATGGACGAGATCGAGCGCCTGGTTGCCGCCGACGATTCCATCAAGGGTATCTGGTGCGTGCCCAAGTATTCCAACCCCACGGGCATCACCTTTAGCGAGGACACTGTGCGCCGCTTGGTCGAGATGCCCACGGCCGCGCCCGATTTCCGCATCTTCTGGGACAACGCCTACTGCGTGCACGACCTGTACGACGAGACCGACGAGCTCGCAAACATCTTTGACCTCGCTCGCGCGGCGGGCACCGAGGATCGCGTGGTGGCCTTTGCCTCGACGTCCAAGATCACCTTCCCGGGCGCCGGCATCGGCTTTATCGGTGCGAGCCCCGCGGTCATCGCCGAGTTCTCCAAGCGCCTGAAGGCCGGCCTCATCAGCGCCGACAAGCTCAACCAGCTGCGTCACGTGCGCTTCCTTCCCACCATCGAGGCGGTCAAGGAGCACATGAAAAAGCATGCCGAGTTCCTGCGCCCGCGCTTTGAGTCCGTCGAGCGCAAGCTCACCGAGGGCTTGGGCGACACGGGCTGTGCCACCTGGACGCATCCCCGCGGCGGCTACTTTGTGAGCTTCGATGGTCCCGAGGGCTCGGCCCAGAAGGTCGCCGCGCTTTGCGCCGACCTGGGCGTCAAGCTCACGCCGGCAGGTGCCACCTGGCCTTATGGCAAGGATCCGCGCGACACCAACATCCGCATCGCGCCGAGCTATCCCACGGTCGAGGACCTGGAGGCCGCGCTCGATGTGCTGGTGCTGGCCGTCAAGCTCGTCGCTGCCGAGCTTGCGCGTGCCGAGCGCGCCTAGCGAGTATGGCCCCGCAAGTCCGGCCCAGTACTATCCGCACTTTCGATACGTAAAGGAGCGTATACATGGATTTGGGTATTTCCACCAACCCCACGCCAGAGCTCTACACCATTAAGGTGACCGGTGAGATCGATATCTCTAACGCCGATAGCCTGCGCAATGCCATCGACCTGGCGCTCGAGCAGCCCACTGAGGCCGTTGAGCTCGATTTTGCCCAGGTGAGCTACATCGATTCGACGGGCATTGGCGTGCTCGTGGGCGCCGTGCACCACGCGGTCGACCACGGTAAGCGCTTTAGCTGCACCAATGTGCAGCCTCCGGTGATGCGCGTGGTTCAGCTGTTGGGTGTCGACCAGGAGATTTCGATCACCGCTGCATAATCTTGGCCCCCAAAAGGGCGTGCCGTTTGGCATATGTTTGTGATGCGCTCGGACGTTTTGGCGTCCGGGCGCTATACTTGACCGAATGAATAGACGAGTTCCGGCCGAATGGCGCGGTGCGGGCTCGACTCACATCGAGCCTTGGAGGTATGTGTGTTTGGTATTGGAGAGGGTGAGCTCGCGATCATCGTGGTCTTCGGCTTTTTGCTGTTTGGCCCGGATAAGCTCCCGCAGATGGGCCGCACGATCGGCCGTGCCATCCGTCAGTTCCGCGAGACGCAGGAAAAGATGACGGCCGTTGTTCAGTCCGAGATTATCGATCCGGTAAGCGAGGCCGCGTCGGCGCCGGTCAAGCCCAAGAAGGCCGCTGCGACCGACGACGATTCCGATGCGGACGAGGAAGCCGCCGAGACGGCAGCGCCCGCCAAGAAGGAGACCTTCGCCGAGCGCCGTGCCCGCCTTGCTGCCGAGAAGGCTGCAAGCGAGGGTGCCGCTGAGGGCGAGGCCGCTGCCGAGGAGGCCGAGAGTGCAGAGCCCGCCGCCGCTGTCGAGCCCGAGCCTGCTGCAGAGCCCGAGCCCGAGCCCGAGCCGGCAGAGCCCACGACGGCTGACCTCTACGCCCGTCGTCCCCGCAAGCGCAAAGCCGTCGCCGACCAGCTCGCTCGCGAGCTCGAGGCCGAGGACGACACTGCTGCCGCCGATGCCCCGAAGGGAGGCGATGAGTAATGCCTATCGGACCTGCGCGTATGCCGCTCTTCGATCACCTGGGAGAGCTCCGTCGCCGCCTGACCATCGTGGTCGTGTCGGTGTTTGCCGCCGCCATCGTGCTGTACTTTGCCACGCCCGTGGTACTCGATATCCTCGAGGATCCCATCCGCTCGTTTGTGCCGGACGGTAAGTTCTACATCACCACCACGCTCGGCGGTTTTGGCCTGCGCTTCTCGCTGGCCATCAAGATGGCCGTGGTCATGTGCACGCCCATGATCATCTGGCAGATTCTGGCATTTTTCCTGCCGGCACTGCGCCCCAACGAGCGTAAATGGGTCGTACCCACGGTGCTCGCCTCGACGGTGCTGTTCTTCTTGGGCGCCATCTTCTGCTACTTCATCATTATCCCGGCGGGCTTTGAGTGGCTCATCGGCGAGACTTCGGCCGTCGCCACGGCGCTGCCCGACCTGGAGAACTACGTCAACATGGAGCTGCTCTTTATGATCGGCTTTGGTGTGGCGTTTGAGCTGCCGCTCATCATCTTCTACCTGTCCGTTTTCCACATCGTGTCCTATGCGGCCTTCCGCAGCGCCTGGCGCTACGTGTACGTAGGCCTGCTCGTGGGTTCGGCTGTGATTACGCCCGACGGCTCGCCCGTTACGCTGGGTCTCATGTATGGCGCCCTGCTCTCGCTCTACGAGATTTCGCTCGCCATCGCTCGCGTGGTCATTACCGCGCGCGAGGGCAAGGAGGGCCTGTTCGTGAGCCGTCTGGACCTGTTCTCGGACGACGAGGACGACGAGGAGTAAATCGGTATGCACGAGGTTGGCATTGTCAACGGCATACTCGATACAGTGATTCGCGCGGCGCGTGGGGCGGGGGCCTCGCGCGCCGTTTTGGTAACGCTGCGTA
>OGXI01003644.1_pt1 | contig 10165 bp, 7 predicted proteins | sample 1576221 | NCBI WGS metagenome assembly OGXI01 (sample SAMEA3541523, study PRJEB24748) | human gut metagenome | biome: human gut; feature: human-associated habitat; material: faeces | place: China | collected 2012
AATAGCGCCAAAGAAAACGCCGCCGATGAGCACCCACAGCAGAACCGGCAGCCAGTCGCGTATGCTGTTCCATTCTTCATCGGTATTGATTCCTTCGGGTACATTGAAGTTCTTGCATGCCATAGCTCCTTTGATAGAGCCTTCGCTCGGATACCAGATACGTCCTGATTCATCGAGTACACCACCCGAAGCCACCAGCTTTTTCCATTGGTTGGCAGTCATTTTGTCTTTCTTTACCGGACGCCATGTATCACCGTTTCCGTCCATCACACCTTTTCCGGTGATGGCAACGTTTTCAGCGTTGAGAGCTGATATCGGTGACTGGCAGCGGCGTGTTTCCAGTCCTTCGAATGAAGTTTTGACGATAGGATACTGTGTGTGGTCGGCTGTAAACAGAACCAGTGCGTTTTCTTCCAGATATAAATTGATGTTGCTTTGCAGTACGATAGGACCGGTAAGCCACAGTCCCGCAGGTACGATAACCTTACCGCCACCCTTTTCGGCTACAGCCTTGATAGCTTTGTCGAAAGCTTCTGTATTGAGCGTAATACCGTCGGCTACAGCACCGAATTCAGTAATAGAACGCGAATAATCGGGGAATACCGGCAGCTGAACCTTATTCATCTGAAATGGCAGTTCACTGTAGATGTTATCGGCTTCTGTTGCATTTTTTGCCGTTACACTGTTTGTGTAGCCCAGTGCAAAAGCTGCGATGCATACTGATAAAGCCCATTGTCTTAAGTTGCTAAATGTAATCATGAGCGCTAATATTTATGTTTATCTTGTTGTTCTTTTACTCTATATTAAATAAAGGTGAGGTTTTCTTGAATGTACTTATTATCCTTAGCGCCCGGCAACGTTCTTTCACAGAAGGTTGACAGGCAGGATAATAAAGACCTTTTTTTAACCTAATTTCTAACCTTAATAAATATTATGAAAAACCTCTTGTTGATGTTTACAAAATTAGCAGGTTCGCATGAAAACGATGTGAACATTTTGATTCAATAGGTGAAAAAAATGTGCAATCTTGTGTTTTTATATATGAAAAATTGACAAAAGATGCATTCTTTGGTATGCAGGGGGGAATATTGTTCATTTTTCATAGATTCATGCCTGAAAATGTCAGGATTAACAGAATTGTTTGTATCTTTGCCCCAAATTTATAATAAAAAAAGTATGAGTTATAATTTACTGAAAGGAAAAAGAGGTATTGTTTTTGGTGCTCTGAATGAACAGTCTATTGCATGGAAAGTTGCAGAAAAAGCTGTTGAAGAAGGAGCAGTGATCACTTTGTCCAATACTCCTGTTGCTGTCCGTATGGGAGAAGTTTCTGCATTGGCAGAAAAGCTGAATTGCGAAGTGATTCCGGCAGACGCTACAAGCGTAGAAGATTTGGAAAACGTTTTCAAGCGTTCAATGGAGGTATTGGGAGGTAAAATCGACTTTGTACTGCACTCTATAGGTATGTCACCTAACGTACGTAAGAAACGTACTTACGATGACCTTGACTATGATATGTTGAACAAAACGCTGGATATTTCAGCCGTTTCATTCCATAAGATGATTCAGTCGGCTAAAAAACTGAATGCTATCAACGAATACGGTTCTATCGTTGCACTGAGCTATGTAGCTGCACAGCGTACATTCTACGGTTACAATGATATGGCAGATGCGAAAGCTTTGCTTGAATCTATCGCACGTAGCTTCGGTTACATTTACGGACGCGAACATCACGTACGTATCAATACCATTTCACAGTCGCCTACCATGACTACTGCCGGATCGGGAGTAAAAGGTATGGATAAACTGTTCGACTTTGCCAACCGCATGTCGCCTCTGGGCAATGCTTCGGCTGACGAATGTGCTGACTACTGTATCGTAATGTTCTCTGACCTTACTCGTAAAGTCACTATGCAGAACCTGTTCCACGATGGAGGTTTCTCTAGCATAGGTATGAGTCTTCGTGCTATGGCTACTTACGAAAAGGGTCTGGATGAATACAAAGACGAAAACGGAAATATTATCTACGGATAATATCTGACGGATAAACTGTTTACATGAGAAAATTTATATTCATATTACTAAGCATCGTTGTACTTGTTTCCTGCCATACAGGAGAGCAAGACGGCGATGTTTTGCTTAATAAGAATATAAAGGTTTTCCGTTACGACCGTCTGCAATTTGAGGCCACGGCAATGAACAGCTTCTCGGCATTGCAGAAAATGAGCCTCGACTGTCCGCGTGCTACCAAGATTCTGATAGAAGATGTGCTCATGCTGGGTACAGTAGACGAGCCGGCTATCAACGAACGCTTGTGTGAGTATTACTCGGACACAATTTTGCTCCGGCTGATGCAGGATGCGACCGAGAAGTTCAAAGATATGACTTCCCTTGAAAAGGGATTTACCGAAGGTTTTCACCGTTTGCGGGAAGAGATACCTTCATTTCCCATACCGGCAGTCTACTCGCAAATCTCAGCACTCAACCAGTCGGTAGTGGTGGGCGACAGCTTGCTGGGCTTCAGTATTGACAAGTACATGGGCGAAGACTATCCGCTTTATCGCCGGTATTATTACGACTATCAGCGCCGCTCGATGAATCCGAACCGGATACTTCCCGACTGTTTTACCTTCTATCTGCTTAGCTTATATCCGTTTGAATGGCATCCGGGACACCGTTCGCTATACGATGTCATCATGCACCAGGGAAAAATACACTGGGTAGTGCGTAAGGTACTTAAGATGAAATCGAACGGAGCAATGCTGGGATATAGCAGCGAGGAAGAAGACTGGTGCAAGGAACATGAGAAGGAGATGTGGAAATGGATGAAAGAAAGGGGACATCTCGCGAGTACAGACCCGATGCTGATTCGTGCATATACACATTCCGATCCGAGCATGGTACTCAACGGTGAGAAGATTCCGCCGGTAATAGGCTTATGGCTGGGAATGCAGCTTGTAGAAAAATACATGAAGCAACACTCTGACGTGAGTATTGCCACACTGCTGGAACGTACTGATTTCGGCAATCTGACTTTAGACTGAGCTACAAAAATATAGATTATAGACAATCATGGATACAGCATTATACTTGCTGCCGGTAACTCTTGGTGATACTCCGGTAGAAAAAGTCCTTCCTTCGTACAATAGAGAAATCATTCTGCAGATTCGTCATTTTATCGTAGAGGATGTGCGCTCGGCACGCCGCTTCCTGAAAAAAGTGGATCGGGATATCAATATCGACGAACTGACGTTTTATCCGTTGAACAAACATACGTCACCCGAAGCTATCTCGGGTTATCTGAAACCGTTGCAGGAAGGAAACTCCATGGGAGTAATCTCGGAAGCAGGTTGTCCGGCCGTTGCCGATCCGGGAGCAGACGTTGTAGCTATCGCACAGCGCAAGAATCTGAAGGTGGTTCCTTTGGTGGGACCGTCGTCTATTATCCTGTCGGTCATGGGTTCGGGCTTCAACGGACAAAGTTTCGCTTTCCACGGTTATCTGCCTATCGAACCGGGAGAACGTCAGAAAAGATTGAAGGAACTGGAACAACGGGTATACAGTGAGCATCAGACACAGCTTTTCATCGAAACACCTTACCGTAACAACAAGATGCTGGAGGATATCTTGAAAGCCTGCCGTCCGCAAACCAAACTTTGTGTGGCTGCCAATATTACCTGTGAGGGGGAATATATCAAAACCAAGACAGTTCAGGAATGGAAAGGTCATTTGCCCGACCTTTCAAAGATACCGTGCATATTTTTGATTTATAAATAAAAATACTATTCGGAAGCACCGAATGCCTTCCACATTTCTGCTGCCATCTGAAGTGTATCCAGTTCCGAAAGCAGGGAAGGACTGTATCTGCGTGCAGCGGTTTCGCTTATTTCATCGAAAGAAAAGAATCTGCCTCCGGTTATTTTCTGTAGGTCTGTTTCGTTCTGGAGAGGGAGAATGTACAACGATACGCGTTGCTGGTTGTCGGCATCGCATGATGTAGTTGTATATTTCAATATAAGCCGTGGGGTAGTATTTTTCGAAGCACATATTTTTTTAGCGATGCGTGCGGCGTATTCGCTGCTCTTTTCGATTGGTCCCTCAAAAGGACTTTCTACAGCAATATCCCACATGGGAGCGTTTTCGTATTTTTCGTCAGGACATCCGGTACGTTGTTTCAGGTAGATTTTTCCGTCGTGTACTACTGCAATGCGCACCAGACTATAACGGAAGTTTTCCTGAAGTGCGAGATGGATTCCTACTACATTGATGACCAGGCACAGCACATAGATAATAACCGGTATGCCGTACATCAGGAAGAAAGAACCCTCTTCCAAAAACAGATGTTCGATATGGTCTACAAAAAGCAGGATAGTAAGATGCAGTGATGAAAGTATTACAATGGTTTTTGCTTCCAGAACAAAAGAAAAACAGTTTCTCAGATGCAGCCGTTCTTGCAGTTCCTTGTAGATTTCGGGAGCTGTGATATGGATAAATGCCACAATGAGCAGCAACAGCTCCAGTATGGGAGTAATGCTTCCGTATGGAATAAATTTGTAGCCTGTAAACAGGCGAAGTACGAAGCAGGAACCTATGCCTATACTACCTAGCAGAAGGAAAAAATTCAGATCCTTCAGGCGTACAATGCCGTATAACAGCAGACCGAGGCAGACTATAAAACCTATTCCCAGCACTATTGTATTTTGGAAAAAATGCAAACATATCAGTGTTGCTATGATAGGCAACAGTCCGAGCGATACTATCTTGTTTCTGTATTTTAATATAAGTTTCATCATCTGCCGTGGTCTTTTTTATAGGTGTAACAAGGTTCTTTTCCGAATTGTTCACTTATAGCGGATGTGTTTTTCGGCATGATAGGAAGAACGTACCAGCGGACCGCTTTCTACTGTGGCAAATCCTTTCTTTTCTCCTGTTTCCTTGTAGCGGGCAAATTGTTCGGGTGTGACATACTCATGAACGGGATAATGTTTCCGGCTCGGCTGGAGATATTGTCCAATGGTGAGAATGCGGCAGCCGTTTGCCAGCAGGTCGTCCATAGTCTGTTCTACTTCTTCAGGAGTTTCTCCCAGTCCTACCATGATGCCCGACTTGGCCGTTATTCCACTCTCGGCTATCTGGCGGATAACTTCCAGACTTCGGTCGTAGGTTGCCACGCTTCTTACCAGCGGGCTGATGCGGCGTACGGTTTCCATGTTGTGTGAAATTATATCAGGATGGGCGTCGGTTATCATGCGGATCAGTTCTTCCCTACCTTGAAAGTCGGGGATGAGTGTTTCCAGTGTTGTATTCGGATTGACTTTTTTAATCGCTTTGATTGTGGCAGCCCAGTGAGCAGCTCCCAGATCAGGCAGGTCGTCGCGGTCTACCGAGGTGACAACGGCATGATCCAGTTTCATCAGACGGACCGATTCGGCTACCCGTTCAGGCTCCTGAGTGTCGAGCGGAAGCGGTTTCCCGCTGAGGGTGTTACAGAATTTGCATGAGCGGGTACAGATAGCACCACCTATCATGAAAGTAGCCGTTCCTTTTCCCCAGCACTCGCCCAGATTCGGACAACGGCCGCTGCTGCATATCGTATGCAGTTTATGCGTATCGACAATGCGTTTTGTATCGGTATAGCGTGCATTGGTTCCGATAGTTATTTTCAGCCATTCAGGCTTTTTTACGTGTTCCATAGTATATTAGTCTAAGAATGAGAAATGAGGAATTAAAAACCGTCGCCTTGTATCGGCAGTAGAATTTTTAATTCCTCATGACTCTCAATATATGATTATTAGTTTATTTCAGCTTTTCGATAAAGAAGTTGGCTACACGGTTCATCAGATGATTGCGTGTGTTGCCGCCGAAGATGCTGTGATTGCGGTTGGTATATACCTGCATGTCGAACTGTATGCCTGCCTGTACCAGTGCTTCACTGTATTCGGCGCAGTTCTGGTAGTGCACGTTGTCATCGGCTGTTCCGTGTATCAGAAGCAGGTCGCCATGCAGTTTCGGAGCACGGAGGATAGCCGAACCGGCATTGTAACCGTCGCCGTTTTCCTTCGGTGTACGCATGAAGCGTTCAGTATATACTGTATCGTAGAAGCGCCAGTCGCTTGGAGCTGCAATCGCCACACCAGCCTTGAATACAGGTGTACCTTCACTCATCGACATCAGTGTATTGTAACCTCCGAAGCTCCATCCCCAGATACCGATGCGGTTTCCGTCGATGTAAGGCAGTGAGGACAGATGTTTGGCAGCTTCTACCTGGTCGTGCGATTCTTTTACTCCCAGGAAGCAGTATGTACATTTTTCAAAGTCCACACCGCGTCCGCCTGTACCACGTCCGTCGACACATACCATGACAAAACCTTTGTCGCACATGTAAGCTTCGAACATGCCTCCATCACTGAAGCTTCCGATGCCCCATCTGTCGAGTACCTGCTGCGAACCCGGTCCGCTGTACTGGTGCATGATGACCGGATATTTCTTGCTTGGATCGAAGTTGGCAGGTCTCATCATCCAGCCGTTCAACTCTACACCTTCGGTTGTACGGAAACTGAAAAACTCTTTTTTCGGCATGTTCAGTGTAGCAACTTCCGATTTCAGTTTCGAGTTGTCCAATAGTGTAGTCAGCTCCTTACCCTTGTTATTGTTTATCGTTATCAGTGTAGGAGTGTCGATATTAGAGAAATTATTGATATAATACGACAGGTTGGTACTGAATATTGCCGAGTTGGTTCCCGTGCGGGTAGAAAGTTTGATAGTCTTTCCTTTGGCATCGGTCTTGTAGACAGCCGTACGCAACGGACTTTCCTCGTTGCTGGTATAGTAGAACGTATTGGTTGGCTTATCCCATCCCAGGAAATCCTTCACTTCGAACTTACCTTTGGTAACTTGTTTGATCAGGTTTCCTCCGATAGTATACAAGTACAAGTGATTGTATCCGTCGCGTTCACTCATCATTACGATATTTTCCGGATAGAAAACAATGTCAGAATAAGCCTGTTCCTTGATGTACTGTTCGGCTTCGTCGCGTATAGTAAGCTTGCACAGTGCGCTTCTCGGGTTGGCCATATAGATGTCGAACCGGTTCTGGTGGCGGTTCAGTGTCATGATGGCAAGTTTTTCAGGATCGGAAGTAAACTTGATACGTGGAATGTATCCGTCTTCGTCGAGCGGCAAATCCATTTTACGTGTAACGTGGCTCTTGATATCGTATGTGTGTACACTGACTTTCGAATTCATTTCGCCGGCTTTCGGGTACTTGTATTCGTAAGCTCCCGGATAAGTGGCATACTGGCTCTTTTCGGGGGCCATACCTTTGTACCACGGGAAGCTGAACATGGGAACCTGACTCTCGTCGAAACGGATATAGGCAATCATTTTGCTGTCGGCACTGAAGTCGAAAGCGCGGTTGAAAGAGAACTCCTCTTCATATCGATTTGCGCGTATTCCCGGTTGTTGTATTCACCGTCCTTTGTAACCTGCGATTCGCTGTTGCCGAAAAGCAGCTTCACAAGGAAAATATTGTTGTTGCGTACGAAAGCAACCTGGAAGCCGTCGGGTGAAAACAGTGGAACCTGCTGAGGACCGTTTTTAGAAAGCGGTTCCATCTTGTTGTTTTTCACGTTGTATATGTAATACTCGGCAGTGAACGAATGACGGTAGATGGGTTTCGTGTCTGTCTGAATCAGAATCAGCTTTTCGTCGGGCGACATGATATAATCGTCGAACGACTTTACGGGGCAATCTCTTGCCGTAGTAACATCGAATATCGCTTCTACTTCCTTGCCCGTTTTGAACGAGTATTTCACGATACGTTTTTTGTCAGAACTCATCTGCGTGTAATGTTCTCCGTCCAGCATTGGTTTGATGCCGTAGATACTTTGTGCACGGTAGGTTCCTTGTGCTACATCTTGCAGGCTGACCTTACGCTGTGCCTGTGCTCCGATAACGAAAGCCAGCAGGCAGAATAATGCAATCAGTTTTTTCATTGTGTAGATATGCTTGTTTTTATTATTATTCATACTTACCTGAAGCAAAGGTATAAAAAAATGCAATCCCCCTTTCTTGCGTTACATCGAAAAATGCCGATTGCAGATGTTTTCTCGTTTACTTCACACTTTTTAATAGCTTTGCCGAGGTTTTCGGTAAGGTTTAGGCAGGTAGTATATTATACGTCAGGAAAATACAGCAAGTTTTTATATGAAGTTTTAAAAAAACGTCGGGTAGTTTTCCATACATTATCTTGATATTTTGCCGGACTTGTCCGGAAGAAAGCTTTCGTGATGCAATGGGAAAATTTGTTTTTCAGGATTTTTTTTAGTTATAAACTTTCTTATATCTTTGCCGTATCTAAAACGATATGAATTTGTATGGGGAAAAGTTTATTTCTAACGGTGATATATGCTGTGTGCAGCCTGTGTTACATGGCAGCGCAAGGACTTGTCAATGTGAAGCACTATTCGGTGAAGGACGGTATGTCGCAGAATACGGTGCAGGGAGTCTTGCAGGACAATGAGGGTTACATCTGGATGGCTACCTGGAACGGACTGGAAAAGTTTGATGGTTATTCCTTTAAAAACTATAAGACATATCCTACAGACAAGGTCAAGCTTCAGTATAACCGTCTGGTGAATCTGCAATTCGGAGGTAATCAGATGCTGGTGTGCCAGAGTTACGACAGAAGGGTGTATCTGTTCGATATACGCCGGGAGTGTTTTGAGGATGTATTTGTCTATCATCCGGAGGTAAAGTTGTGTACGGCTGCCTCGAAAATTATCACCCTTCCAAACGGAATGGTGTGGATTGTAGGTACGAATGGTGATTTGTGGCGTATCGATTGTTTCAGGTATAAAGACAAGGGAGGGCTGGTATACTTGCCTGCCCATTCGGATGCGGAACGCAAACGATACGTGTTCACAGTCTCACTCGATATGCAGGGCAATGAGTGGGTGCTGACAGACAAAGGATATTTTGTATATGGCAATAACGCACTGAAAGGAAATGATGCTTATCGATATACCGCTAGTGTCGGCAAGCGATTTTTTGTGGCAGATAGTAGAAACAAGCTGATGGAATACCTTCCGGAAAAGGGACTATCTGACGTACGTCTATCTCGTCCGGCAGAAAATATCCGGCAGATTTTTCCTCTTTCCGACGGATTGCTGGGTATATTGATGAAGAGAAGCTTTGCAGTTTATAATCCGGCAGACGGAAAGTCGGTTTCATTGTTACTCGACGAAACTCAGGAGGATTTTCAGCCGGTTTATATTTTTCAGGATTCGAAAAAGAATATATGGGTGCAAAACAAGCTCAAGCATATAGTCAGGTTGGATCCGAAGTGCCGGCAAGCTGAGTTTCTGGACTATCCCCGCCGACAGGCAAGTGAAGATGAAGCCTGTTTTATCCATGAAGATGAGTATGGTCATATATGGGCGTATTCTAATAATGGCTTTTTCTCGTATTACAATCCTAAAAAGCATGTGTTTCAACAGAGCTATATGTTGAACGATGCTACCAAAACGATGTACGAAGGTATCAACCGGGTTTATTACATAGACAATCATAAAAATGTATGGATGGCTCAGGAAGGCGGAATTGACCGTATTGCTTTTCTGAATACAAATTTTGAGTATCTCAACACGTCCAGTGCATTGGTCAGGGGCTTGTACATCGATTCGCGCGGAAGAATCTGGGTGGCATCGAAGGACGGAATGGTGAAGGTGTACGATAAAGATTTCGGATATTGCGGAAACCTGAGTCCTGACGGCAGAATCGTAAAAGACGGTTCGGTGGTGTTTGGAGCTAACATTTATTCTTTCTTTGAAGATAGCCGTGGAAATTTCTGGATAGGAAGCCGCGGTAACGGGTTGTTTGTAGGCAAACCTCGTGGAGAAGGGTATGTCTTTAAACACTATCAGATTGAGGAAAACAATCTGGACGGGATAAACTGTAATTCGGTTTATTCTATAGCACAAGACCGTTTCGGGCATATCTGGGTAGGAACATATGAGGGTGGCTTGAATCTTGCCGTAGGTGAGCCGGAGAATCTGCACTTTATAAATGTTACCAACAAGCTGAAAAAAAATTATCCCTCCGGAAAATGTATCCCCCTTTTTGGGTGTAGGTGCAAAAAACGCACTGCACGGGTGCAGCGCGTTTC
>OGXI01003652.1_pt1 | contig 10134 bp, 5 predicted proteins | sample 1576221 | NCBI WGS metagenome assembly OGXI01 (sample SAMEA3541523, study PRJEB24748) | human gut metagenome | biome: human gut; feature: human-associated habitat; material: faeces | place: China | collected 2012
TGTATCAGGTGTACACCTACTACGGCATCCCGGTTCCAAAAAACATTGCCGGCATCATGCTGGGCGCCATTCTCTCGGATACCGTCATATTCAGATCGGCGACAGCCACTGACAAAGACCTTGAATCGGCAAATGCACTGGCAAAAATTGCAGGAGTTGACGACATAGCGGCGCTTGGCATGAAACTCTTTGCCATCAAATCCGACATTAGCCAGAAGGGCAGCATGGAACTGCTTCAGAGAGATTACAAGGAATTCAATATGAACGGCCAGAAAATCGGGATCGCCCAGCTTGAAATGACCGATTCTACGCCTGCCCTGAAACGCAAAGCCGGTTTTCTTTCTGCCATGAAAGATATGAAGGAAAAAACGCATAGCCAGTCTGTCCTGTTCATGCTGACAGACATCATGCAGGGCAATACCACCCTGCTGGTTGTCTCCGACAATCCCCAACTGATCGAGAATGCCTTTTCGAAAAAAATCGTCAATGACGAAATGAAGCTTCCGGGTGTCATGAGCCGGAAAAAACAGCTCATTCCCGATCTGGAAAAAGCATTCAGGAAATAAGCTGATCCAGCATTTGAGATCAAAAAAACCGGGCAATCCCCGGTTTTTTTGATTCCAGTGTCCGACCGGACACAGAGGCAACAGACTATCAGAACTTGTACCGGAAAGAGACGGCTGCCGCCTGCCCCGTCCGGTTTTCTGAAGCCTGAATGCCGTAAGTCAAACCGAAAGTCGCATTGCCTTTCGACGCCGAAATTCCCAGACCACCGGCAAACGTAATGGAATCAACCACTTCAGTTGAGAGACTTGAAGCTGCATCCAGCCCCGGTATTCTCGCAACTGATCGGGCTTTCAGATCACCTGCTGCGGCAATAATACCGACGGATGCTTTCGGTTTCACCATCCAGCCATTTTGTGATTTGAGATTTTTCTCAAACGCCACGCCCAGCGGGAAGCTCCATATATTCTGGGTATCGCTTTCCATGTTGAAAACCGTCTGGCCTGCATTCGTCACGTCGAAACCGTTGGTCTTGAGATGCGTGTAATGAACCCCTGCATAAGGGATCACATCGACATTTGGCGTTTCGAAGCGATATTCCCCTTTCACGCCCACATCCCATGCGCTCGCATGTGTATCAGCGGAAAGACTGCCCATTTGCATGGAAGACGGCAACTCCTGAGTGATATCGTTCTTGCTGCGACTGTATCCCAATGAACCGGTCACGGACAGATTGTCTTTCGTCCAGCCCGAATACAGCCTGATTCCCCAGAAATCGACATCGTTTTTCGTCTTGTTGAAATCGCCCCTGCTCTTGACGTCCCCCGTACCGACCGAAACCGCAGCGCCTGAGCGCCACTTCGCGTTATCCTTGCCGGTTACAGTATAGTCGCCACCGAGAATCATGCCACCCAGACTGCTCTGGTAACTGTTGCTGAAATTACCTGCCTTCATGCCTGACACGTCGTTATACAGATAAAGCGGCGTGAACCAGACGCTAGCACCATCGGCCAGCATACCGGTTTTTTCCTGACGCCACTGGCCATTGGCATCCTTGTAAGATGCCCTGACCTGATCGTTCGCACCACTGAAGCGGTCATAAATGGCATTCGTATTTGCCGTTGAAACGGAATACAGCGTATCGGCAATCGCTGCCGTCGCATTCAGGCGCGCCGCTCCATCGATCGTTGCGGCGGCAAGCCGGATATCGTTCGATCCGACGAAACTGTCACTGGTCGCACGACTGATGAACTTCACTCCGGCATTCGCTGAATCCACATCCGCGCCCATGACGGCAACCATCCGGTTGATCATGTTTGCCGTGCTGCTTTTCAGCAAAGGAAACGCCAGTTCGGCATTATTCTGGGTCAGGGTAACCGTCCAGTCATTTCCGACAATGTCACTTTTGGCCGTCAAAAGAGCCGTATCGGATTTGGTGATCAACTCCCCATTTTCATTAAGGGTGAAATCACCGATGACCTGATAAGTCCCGCTCTGGCCGCCCGAGACAAGGAAATTAACCTTGTCACCTGCATTCGTACCCAAATTGAATGTTCCACCGCCAGATCCCGCAGATAGTATTGGCGAATTCTGCTTCAGTTCGCTGCCGTTTACCATGAACAGGGAATTATTGGCAAACGTTACTTCGCCCTTCACAGCCTGATTGGAGACTGCAGCCCCGTCAACAGTAATTCCTCCAAAGTCTTTATCGAGTGTAAACGGCTTCCACAAAGCCAGCGCAGCACTGACCTGCCCTGCATTTCCACCCCATTGATAAACGGACTTGTTGAAAGAAACGATAGCATTATCGACCGTCGTATCACCCAGAACGGCCAGGGAATTCTGGCCTACCGTGATGAGGCCGTTAATATCGCCATTACCGGCAAAACTGTTCAATGCCAGATGAGACGCATTCATGATCGTGTCGGCACCCGTTCCTGTCCAGACAGGATCCAGAACAATGCTGGCTCCTTTCAGGTCAGCCTGATCGACCACCAGTTTGCCTGCACTCACACCGGAACCGACTGCGATCATTGTATCGGCGCTAGCAACCAGATTTTGTGTAGTCAATGTTCCTGTCACCCCCATTTGGGCCGTTCCATTCAATTTGACGGTGGACGTATTCAAGGCGGCATTACCTCCCACATTGACTTCATTACCGGCACCGGCCTCAATCCCCTGAGTCACATTGAATTCACCATTTGCCACGGCAACGGAACCTGAAACGCTGCCGTTTAAAGTACCGTTTGTTTTCTTGCCTGCATCGCCGGTGACATCGCCCAGCACGACACTGCCGGTAATGACAGTATTGACCTCGGCACCATCTTTTCCCGTAACCAGCTGGCCGCCACTATTTGATCCGGCCAGTGTCAGCACGCTGTTTTTGGTATTGAGTTTGAGATCCCTGTCTGTAGCGGCGTTTTCGACCTGCAACGCGGCTACACCGGTATTTTTTCCTGTATTCAGATCGACAGTGTTGTCAGAACCCGCACTTGCCGTTGCCTGTACTTCCGTCGCATGAATACCGGAAAGATCATCCAGTTTGACTGGCGTATCCTGCTGAACCTGAATCGTCACACCGGCCAACTGGACGGAACCGTGTCCGGACACATTTTGCAGTGCGCTGATCTTGTTCTGATAATCCGTCAGGCTCATTAGAGAACCGCTAAAATCACCAGACAGCGACAGCACACCATTATTGTCCAGAGTCTTATCGACCTTTTTGGTGACTTCCGAAAAATCATCATATCTGGCTGTGATAGCGCCCAGTTTGCCGACTTCAAATTTCGCGGCATCTGTCGAAACGGCAAGATGACCCGCAGATACGTCCAGTTTTCCATTGTTGACAAGAAGTGAACTGCCACTGCCGATAGTCAGGGTCGAATTCACGTTCTTCAATGCCAGCAAACCTCCATCGATCTGGACATTGCCTTCATATTTGTCAAGCTGGCCGTTAACGATCATATTGCCGCCACCCGTCTTGACCAGCCAGCTGTTTGCTGTACCCGCAATGGAATCGGTTGAATCGTTTTTGGTTTCAAGCGATAAAGGGTCATTCCCGACAGTCAGGGTTTTTCCGGTTGCAACATTGAAAGTGGCTTTGGCAGCCATGCTGCCGGTGGATTCCAGATAAAGAAAACCGCCTTTGGCGTTTTCGCCGTGAACACTGTTTCCGGTATAGGACATGTCCTGACTGATGTTGAATGTCAGATCTGCATAACGGTTCATCACTGCACCGCCATAGGCATAGGCATTCACATTCTTTCCTGTACTGGACGTCGCCGTATTGTTATTGAAACTGACGTCGTTCAATGTCACCGACAGAGGATGACTTGCGTCATCGGATTTGACATATAAACCACCTCCTCTTGCCGTATCCCATTCCGAGTCCTTGATAACGTCAGCGGCAGCGGCACTGTTGATGGAATTTCCGGAAATGCTGGAGTTCGTAATGGTGATGACATTTTTTTCACTTGTATTCCAGGGACTGTTCCGGATATGAATTCCGCCACCAAGCACATCATGAGTGTCCTCTTCCCCCTTGGCCGGTTTGTCCGTTTCAAGCAGTATTCCAGTATTGTTATCAAACGAAGAGTTGATAATCATACCGGACGTTATTCCCCAAAGAGAAACCCCTGTCCCGGCAACAGACGCATTCCTGTCCTGACTCGCGGTGTTATTGTTGACATGCAAGCCATCGGCATAAAGAGTGCCACCAGACTGATAAAAACCGGCTCCCTGTACCTGCATGTTACTGCCCGCTGTCGTATTGGAAATCGTGACATTGTTCAATACTGTTTTTGATCCGGTAACGCCCAATGCACCTCCATACGTCCCATTGGTACTTCCCATCAGATCTTCACTGTAGGACGAGTTGTTCGTAATCTTTACATTGCTCAGATTCACTGATCCACCGGAGACATTAATGCCGCCAGCCTTGGGGTTACCCACTACTCCGGGACCAGCCGTAACCCTGTTATTATCGAAGACGGCATTACTGACATTTAGCGTTTCATCCGATTTCAGAATTGCCGTGAGCGTTCCGGCAGAAGGACTGTTCCAGGTGGTATTACTGGAAAAGTGATTATTGCTGAAATCGGCAGAATTCTGGACATTGAATATTTTGCGATCCTCTGAAACCTGAACATAATTGCCTCCGGTTTCGACAACGCCGCCATTGATCAAGACGATATTGGCTGGCTCGGCAAGTGCCACATTCGCCCCCAATCCTGCCAGAGACAGGGAAAGCAACAGCGCCTGTCCTGATTTAACAAGGTCTTTTCTTGCCGTGCCCCCTTTTTTTCCACGGGTACGGGCAAGTTCAGAAACGACTACCCTGGCAAAACGGGTTTTACTCCATATAATTTGATAACAACGATTCATATTGCCTCCCGATGGAACTTATATTCCGGTTCAACTACCGGAATCCCATATCTCATCAATAAAATAATAAACATTTATAAACAATCAATCCGCCCTTTATATACGCAATCTTATTTAAAATATTGCTTTTAGGCAACATTTATTGCAAAATAAAATTATTATATATATCAACAATATAAAAATATTTATTTCCAAAATACAACAATTTATCCTTAAAGAATATAAAATTTCTGCCCGTCGATTTTCGTAACCGGAAAAGCAGAATGAAAAATGCAACCACTTAATGTTTAATTAATGAAGAGCCAACTTAAAAAAATTAAACACCGAAAGACAAATAACAAAAAAAGCCGGACAGAAAACTGTCCGGCTTTTAAATACAACTGTTTTGAATTTTTACTGAAATCGATCAGGCCAGATCAATCGAACGCTTTGTTCATCACTTGATCGAATCCAGCTTTTCTTCCAGCGCTTCTGGTGGAATGGACCCTTCTTCACGGGTACCGTCGGCAAAATAAATCGTTGGTGTCGCCCGTATCTGCAGTTCTTCTCCCAGTTTCAGAATGTCATCGTTGGGAAAAGCGCAACCGGGCTTGGCTGCAGGTGGTCGCTTTCTTTCTACCATCCAGTCGTCCCATGCTTTTGCAGGATCGGGAGAGCACCAGATCGCGTGTGACAGATACATCGAATCGACCGACAGGATATTGTAGGGAAAAACGTAAATCGTAATGTTATCGACCTGACGTAATCCATCTTCGAACTGCTGGCAATAATGACAATTCGGATCGGCAAAAACGGCAATCACCCGTTTGCCGTCACCCTTGACGATTTTGATAGCCAGCTCTTTAGGCAAACCGATTTTTTCCATGTGTGGCCTTCTTTCTCTTTCATTGATAAAAATGTGCCCGAAGTCGTACCGGATACAAAGGCAGCAGAATGAAAAGCTTAGGGAAATCGGGAATGAAACGCGTGATCTCACACAAAAAAATGGAAAACTGTCCGTTCGATGATTAGTCGCATATGACGGAAAATAAAAGCAACAGGCGCATTTTTCTTCAACGGGAGAATAATCAAATTGAACAGGGATATTGAGAAACCGGCGACTTTCACTCACAATAGAGCGATTTCATTTTGCACGGTATTTTTATCCACCTTCCAGCCATAAAAACAGCCTGACAATGTCCCGACCAACAGCAAGCCAGAACAATACGGCCACAACGGCAGAATCCGGTTTGCCGCGTCGTACTTTCGGTTTGCGCGAAGCCATCACATTGATAGTCGGCATCGTTATCGGCGCCGGTATCTTCAAGACCCCGGCCGTTGTCGCCAGCATGACAGGCGATACGACTTCCATGTTTCTCGCATGGATCGCCGGAGGCGTCGTTTCCCTGATCGGTGCCCTGTGCTATGCCGAACTGGCGACGGCATACCCGAATGCCGGTGGCGATTATTACTTCCTGCACAGGGCTTACGGACGTTCCGTTTCTTTCCTGTTCGGCTGGGCACGGCTTTCCGTCATCACTACCGGCTCGATCGCACTCCTGTCTTTCGTTTTCGGCGATTACATGAACCAGGTCGTTTCTCTGGACTGGTCCGGTTCCGGTTCAGGCACGACTGTATACGCCATCGGCGTCATCCTGATCCTTTCATGGGTCAACCTGAAAAACGTCCGTTCCGGCATGGCGACCCAGACCTTTTTCACGACCCTCCAGGTCATCTGCCTGCTGGCCATTGTAGCAACGTCCATCTATCTCTTTGCGACAGGCTCATCCGGTGACACCACTGCGCCTGTCGTCAACGCTTTGCCTGAACCGTCTTCGTTCAGTTCCAGCTTCGGGCTGGCAATGGTATTCGTGTTGCTGACTTTCGGCGGCTGGAACGAAGCGGCCTACATCAGCGCGGAAATGAAAGGCAGCCATCGCAACATGGTCAAAGCCCTGACCTTTTCCATCCTGATCATCACCACGCTCTACATTCTCATGACATGGGCTTACTGGCAGGGGCTGGGCTTTCACGGCATGATGCGCTCCCACGCCATCGCAGCCGACCTGATGCAAATCGCTTTCGGCCCTGCCGCCCAAAAAATCATTTCCCTGATGATCGCCATTTCCGCCCTCACCTCGATCAACGCCACCATCATTGTCGGCGCCCGCACCAGTTACGCCATGGGACGTGACTGGCCCTTGCTGCACAAACTCGGCATATGGGATACTGCACGCGATACACCCGCGAATGCCTTGTGGGTACAGTGCATCGCGTCATTACTGCTCGTCGTATTGGGAGGATGGATAGGCAGCGGATTCAAATCCATGGTTGAATTCACCGCGCCGGTTTTCTGGATATTTTTCCTGCTGGCCGGGATTTCCCTTTTCGTGCTCAGGATCCGTGAACCCCAAACGCCACGCCCCTTCAAGGTACCGCTCTATCCGCTCGTCCCCCTGATTTTCTGCGCAACCTGCACCTATATGTTATGGTCGAGCCTCTCATACGTATATGACCAGTCACTCGGTGGCATCAATGCCGCCTGGATCGGTGTTGGGGTATTATTGATCGGAGTCATGCTTCTGCTACTGATCAACCGGATCGCCCCCGATCAAAAACAGGCCGACACCGTCACTTCAGATTAAATTTCAAGGAGAATCGCATTTCATGAGTTCGCCCAAACGCACCATTCTGACCATCGCCGCCTTTGTATTTGTCGCCGTACTCATCCCGATCATTGTCATCATCACGGCCAAAAACCAGTTCGGGCTCGATGAAATGATGGGCCCGGAACTTGACGCCGGATTCATCGCCACCTGGCCTGAAACGGCCGACGGCATGGTCAAACTGGCTGACGTCAACAAGGACGACCTCGTTTACGATCTGGGATGCGGCGACGGACGCATCGTCATTGCCGCAGCCAAACTTCGCGGGGCACATGGCGTCGGCCTTGACCTCAATCCGAAACGGGTTGAAGAAGCCAAAGCCAACGCCAAAGCCGCCGGAGTGGAGCACCTGACCGAATTCAAACTGGGTAATTTCTACAAGGACGACTTTTCCGACGCCACCGTCGTCATGCTCTACCTGCCCCAGTCAATCAATTACGAACTGCGTCCGATACTCTGGAAACAGTTGAAAGTCGGTGCCCGCGTCGTCTCCAACGAATCCGACATGGGCCCCGAATGGCCAGCCGAGAAGATCGAAAAAGTCGGTACTAAAACGATCTACTACTGGACGATTACCGAAGAGCAGAAACGAAAGGCCGCGCTGATACCGGACAGAACTGATGCCTGACATTCCTGACCATTGTTATGCTCCGGTCACAAACACTATTTTGTTGCATGGAGTTTGTGACAGGAAGGTCGAAACAGTAACCAGTTCGTACTGATACCTTCTTCTTGTCCGGTCAGACACAGACAAAACCGTACGCTGTTGCCCCCGTTTCGTTTTCTCCATTCCATGTTTGAAATCGTTTCATTTGCCAAGCTGCAGAAAAACACGTTGACGAGCGGGTCAATCGCTATCGGAATCTGGCCAAGCCACCTTCCCATCGCCTTCCCCTCTTCAACAACGACAAACTAAAATGCGACGTTGATTGCATTCAGTTCGTCCAAAGTTTCTGCAACATCGATAGCGGCCTCAATCTGCCACTTGATCTGACACAGCCGCTGTGAATTGACGGCGATTTCTTTCCTCATCATTTCCAACTGTTCTTTCGTCACTTTATGAAAACTATTGTCGTATGAACGAAACAATGTGCTTTCTTCCGGTTTGAGAACCAGTACCAACCCTTCGATGTTCCTGTTCGCCTTCTCGTCAGCGTTGATTTCAAAACCGGCTGACGAGAGACAATGAGCGGTTTGGGAGGCTTTTTCAAATGCAGTGCCCAGTTCAATCAGTTTTGCTACCTTGATTTCTTCCAGCGGTCTTTGCGGAGCATGTCCTTTTTCGTACCAGTTCCCGTCATGACCCTGTTCGACTTCGCTGTCATCGTACGTTTTGATCTGGGCTGCCGAATACTGTGGCATGCACAGGGTTATTGTTTTCCGAATTCTGTTTTCATCTTCATTGATGAGGGCGAATTTTCCGTTTATCGCTATCCCGTATTTCATTGTCTCTCCTTCGGTGCCGATCCATTTGCATAAATAAACTTCAATGATGTGAGTCCAGTCTCGTCTTCTGTTTTTCTGGAAGGCCCCCACAGTAGTCTGACCTGATCGCCTTTGCTAACAGGCATATACATCTCGATCCATTGGTTGCTTCCGGCTCCAACAATGCTATCGCTGTTTCCAAGCGTTATAACACCATCTTTAAATCTGTAGAAACCCATCCAGCACGTAAAGTAGTCGGTGCCGTTCGATTTGAACAACTGGTACCAAAACAAATAACCATCCGCCGGCATAGTCAAGAGTTCTGATTGATAGTTGATGCCATCGTAGAGTGTTCCCTCCGGCACCCCCAGTTCCTCATATACATTTGACGGCATGGCCGCATGGGCTGCGGCAGCAGCATCTGTTTTATTCGCCATCTCCCGCGCCAGCCCGGTAATATCGATCAGTCCCGGATTGGTGGCGGCATCAAAGGCTTTGATGCAGGGCAGCAAGGTCAAGGCTGGTGGCTGGACGGTATTGGAGGCGCCGTAGATGGGATTGGATGCTGATGCATATCCATCAGTTGTACCTGATGAGATATTTGAACCATGCGCGGCATATCCGGTCCCTGTTTCTTCAAGCGCAAGTGGCAATGTATGATTGTGATCAGACAACCCCGCTTCAATCTTCTGTCCCGGTGTATTGCTTCCCTGAGCAAACCGGTCGATCAGATCCGGCAGGTTGAACGTACTCGATCCATCTCCTTCCCCGAACGTTGTACCGATCGTGGCATAAAGTTCCGGATATGTTTCCCTGCCTACGGCCGCACCGTTGGCCTTCAGATAGCCTGCCGGAGACGTTACCATCGCAAAATATTCAATGGTGCCAACCGGTACACCACTGGACGGAGTAATGCCTTTGGCCGGATTCTGCAAAACCCATTTGTCCAGGGCTTCATCGTATTGCAACTCCAGCCAATGCCCCGCTCCGGCGATATCCCCTTCCTCAAGACTCAGGTTGTTTCCCTTGACAATGACTTTTTCCCCGGTTTCATCCGCCTTGAATACCGGTATTTTAGTCAGGTTCTTTTCCTTGGCTCGAACATGAACCAGCGTCCCGTTTTTCAGTTCCCTGAGTTTCGGTGTAAACGAAGCGCTCAACAGATCACCTGTTCCCA
>OGXI01003669.1_pt1 | contig 10093 bp, 14 predicted proteins | sample 1576221 | NCBI WGS metagenome assembly OGXI01 (sample SAMEA3541523, study PRJEB24748) | human gut metagenome | biome: human gut; feature: human-associated habitat; material: faeces | place: China | collected 2012
AAAAGAAAAACCCAGGGGTTGCAATCCTAGTCTCTGATAAAACAGACATTAAACCAACAAATGCGGTATTCACCGGGCACCTGCGGCACGAATTCTTCTTTCTGGCGGGTCAGCGTATTGAAAATCTGCATGGCTGTTTCTCCTTTTTTACTTTTTTCATTATAACGGTGTACAGAAGGGAAGTCAAGAAAAAACGACCGCTCCCGGCGCATTCTGCACACCGGAAACGGTCGTTTTTCAAATCAGGAGCTTAGCCGGGATACCGGCTCACTTCCAGCAGCTCTTCTGCACGCTTCACCTGCTCCGCGGTGGGCGGCACGGCGTCCGGCAGCGGATAGGGGATGCCCAGCTTCTGCCACTTGAACAGGCCCAGCGTGTGGTAGGGCAGTACCTCCACCCGCTGCACCGTTTTCAGGCTGCGGATAAAGTCTGCGGTCCTGCGCAGGCCCTCCTCGTCGTCGGTCAGGCCGGGTACCAGCACATGCCGGATCCACAGCGGGATGCCGAGGTCAGAAATATGCCGCGCCATTGCAAGGATGTTGGCATTGTCTTTGCCGGTGAGCTGTCGGTGGCGTTCCGGGTCGATCTCCTTCAGGTCGAGAATGACCAGGCTGGTGGACTTCATCAGCCGGTCGAAACCGGCCAGATAATCCGGGTCATCGGGCCGGAAGGGCTGCCCGGCGGTATCCAGAGCCGTGTGCACGCCTTTGGAGCGGGCCAGCTCGAAGAATGCCGTCAGGAACTCCATCTGGCGCAGCGGCTCGCCGCCGCTGACCGTGATGCCGCCCTTTTTGCCCCAGTAGTTGCGGTAGCGGTAGACCCGCTGGAACAGCTTTTCTGCCGTCCATTCCTCGCCGCCCTCCGCAGCCCACGTTTCCGGGTTGTGGCAGTATTTGCACCGCAGGGCACACCCCTGCAAAAACACCACAAAGCGCACACCGGGGCCGTCCACAGAGCCGAAGGATTCCAGCGAGTGGACATAGCCGATGCATCAATAATTTCCTTCACGTCTTTTGATGTTGTCGTAATCGGATCGACAATAACCGGATAAATTCTTTCCGGATCTTTCAGCCATTCTTCATCCGGTGTGATCCGGATCGCACAACGGTCTTTTTTTCCTTCATCCAGAAGTTCGATTCCGATATTTTCTGATCTTTTTCCTGCGGAATCTGTCATAAACGGCGCCGCAACAGCAAAAATCTCTTCCTCTGCATCATTTACAAATCTTACGCAGGAATTTCCTGCTACCGGATGAAGTTTTTTGGTATGATAGAGCCATGTAAAAGAACCGATTGCTTCCGGTGTTTTCAGGGTGATATCTTCTTTTATGCTCTTTCCTCTTACACAGAAACGGCTGTCTGTTCCCGGAAGGATATCCGGATAAAGAACTGCATTCGTTCCGGTTTCTTCCGCCTTTACTTTTTCTGCGTTTTCCAGTGCCCAGCTGATCTTATATGCATCTTTGGTAACAGATACCGTCCCCTGCTTTCTGGAATGCTTACGAAATACGACTTTCCATTTGCCTTTTCTGTTGGCAAAATCCTTCTCTGCCCTCTCGCTGGCTGCGTATTCTTCTGCCATATTTTCTTCCTGATCTGCTTCTGTGTCTTCATCCATTTCCTCTGTCAGGGTATCATCCATTTCCTGCCAGATTCCCTCTTCGTCCTGATAATGGACATCATCCAGATAGATTTCTTTCGTAAAAGAATGATCCTCATTCTCAAACAGTTTGGATGCTGCGGTTCTTTCTTCTTTTATTTCCCGTCTTTTCTTATCTTCCATTATTTCTTTCCTTCTTTCTTTTCATTTTTGAGCCAGATCCATAAAGCAGTCATAACTGTTACCATTCCGCTCAGGATCTGATACCACTCTTCTTCTGAAAATGGGAGTGGATTTCTGCCTGTCAGTTCCAGGATCTGATTCGTCAGTGCGATCATAAGCACTGTCATCCGGATCAGTACATCTCTTGGAAATCTGATCTTTCGTTTGATCTTCATTCGTTTTCCACCTTCTTTCATCTCCGGTAAAGCTGGCCTTCACTTTACGCTCTGTAGTCAAAAACATATGTTTTACGCTTTATATAATATCGAACATCTGTTTGTTTTTAAATTACATATATGTTATTTTTCGTAACATATATGTAGAATCGAATATTTTTATCTCCAATCCTGTGCTTCCCTGCACGCTTTATCACTGTTTCTGAACAGTCTGATAACTTCTTCTTCCGAAATACCCAGAAAACTGACGATCTGAAAAAACAGCAGGATACTCATGGCATTTTCTCCATTTTCGATCCTGGAGATCGTCATCTTGGATACATCTACGCCTTCCGCCAGTTCTTCCTGACTGTACCCGCCTTTTTTCCGACATATACGGACATATTCTCCGATCTGATATAATTTCTGCTCTTCATTCTTCATTTTCTTTTCCCCCTTATAAAGAAAAAAGCCAGGAAAACACCCCTGATATTAAAATCAGGGAAGTATTTCCTGGCTTTGAGTCTGGCTCTTACGCAATCTACAGTTGCCGGCCGGCTTCTCACTCAGTTTTTATGTGGTTTTCTTATCTCTTATGTGTTCTGTAATAAAAGATCTGCCTTCTGTATTGCTGTTCATTGCAATGTGCCAGCTGTATCTCCACCTCTTTTCTGCATCTGGGACATTTGATCCGGAGGATTCCGGAACAGTCACCTGTCAAATCGAACAATCTGCTGTTGGAGCAACTCGGGCAATGTACTCGTATTGCTTTTTTGTCGGGTGTTCTTTCTTCGATGTCCACCACTTCTCACGCTCCTCTTTTTTCGAATATATGTTCGTTTCTTATATTTTCCATTATACAAACTTGTGTTCGTTTTTGCAATAGTAAATTTTCCCTCCGACAGCTTTCCAATCTCCCTCGTTCATGCTATACTGAACCTATCTCTGTCTGCCTGTTTCAGTCATGGGGCAGACTTATTTTTTCAGGAAAGGATTTATTTATGAAGCGTATCAAAAATATCGATCTGCTCCGTGCGGGGGCGATTCTCTACATTATGCTGTATCACTGCTACGTTCTGTCCGGGCAGCCATGGCAGTCGCATACAGCCATCCACACACTTCTGACTCTTGGAGGTGAAGTAGGAGTTACACTGTTTTTCCTGTTAAGCGGATATGGGATTTATCTTTCCCTTTCTTCTTCGGAGGCGCGAGGCTGTCTCCCCGGCTGGCGGGCTTTTATGAAAAAGCGCTGCATCCGCATTATGCCCCAGTATTATGTATGTATCACGGTCCTTCTGATCTTTATGTCCACGCAGATGTTCAGCAATGAGGGACTTCGGCATATCCTGGCGTATTATACTTTTACGGAGAACTTTTCCCCGGTGACTCATGGTTCCATCAATGGTGCGCTGTGGACGATGGGCGTGATCTTTCAGTTTTATCTGATTGCCCCGTTCCTTTATAAAGCAGTCCGGAAAAACTGGCTCGTCTCTGCCATTGTGTCCATTGTTTTCACTGTTATCTGCCGGTTCGCAGTCGTCCGTTATCTCCACAATTCCGGTATTTCGGATAACTCTGTATATTTTGTATACGAGCGTCAGGTATTCTCTGCGCTGGATAATTTTGTGCTGGGAATGGCTGCTGCCGCTTTCTGGAAGCAGACCGGAGATCGTATGCAGGATTACCGGCTGAAGCTTGGACTTCCGGTTTCTATTGCAAGCGCCGCACTGATCCTGGTATGGATCTTTTATTATCACAGTCACGGGCTTTATGGCACTGCTCCCTCCGGTTATCCGGCCCATTCCATCCTGGCGGTCCTGCTCAGTATACTACTTGTGGGATTCTCCCTCCTGCCGGAAATGGATTTCAGATTTCTGCGTCCACTGTATTTCATGGCACGGAACCAGTACGGGATCTATCTGTGGCATATGCCCATCATTATGATCCTGCAGGCCAATGCTCCATGGTTCAACACCATGAGCCAGCAGCGCTTCTGGCTGTTTTTGCCATGTATGGTTGTCATCACCTGCGTATTCGGCTATTTTGCAACCCGTTTTATCGATCATCCCGCTTCTGCGAAAAAGAAAGGATAACTTCCCATGAAAGACAGAACCGCAGTTAACCACAATATCCGCAAGCATTTTAATGAACTGATATACAACACAGCCCGTTACACAGAGATCATGTTATCCATCGTGATCATTATCGTGATCGCACTGTCCGGACTCCGACTGATCCTTACAACTGCCGGTACCTCCGTCATGGATATGGACACCAGCTTTTTTACCAGTTTCCTGTCGCAGGCACTGTCCCTTGTAGTCGGTGTGGAGTTTGTAAAAATGCTCTGCCGCCATTCCGCCCAGACTGTTGTCGAAGTCCTGCTTTTTGCAACAGCAAGGCAGATGGTCGTGGAACATCTCGATCCTGTACAGACACTGATCGGGATCATCGGTATCGCCATTCTTTTTGCCGTCCGGAAATATCTGATGACGGACAGCGATGATATGACCCCGCATCAGAAGAACGATTCAGAAGAATCTTCAAAAAAAGCTTTCTCTTCTGAGTGCAAATGAGCATAATTGCAGAAAAGCTCCAACTGTATCCCGATATTGATACAGTTGGAGCTTTTCTTATAAATTTTGCATTGGTATAAACCCTATCCGATACTATTATCCACGTCGGACCAGCTGCATGCCCACAGCAGCTATCTCCAGATAATATACCCTGCATAGATCAGGTACATACACACCATGGAAATTCCCTCTTTCCGGCTAATTCTCTGCTTTGTGGCCGCATAGATCCACACGATCAGCGAGAACACGATAAGTATGACAATATCAATAATATTTTCCCGGATCAGTGCCACCGGATTGATGGCAGATGCAGCTCCGAGAACCATCAGAATATTGAAAATATTGGAGCCTACCGCATTTCCCACAGCCATATCCACTTCGTTCTTTCTGGCTGCAACCACGGAAGTCACCAACTCCGGAAGGGAAGTTCCGATGGAAACAATGGTCAGTCCCACCAGTGTCTGGCTCATTCCAAGATCAATGGCAATGCGGCTGGCAGCATCCACGGTAAGATCTCCGCCAAAGGCAATGGCAAGTGCGCCTCCCACAATAAAAAGGATGCTCTTCGGCCAGGAAAGGATGCCGATTTCTCCTTCCAGTTCTTCCATTCCTTCCATGTCCACATTTTTTCCTGCTGCCCTGGCCTTCATGGCACTTCGGATCATTGCCACAATATAACCTGCAAAAAATCCCAGCAGGATCATTCCGTCCAGATGACCAAGTCTCATTCCGATCGTATCTCCTGCTGCCAGGATTCCAAGCCCCAGAAGAAGGAGCGCACAGATCATGGAAAACGGAATATCCCTCCGGATGGTTTCCTTCTGTACCAGGATCGGCGTCAGGATGGAACAGACTCCAACAACCACCATCAGGTTAAAAATATTGGAACCTACCACATTGCTGACCGCAAGCTCATTGTTATTGACCAGTGACGCCGTAACGCTGACTGCGGTTTCCGGCAGTGATGTTCCCATTGCCACAATAGTAAGTCCTATGATGATCGGCGGCACCTTCAGCCTTTTTGCGATACTGGAGCTTCCTTCTACAAAGAAATCCGCACCCTTCATCAGGAAAGCAAAGCCGATCACAAGAAAGACTAACACAAGGATCAGCGGTGAACTGTTTACCAGATTTTCCATTTTTCTTCTCACTTTCTGTTTTTATTTCCCATAACCCGGAGATTCATTGTCGCCTGCCCTGCTGAAAAAATTCTTTCCGGCATTCTTTTGTTACATAAAAAAGACCCATGTATGCCCTGCTGCAATAAAATATAACAAAGCATACATGAGTCTCATTCTTTAAGATTTGCCAGGTTTTTCAGAAAAAACCGGGTCTGTTGACAAATCACACTTACGTGCGAACTACTCCCTCATGGAATTGAAATTTTCGATTTTTTTCAATTTAACAGAATTGTTTTTAAAAGTCAACCCCTGTCCGGTGACTTTTCTTTACCGGAAGCACATATTTTATGTATCTTTATTGTTTTCCGCTTTCAGAAACAATCCCTTTCAGGATCTGTAGGACTCCATCTTCACTGTATGACGGACATACTTCCCTGGCTGCTGTCTGCACTTCCGCTCTGGCATTGGCTACTGCGTAGCTCATTCCCGCTTTCTGGAGCATGGCGATATCGTTGAGGTTATCTCCGAATGTACAGGTTTCCTCCGGAGAAATTCCCAACTGTTTCTGAATAAATTCGACAGCTGTACTTTTTTCACCCTCCGGCGGAGTACTGTCCATCCATTCTTTTCCGGCAGCCGCCAGCGTTACCTTATCCCTCCATGCCGGTGTAAAATACGGTGCGCAAAGTTCCTCACACCGTTCCGGGTGATAGACAGAGAATTTCAGCACCTGTTTTCCCTGAAGAGAAGAAAGATCAGCCACTTTTCTCATATCATAACCATAGGAATCCCGCAGCCACCGGAACATCCTTCCATTCTCATTCTCCGCATAGCTGCACTCTGGTGTGGCAATATAGCAGTCACATTCCGGCATTTTTTCTTTCACCATATGGTGCATACGTTTCCAGGCCTCATCCGGAAGTGTATGTACCTTCAGGATCTTATCATTCTTCCGAATCACCGTACCGCCATCTGACACAAAATACACCAGATCCTTCACCGGCTCAAACAGCTTCCTCTCACTGTCATACTGCCGCCCGGAACACACCACAAAGGTAATTCCCAGCTCAGTCAGCTTCCGGATCACTGTCATATATTCCGGATTGATAGTCATGGTTCCGTCTTTTACAAGAGTTCCGTCTACGTCTGTTGCAATCAGTTTTATCATGTTGTTTTACTCCTCTACATCGGACAGCTTCTTTTTTCCTCTTTATCCATATCTCCACGGACATATCTGGCATTGAACTCCATATTGATCTCACGGATCTCTTTTTTTCCATCAATATAATCCTGATACATATCCGCAAGTCTCGCCATACAACCATCACAGTTTGCGGAGATATTTCCCAGAGATTCCTCTACGATCTGTTTACGTTCTTCTTTTGTTGTATCTTTGATCAGATATCCTGGCATTGTTTTTTCCTCCTGATAGATTCACCTGTATTTCAGGTGTTTTGTCCTTTCATTATTGTTCACTTTTTCTGTAAAAAAAACTGCTTGTATCAAACAAACAGCTTTACAAAAATTTTCCTTTTCTGTTTTTTTATTCTACTCTGGCCAAATGTCAGTGTCAACACAATTTACTTACTTTCACCTGATATCACTCCGTAAGATTAACAGTAATAAATAACACATGCACAAGTGCTTCATTTCTGATTATAAATATCTATAAATTTATGTAGCATGCAGTTTTCAGGTCAACAACTATATTTTTTATAAAAAAAGAAACGAGCACCCCACCCAGGCAATAGCCGTACGGTAACAAACCCGTTTCTTTCTTTTTTAAGAGTACTATAATCCATATACTGATGTCAACAGCATTTATGTTAATTTTTCTTTTGATCATTCAGCATCGCAACAATATTCATTGCCGGTAATAAAATAGGTGCCATTCCCGGCTGAGTTGTTATGGTAGAAATATAGCTTCTAATATATGGGAACAGAATAGCAATAGCATTTCTTTCAAGAATACTCATGTTTTCCTGCTGAGTATTGAATATTGCTCTTCCTTTTACCCAAACACATACTTTTTCATCTTGATCTGCAACTTTAGTTGTAAGAATAAGTTCAAACTTATCATCACCGATTTTATTCAGACTATGATCAACCTGAACTCCTAATTCCAGATCATCTAACGATCCATCTTTTTTTCTAAAGCTACTTTCTATAATTTCAATTTTGTCTAAAATAAGAGCACTTTCATATTTAGATCTGACTTCCATATTTTTTCTCCTAGCATGCAGTTGCGTAATCATCCATAAAATCAAACTCTGGCTTTACATTACTTGTATTAATGTTGTTATTCGAATAATCAAAATACTTCTGAGGCGGCGTCAAAATCTGTTTTACATCTTCCTCTGTAATTGCATGCACTCCCTCTGCATCTCTTATCATAGGAGTTTTAGCAGTTTTACTCAATTCAACATTATACTTCTCGCACAATGAAAAGAACAATTCTTTATCTAACATTAAATCACCTCTTCTTCTTCATTATATATTAGTTTTGTTGATTTAATACATTCTTTTTTTGAAACACAAATTTGACGTTCATTAAATCCAAGGCCTGTAATATTCACTATTTTCTTCTGTAATTCTTTATCCTTCTTGTTTCTTCGCATTGTATAACCTGCATAATCTTTCTGAAATGTTCTGGTAATAACAGCGATATTCTTTTTTTGCTTATAATAATCAAAGAAAAGAGCACGAAAATTTTTATCATCAAATACAGGCATATTTCCAGAACAATTTTTTTTAATTTCATCTATGCATTGGATAATCTCAGCGAAAAATGCATCCAGTTGTTTATTATCATCCAAATCCAATACTTCTTCATCCGGTGCTTCTATAGTCGCCCTAAAAATCACTCTTCCAAAATCGTTATTATGTAAAACAGCTGTTGCAGACCACCATAATGCTTTCTCATAATCGTCAAAAAAATATACTCCCTGTCCCAACCAATGATCAGCACGATAGTTACATTTCGCAGGATCAAATCCATTGCTTTCTATACTGTCTTTGTGTTTTGAACAGGTTCCATGATATCCTATTTCATTCATTCTTTACTCTCTTTTGGATTTTTATCAACGTCACTTTTTAAGTAACTCAATTTCAGATTTTATTCAATACAGATATGATTATATATTTTACCACGCTCAAGCAAGCTCTGCAATCTCATTTCCATACAATAACAATAGAAGAATTTTTTTATCACTTTTACTTTTTCAAAATCACTTTCCTTTTATCTCTCTTCAAGCCACTGGTCAATGTTCCCAAAATGTACCGCCTGCAGGTTATCTACATCAACCAGTTGCGGGAAGCTGTTTCTGCCCTACCTGCGGAAACAAGTATTCCATGGAACGCACTACTTCCATGTCTTTTAAACTTGTTAATGTCTAGCACCGCCATTGTGTTTTTACTATTGATAAAAACCTTCGTGACTTTTTTCTTGAAGACCGTACTCTGCTCGACTGCCTCTTTCACTCTGTTACCAGTGTCGTCTCTCGTATGTTCTTCAAAATGAACAAGTCTAAAAATTATACACCTGGTTTTATTATGGTACTACATACTTTTGGCAGGGATTTAAAATGGAATCCCCACATCCACTGTCTTATATCGGAAGGTGGTTACAGTGATGATGGATTCTGGCGTCCGGTCCATCACTTCAATTATACTTATCTGCGTAATGCTTTCCGCACAGCATTGCTTGATGAAATGGGACGCAGACTCGGATCTTCTTTCAAAAAAGTAAAATCCCAGTGCTACACGAATCATAAAGAAGGCTTTTACGTTTATGCAAAACCAAACAAGTGTGACCCTGAAACGGTCATAAAATACATTGGACGTTATCTTGGACGGCCAGTTATTGCCACATCCAGAATTGACAGCTATGATGAGGACTCGGAAACAGTCACATTTCATTACAACCGTCATGAAGATGATAAATATATTCAGGAAACAATCCCTGCATTAGATTTCATCAGGCGTTTGATCCGACACATACCGGAGAAACACTTTAAAATGATCCGGTATGGCGGCCTTTATGCACGTCACCGCGAAATAGATAAAAATCTGCACCTAGCAATTTCAAAAGCGAAACGGCATACTCTGCGCAACTTTAACAAATGGCGCACAGCTATCCTTTCTTCTTTTGGATATGATCCATTAAAGTGTCCAGACTGTAAACATGAAATGCTCTTTCTGGAACTTTACTTTAACCACAAGCGCGTCTCCCTCGAAGAAATGTACGAGAAAATAATGTCCAAAGCTCGTAGAAGATGGTCTTCTGCATAATTTTTATGGATTCTGTGATATAATCCTCTCAAAGGAGGAAAACACCATGAAACCAGATATCGAGGAACTGCGCAAAAAATACATCGAAAATCCACCAGAAGGAATGACTTCCAGGGACATTCGCCACATGAGC
>OGXI01003670.1_pt1 | contig 10089 bp, 9 predicted proteins | sample 1576221 | NCBI WGS metagenome assembly OGXI01 (sample SAMEA3541523, study PRJEB24748) | human gut metagenome | biome: human gut; feature: human-associated habitat; material: faeces | place: China | collected 2012
CTTAGATTAAAGCTGAATGGAATTGTAAAAGTAAAAATAGATCATCTTCAGGTGAAAGATGGAGATGTAGAAAGACATGGTGTACTGGACGAGGAAATCCAGTCGGATGCTTCAGGATATGTAACTTCAAATGAATTTACGCTTCCGGAGGAAGGAATGCTTGGAGTTATGATTGAGGCAGTGTCAGAGTCAGTGCTTTATGAGGTTGATTTTTCAACAGATCAGACGGGTCTGGAAGAGAATGATATCTGTATAGGAATCGGAATCTGTACGTTCAAGAGAGAAAAATATGTAGAGCGTAATATGAATCTCCTGAAAGAAGGAATCTTAAATAATCCGGCAGCAGAAGCGTATGAACATATTAAAATTTGTATTTCGGATAATGCGGGTACGCTAGAACCAGAGAAAATTGAAAATCCAGAAATTCATGTTGTAAAAAACAAAAATCTGGGTGGAGTAGGCGGGTTTACCCGTACCATGCTGGAATATTTAAATGGCGAAGAAAAAATAAGTCACGTTCTGTTAATGGATGATGATGCAATTATATTACCGGAAACAATTGAAAGAAATTATCTTTTCTTAAAACATTTAAAGAAGAAATATTATAATTATGTAATTGGTGGAGCTCTGATGCGACTGGATCATCCAAGTATCCAGTATGAAAGTGGAGCATTATGGAACAATGGAGATATGATTGCACATAATCATGATTTTGATATGACTTCATTGGCAGAATGCATTACAAATGAAGTCGAGATTGAACATGATTATGTTGGATGGTGGTATTCCTGCATACCAGTCACATTTATTAACAAAAATAAATTACCGCTTCCGTTATTTATTCATCGTGATGATATTGAATATGGATTACGTGCAAATGGAGAATTTATTTTATTAAATGGAATTTGTGTATGGCATGAAGCGTTTGAAAATAAATGTCCGGGAACAAATGAATATTATGATATTCGAAATCTGGCAATACTGAATGCGATTCATGATGAAAAGTTTACGGCTAAACAATTTAAAAAGGTTTTATTTAAAGAGATTAGCAGCAATATAGGAAAGTATCGCTACAAGTATGTGGATTTAAATCTACTTGGAACACTTGATTTCTTAAAAGGAGCAAAATGGTTCAGCGAGCAGGATGGAATAGAGATTCACAAAAAACTGGCGGCATATAACTATGAGATGAAATCTAAAGAAGATTTTATCGGTTACAAAGGTTTAACGGAAGAAGATCTTAGCCCATATGGAAAAGAGCAAAGAAAGAATGTTCCATTTATGGAAAAGATCTGGAAAATGGCTACGATGAATGGACATTTTTTGCCGGCAAGACATGGAAAGCCAAAAGCAGAAATTCCATATCCAAATATTTATGATTTATATCGATATAAAGAAGTGCTGTATATAGACAGTACAGATCATGTGCTGGATGCAAAAAGAAGTGTTATTACGATGATAGCATCTTACATTAAATTTTTTAAAGTGCTCGGCGCGGAGACGTATCAGAAATATCTCGAGCGCGGCAACATCGAGGTCGCGCCGCTGGCGTACATGCGCGGCCGCACGCTCGATGACAGCTTCATCATCCTCGACGAGGCGCAGAACACCTCCCGCGAGCAGATGAAAATGTTCCTGACGCGCATCGGCTTCGGCTCGCACGTCGTCATCACCGGCGACGTGACGCAGATCGACCTGCCGTCGGACAAGCCGTCCGGCCTCAAGGAGGCCATCCGCATCCTCGACGGCATCGACGACATCGCCATCTGCCGCCTGACGGGCGCGGACGTCGTGCGCCACGCGCTCGTGCAGAAGATCATCGCCGCCTACGAGCAGGACGACAAACAGAAAGAAAAACGCGCCGCGGCCGCGGCCAAAAAGCCCGCCGCGCGCAAGACGACTGTGAGGAAAAAAGCATGACACAGGCAAAGATCACCATCACCCGCACGCGCCGCGGCCTGGGCTTTCCGGACACGCAGCGCTATGTTAAGCGCGCGGCCGCCGCAGCGCTCAGGGCCGAGGGCGTGACCGTTCCGTGCGAGTTCGACGTGACGCTCACGGACGACGCCGTCATCCACACCATCAACCGCGAGCAGCGCGGCGTGGACCGCGCGACGGACGTGCTGTCGTTTCCGATGAACGAGCTCACGCCCGGCGCATTCGACCCCGATGCCTGCGAGTGGGACTATGAGACTGACCGCGCCATGCTCGGCGACATGGTCATCTCCATGGAGCGCTGCGCCGAGCAGGCCGAGACCTACGGCCACAGTTTCGCGCACGAGGTCAGCTATCTGACCGTGCACTCCGTGCTGCACCTGCTCGGCTACGACCATGTGGACGAGGGCGAGGACAAGCGCCGCATGCGCGCGCGCGAAAAAGAGATCATGCGTCTGCTGGACGTATAAGGAGAAACGAATGATTACCAAAACCGCTATGATCACCATCTGCGGACGGCCGAACGTCGGCAAGTCCACGCTTACCAACGCCCTCGTGGGCGAGAAGATCGCCATCGTCTCGAACAAGCCTCAGACGACGCGCAACCGCATCAGCGCCGTCGTCAACCGCGGCGATACGCAGTTGATCCTGATGGACACGCCGGGCTTTCACAAGCCGCGCAACCGCCTGGGCGACTATATGGTACAGGTCGTGCGCGAGAGCGTGGCGGACGTGGACGGCGTGATGCTCGTCGTCGAGCCCATTGCCTCCATCGGCGAGCAGGAGCACGCGCTCATCGAGCGCATCCGCACGTCCAACGCCCCGGCCGTGCTCGTCATCAACAAGATCGACACGGTGGAAAAGCCGGAGCTGCTGGCCGTCATCGCCGCCTATTCCGAGGCGCTGCCGTGGCGCGCGATCGTGCCGGTGTCGGCCCAGAACGGTGACGGGCTTGCCGAGCTCTTCGACGAGCTTGCGCAGCTTGCCGTGCCGGGGCCGCAGCTGTTTCCGGACGACATGATCTCCGACATGCCGGAAAAGCAGATCTGCGCCGAGCTCGTGCGCGAAAAGCTGCTGCTGTGCCTCGACAAGGAGATCCCGCACGGCACGGCCGTCGAGGTCACGAAGTTTTCCGAGCGCGATAACGGCATCATCGACATGGACGTGACCATCTATTGCGAAAAAGAGAGCCACAAGGGCATCATCATCGGCAAGCGCGGCGCGATGCTCAAAAAGATCGGCGAGCTCGCGCGGCAGGACATCGAGCGCTTCATGGGCACGAAGGTGTACCTGCAGACGTGGGTCAAGGTCAAGGAAAACTGGCGCGACTCGGCAGCCCAGCTGCGCAATTTTGGCTTTACCGACCAGTGACCCTTTATTACCAGCCATAAATCCACCCCGCTGTGCAGACACTATGCCCAGCGAGGTGGTTCATTGTGCAAGACGATCTTTTCTGGCAGCTGTTCGCGGACACCGGTGATCCGCTCGGCTACCTTTACTACCGCGCCGCGCAAAATGCGCTGGCGCAGACGACCGATGAGTCTGCGGCGGATGATCCTGTCCGCCGCCCGGCCTGATGAGGTACATACGATGTTTCTTACGACCCGCGGGCTCGTCCTGCGCGAGGTGCGCTATAAAGAGTCGGACAAGATCCTCACCGTGCTCACGCAGCACGAGGGGAAGGTGACGGTCCGCGCGCGCGGCGCGCTGCGCAAGGGCAGCCGCATCACGGCGGCGACGCAGCTGCTGACGTATTCGGACATGACGATCTTTGAAAACCGCGGCCGCCGCACGCTCAACGAGGCATCCACGGTCGAGGAGTTTCTCGGCCTGCGCGCCGACCTCGGCGCGTTCGCGCTCGGAAGCTATTTTGCCGAGCTGCTCGAGACCGTCTCTGCCGAGGAATATCCCGACCCGCCGGTGCTGCAGCTCGGGCTCAACAGCCTGTATGCGCTCAGCCGCGCGCTCTGCCCGCCGGAACAGATCAAGGCTGTGTTCGAGCTGCGGCTCATGTGCCTCGCGGGCTACGAGCCGGATCTGTCCTGCTGCGCGCAGTGCGGCGCAGCAGAGCCGGACGAGCCGTGGTTTTCCCCGCGCGGCGGCGCGGTGTACTGCGCGCACTGCCGGGGCGCAAGTTCATCGGCCGTCACGCCGCTGCTGCCGGAGACGCTGGCCGCCATGCGGCACATCGTGAACGCCGACCCCAAGAAAATTTTTTCCTTCACACTCGGTGACGCGGGCCGCAGACAGCTTGCGCACGTGTGCGAGGATTATACGGAGACGCAGCTCGAACGGGGCTTCGCGTCGCTCGATTACTGGAAGAAAGTGAAAGACTGACATGAAGCATATTCTCATGATCGCCACCGGCGGTACCATCGCATCCAAAGAGACGGCCGATGGACTCACCCCGCAGCTCACGTCTGAGGAACTGCTCGCCGAGGTGCCGGAGCTCGAGCAGCTGTGCCGGATCGACACCGTGCAGCTCATGAACCGCGACAGCACGAACATCAACAGCCGCGACTGGCTGCAGATGGCGGCCTGCGTGCGCGAGCACTATGACGCTTACGACGGCTTTGTCCTCACGCACGGTACGGACACGATGGCCTACACGGCGGCGGCGCTGTCGTACCTGATTCAGAACAACGCCAAGCCCGTCGTCATCACCGGCTCGCAGAAGTCGATCTTCAACCAGGACACCGACGCGCGCGAGAACCTGCGCGACGCCTTTCTCTATGCCTGCGATGACGGCGCCTGCGGCGTGCACATCGTCTTTGACCACAAGGTCATTCTCGGCACGCGCGCACGCAAGGTGCGCACGAAGAGCTACAACGCCTTTTCGAGCATCGACTATCCCGAGACGGCCATCCTGCGCGGCCGGCAGGTCGTGTATTACATCCCGGAGCAGGCCGTAGGCGCGCCGAAGTTTTACGACCGGCTCGACCCCGGCGTGTTCGTGCTCAAGCTCATCCCCGGCATCGACGCCGGCATTTTTGACGATCTCAAGGCCAATTACCGCGCGCTCGTGATTGAGAGCTTCGGCGTCGGCGGCCTGCCGTGCTACGGCGACGAGAGCTTTTTCCACGCCGTGCGCGACTGGGTGCAGTCCGGCCGCGTCATCGTCATGACGACGCAGGTGCCGCACGAGGGCAGCGACATGGAAGTGTATCAGGTCGGCCACCGCGCCAAGCGCGAGCTGGGCCTCATCGAGGCTTACAGCATGACGAGCGAGGCCGTGGTCACAAAGCTCATGTGGATCCTCGGCCAGACGGACGACTATGCGCAGATCTGCCGCCTGTTCCGGACGCCGGTGCAGAAGGATCAGATCTATTGAGGAGGAAGCGCCATGGATTTTCAGGCAGAATACCGCAGCAAGCTGCGCACGCCCGCCGAGGCGGTGCGCGCGGTGAAAAACGGCGACTGGGTGGACTATACGTCGGGCCTCGGCTTCCCGCCGCTGCTCGATGCGGCGCTCGCCGCCCGGCGCGACGAGCTGCACGATGTGAAGGTGCGCGGCAATCTCTGCATGGGCCCGGTGCAGATCGTCGAGTGCGACCCGGAGCAGGCGCATTTTCTCTACCACACCTGGCACTGCTCGGCGTATGAGCGCAGGCTCTGCGACCGCGGCCTGTGCTACTTCACGCCGATGATCTTCCGCAACCTCGCGTGGTACTACCGCGAATTTCTGACGGTCAACGTCGCCATGGCGTCCGTCGCGCCGATGGACCGCCATGGGTACTTTAACCTCTCGGCCGTGACCGGCGTGTCCCGCGCCATCCTCGACCGGGCGGACATCGTCATTCTCGAGGTCAACGAGCACCTGCCGCGCCTGCGCGGCGGGTTCGACGAGGTCATCCACATTTCCGATGTGGACATGGTCGTCGAGGGGGCGCACGCGCCGTTCACCGACCTGCCCGCGCACCCGGCGACGGCAGAGGACACCGCCATCGCAAACCTCCTCCTGCCGCACATCTGCGACGGGGCGACCGTCCAACTCGGCATCGGCGGCATGCCTACCGTGCTCGGCAAGCTGCTGGCCCGGTCCGGCCTGCACGACCTCGGTATGCACACGGAGCTGTGCTCGGACGCCTACCTCGACCTGTACGAGGCCGGCGTGCTCACGAACCGCCGCTGCACGCTCCACCGCGGGCAGGGGATGCTCGGCATCGTGCTCGGGTCGAAGCGGCTGTATGACTGGGTCGACGATAACCCCGGCGTCATCGCGGCGCCGCTGTCGTATGTCAACGCGCCGGAGGTCATCGCGCAGCTCGACAACATGGTGTCCATCAATAGCTGCATCGCGGCCGATCTCTACGGGCAGGTCGCGTCCGAAAGCTCCGGCCTGCGCCAGATCAGCGGTACGGGCGGCCAGCTCGACTTTCTCACGGGTGCGGCCATGGCCCGCGGCGGCAAGGCGTTCATCTGCATGACGTCCACATTCACGGACAAGCAGGGCGTGCGCCACTCGCGCATCCTGCCGCACTTCGGCGGCGATATCGTCACGTCTCCGCGCTCGCAGGCGTATTACCTTGCGACAGAGTACGGCGTGGTCAACCTCGCCGGGCGCAGCACGTGGGAGCGCGCCGAGGCGCTCGTGTCCATCGCGCATCCGGATTTCCGCGAGCAGCTCATTGCGGCTGCCGAGTCGCAGAAGATCTGGCGGCGGAGCGCCAGGCGCTAAGCGCGCGCTAAAATCCGGCGCCGGATACAGATTTCACTTGTTTTCCCGCGCGCCATCGCATACAATGGAGACCGATAAGGGAGTAATTGGCGCGAACCTTCGCGCGGCCCAGCCAACAACCGATCCGTAGGATCTGGCCCGGTCTGAAATGATGAGACTTATCTGCCGAGAGGCAGATAAGTCTTTTTTTCATTTCCGGGGAAACTATATCGGAATCTGAAGGAGGACAAAGCCATGGAATACTACCGGCAGCCACCATCGGACACCCTGCACGCACTCGACAGCACGCCCGACGGTCTCACACCGGCGCAAGCCGCCGCGCGCCTCGCGCGCGACGGGCGCAATGTGCTCACCGAACCGCCGAAACCATCGCTCGTGAAGCGCTTTTTCCAGCAGCTGGCCGACCCAATGATCCTCGTGCTGCTTGCGGCGGCGCTGATCTCGGCCATCACGAGCGCGTATGCGCACGAGAGCTTTGCCGATGTGATCATCATTCTCATCGTCGTCATCATCAACGCGGTGCTCGGCGTGTACCAGGAGAGCAAGGCCGAGCAGGCCATTGCCGCCCTGAAGGAACTGAGCGCCGCGCACAGCCGCGTCCTGCGCGGCGGGAAGCTCGTCACCGTCCCCAGCGAGGAACTGGTCGTCGGCGACGTGCTCGTGCTTGAGGCGGGCGACGCCGTTCCGGCCGATGCGCGTGTGCTCGAGAGCGCGAGCCTGCGCGCCGAGGAGGCCGCACTGACCGGCGAGAGCGTGCCGGCGGCAAAGTCGCCGGATGCGCTCACGGCAGCCGGCGACATCGGCCTCGGTGACCGCAGCAATATGCTCTACCTCGGCAGCAGCATCGTCTACGGCCGCGGCCGCGCCGTCGTCACGGCGACCGGCATGGTCAACGAAGCAGTAGAGCTTGCAAAGAAATTCGGACAGGAAGGTTCCTCCGGATTTGTAAACGGTATTCTGGCGAAATTCGCATGAAAAATGTCTATACAGTAGCCCAGGTAAACGGATATATCAAAAATATGTTTACCCAGGATTTTTTACTCCAGTCCATTCTGGTCAAAGGCGAAGTGAGCAATTGTAAATACCATTCTTCAGGGCATATTTATTTTACCCTGAAGGATGGAAAGGGCGCAATTGCCTGTGTTATGTTTGCCGGCAACCGGAGCGGACTGAAATTTCATATGCAGGAAGGACAGCAGGTTGTCGTCGGAGGGACGATCGACGTGTTTGAACGGGACGGCAGATATCAGCTGTATGCAAAGTCGATTACGCTCGACGGGGCAGGGCAGCTGTATGAGCGTTTTGAACAGCTCAAGCGGGAACTGGCGGAGCAGGGGCTGTTTGCGCCGGAATATAAACAGCCGATTCCACGTTTTATCCGGACGCTCGGCGTTGTGACTGCGCCGACTGGGGCTGCAGTGCGCGATATTATCAACATTGCGACGCGACGCAATCCATATGTGCAGATTATCCTGTATCCTGCGATCGTGCAGGGAGAGCAGGCGCCTGCGAGCATTGTCAACGGAATACGGGCGCTGGAACGCTGCAAGGTCGATGTGATGATTGTCGGGCGTGGCGGCGGTTCCATTGAAGACCTCTGGGCATTTAATGAAGAGATTGTCGCACAGGCGATTTTTGACTGCAGCGTTCCGATTATTTCCGCAGTCGGTCATGAAACGGATACGACAATCGCCGATTTTGTTGCAGATCTGCGTGCGCCGACGCCGTCTGCAGGTGCAGAGCTTGCAGTTTACGATTATTCACTGATGCAGACGCAGCTGGATGAGCTTGCACTGCGCTATACCAGACGGATGAAACAGCAGATCGCATCTGCGAGGATGCGCCTGTCGAACGACCAGATCCGCCTTTCTCATTTAAGCCCGGCAGGACAGATCCGGGAGAAGCGAAGCTATCTGGTTTCCCTGGAAGAAAAGCTGGAACGGCAGATGCAGGAAAAGCTTCGGGAACGCAGGTATCAGGTATCCTTATATGCGGAGAAATTAAAAGGCCTGTCGCCACTGGAAAAGCTCAGTCAGGGATTTTCCCATGTGGCGGACGCAGAAGGACGGACGGTAACCGACGTCAATCGGATACAGGTCGGAGAGCTGGTGACGATCCATGTCAAAAACGGACGGATTGTTGCACAGGTGAAGGAGAAGGAAGAATGGAAACAGCCGAAAAAGAGCTGACGCTGGAAGAAGCATTCTTACGTCTGGAAGAGGTGACAAGGGCGCTGGAGGATGAAAATATCTCTCTGGAGGAGTCCTTTGCCGTATACCAGAAGGGAATGGAGCTTTTGAAATACTGTAATGAAAGCATTGATAAAGTGGAGAAAAAGGTTCTCGTCTTAAACGGGGAGGGAAAACTGGATGAATTTTAAAGAAACGCTTGCGGAGAAAACAGTTCATGCAGAAGACGTTTTAACAAAATATCTGCCGGAAGAAAAAGGCTATCAGAAAAAAGTCATCGAGTCGATGAATTACAGTGTCCTGGCGGGTGGAAAACGCCTGCGCCCGATTTTGATGGAAGAGAGCTTCCGGTTGTTTGGCGGGAACTCTGCAATTGTGGAGCCTTTTATGGCGGCGCTGGAAATGATCCACAACTATTCCCTGGTACACGACGACCTGCCTGCGATGGATAATGACGAATACCGCCGGGGACGCAAGACAACCTGGAATGTATACGGCGAGGGCATGGCGGTGCTGGCCGGGGATGCGCTGTTAAATAAAGCGTTCGAGACGGCAGCAGAAGCGTTTTCCATGATCGGGGAAGCAGCAGACATCGCAGCCCGGTACGCTGCTGTCGCAAAGGCACTGCAGATTCTCGCCAACAAAGCGGGCATCTATGGTATGATCGGCGGACAGTGCGCGGACATCTGCGCAGAAGAGCTGCCGTCAGATCAGGTGACGAAAGAGCTGCTCTGGTACATCCACAAAAATAAAACGGCAGCGCTGATTGAAGCGGCGCTGATGATCGGAGCCGTTCTGGCAGGAGCGTCGGACGAGGCGGTAAAGAAGCTGGAACAGGCGGCGGAAAATATCGGCATCGCATTCCAGATTCAGGACGATATTTTAGATGTGACCAGTTCTCTGGAGGTGCTTGGCAAACCGGTTGGAAGCGATGAAAAGAATCATAAGGTAACCTATGTGCGGTTAAACGGACTGGAACAGTCGAAAAAAGATGTGGAAGCACTGTCGGAAGAAGCACTGAAAATTCTTTCTTCCTTTGACCGGCGAAATGAATTTCTGGAAGATCTGGTTCGCGCACTGATTACAAGAGAAAAATAAAGAGGGGGCTGCTTATGCTTCTGGAACAGATACAGCAGACAAATGATATCAAAAAAATAAATCCAAAGGATTATCCGCTTCTTGCAGAGGAAATCCGTCAGTTCCTGATTGAGAAGATCAGTGTAACTGGCGGGCATCTCGGCTCGAATCTGGGAGCTGTCGAGCTGACGATGGCGATGCATATCGCGC
>OGXI01003684.1_pt1 | contig 10061 bp, 7 predicted proteins | sample 1576221 | NCBI WGS metagenome assembly OGXI01 (sample SAMEA3541523, study PRJEB24748) | human gut metagenome | biome: human gut; feature: human-associated habitat; material: faeces | place: China | collected 2012
CGCCGGCCTCGCGTGGGATACGGCCGACATGCTCCAGGGCACCGAACCAGTCCGGCGCAGTGTAGGCATTGGCGGCCTCCTCTGTAGGAAATTCAACCTCAGCCAGAAGAACTCCCTCGTATTCTCCGTGGAACACATCCAGCTCAATAAAAAGTCCGTCTTTTTCCGGGATCACATAGCGGTCCTTTGTAATGAGGATACCGTCTGCTTTAGGCTTCAGATGCTCATAGGCTTCAGCGGTGAGCGGAAGATTATATTCTTCACGGCTCATGAGACCCTTGGATTTGTAAGTAAGAAAATAGTCATCATCCTGCCGGCGGATGCGGACAACAGGGGAAGTGCAAAGATACCCCTGCTCGATCCGGTGGCAGGGATAGGAAGCCAGATCCTGCGGAAGGTCATCCTTCCGGATCAGAAATTTACGTTCGATCTCCATATAAAAAACCTCCGGATTTGTGAAATGAAAAGATATTATGTTCAGTCTACAGGAAAAAAACAGGATTTGCAATGGGATATCTGTTGAAATTTCTTGACATTTTCAGATGGAAAAAGCATTATGGAAGGGAATGGGGAATACAGAAAATATTTATGGATTTTATAAAAGAAAGGATGAACAGGATCATGAGTAAAGTGTATATTTTTTTCGCAGATGGTTTTGAGGATATTGAAGGACTGACAGTGGTAGATCTGATGAGAAGAGCCGGGATCGACATCCAGACAGTATCTATCAAAGAGACAAAAGAGATCAGAACCTCTCATGAGATCGATCTTCTTACAGACCGTACCTTTGGAGAATGTGATTTTTCCGATGCGGATATGCTTGTAATTCCGGGAGGAATGCCGGGAACAAAATATCTGGAGGAATATAAACCGCTGACTGAACTTCTGACAGATTTCTATCAGAAGGGCGGCAAGGTAGCAGCTATCTGTGCGGCACCAGGTGTATTCGAAAGACTTGGATTCCTGAAAGGCAGAAATGCTACATCTTATCCATCTGTTATGGAACAGCTTAAAAGTGCCAGAACATCTCTGAAGCCTGTAGTGGTAGATGGAAATGTAACTACCAGCAGAGGCCTTGGAACAGCCATCGACTTCAGCCTTTCCCTGATCGGACAGCTGGAGGGAAGCGCAAAGGCAGAAGAGATTGCTGAATCGGTGGGGTATGTAAGATCATGAAAAAAGAGATGAAACAGATCCTGTGGGTAGTGACGCTTCTTGTTATACTGATGACAGCCACAGGACATTTGGTGTCAGCTGCCGGCTTTGACTGGTCGGATGGTACATACGGGAACGCCTGCAAAAAGATGTATTCCGTATCTTTCAGGTCAGGCAGAGGAGTCTCCTCTGCTGTATATGAAAAATTGGGAAAGAAACAGAAATTTGGTTCCATGATCACGATTCCCAAAGTGCCGCAGGTCCCAGCAGGATATCAGGCAGAGGGATGGTCTCTGAAAAAAGGAGGAACGGAGGCAAGATATAAGCCGGGAAAAAAATATTTTGTAAGAAGAAATGTAACGTTTTATGCAGTGATAAAAAAGAAGAACAATCTCAAACTGATCCTGCACAGGAATGACGGAGGTATCTACAAGATCATACGGGTTCCAAGCGGAAAACTGAAACTGCCGGTGATGGCCAATGAAGAGAATTCTACATTCCTTGGATGGTCCACCCGAGCAGGTCAGAAGACCTCGCCAAGGTATGAAGCCGGACAGGTGATCACAGTCAGTGGGACCATGCATCTCTATGCAGTTAGATTCTGGCGTTATCAGGAACCGAATCTGGTCAGGAACAGCTTTCATTATCCTGAGAACTACGAAAGGATCATCTTCGTGGGAGATTCCAGGACATATGGTCTTCAGAAGGTATTGTACGAGCAGTTTGGGGAGGAGTATGTGGACAGCCATGTCAGCTTTGTATGCTGTTCTAATACGGAACTGGACTGGCTGAAGTTGACGGGCGCACAGGCTCTTTTGAAAGAAATAGAAAAATATCGTAAAAATGAAAAATACGCAAAGATCGCGGTGGTGTTTAATCATGGTGTCAACGATCTCAGAGATATTAAAGGAAAACAGGATCTGAATGATAAACTCTCACAGTACGGGTCTTACATGAAAAAGCTGGGAACAGAGCTTTCCATGAAAAACTGCAGTCTGTATTATATGTCTGTGAATCCGATCAATGGAGGGGAAAGGGGAAGTACCCGGAATCGTAAATGTGAGAATATCCGGGCTTTTAACAGCGGTCTTGCCAGTAAGCTTGGAAGTCAGTACCATTATATCGATGTTTACAGTTATCTGATGCGGACAGGATATGGTACTGTATCCAATACGGGAGACGGTACAGACGATGGTGTTCATTATACGCCCGGAACTTATAAAAGAATTTTTGCATTTTGTCTTGCTTACATAAGAAAAACAGAAAATTACTTTGATATTGAGGAAATACACCGCACGGATTTTGGCGATTAGCATAAGTTCTGTGCATTGCGAAGTGCGTTGCTGAGAACGAAGTGAGCAGTGACAAATGCCCTGTGTGGGCATATGGAAAACTGAAAAAAATACTGGCGTTTTTACAGTGGTTATGCTATACTACAGAAATGACTGTAAATATATATAATGCGAGTGTTAACTATTTTATATAAGGTATTTACTCGATATGATTAAGGAGGAACAAGAAACATGAGTCTACAGGTGGAGAAAATGGAGAAAAACATGGCGAAACTTACAATCGAGGTTTCCGCCGAGGATCTTGACAAAGCAATGCAGAATGCATATCAGAAAGCAAAAGGCAGAATTTCTATTCCGGGATTCCGTAAAGGAAAAGCTCCAAGAAAAATGATCGAGCAGATGTACGGAAAGGGAGTATTCCTTGAGGACGCTGCAAACGCTCTGATCCCTGAGCATTACAGCAAAGCACTTGCTGAGTGTGATCTTGAGATCGTTTCTCAGCCTAAGATCGATGTAACACAGGTTGAGCCTGGCAAACCATTTATCTTTACAGCAGAAGTAGCTACTAAACCAGAGGTAACTCTTGGTGACTATAAAGGACTTGAGGTTCCGAAGTCTGAGACAGAGGTAACAGACGAGGAAGTTGAGGCTGAGCTTAAGAAAGAGCAGGAGAAAAACTCCAGAACCATCACAGTTGAGGATCGTGCAGCACAGAACGGCGATACAGCAACTATCGATTTCGAGGGCTTCGTAGACGGTGAGGCATTCGAGGGCGGTAAAGGAACAGACTATCCGCTGACACTTGGTTCCAACACCTTCATCCCGGGATTCGAGGAGCAGCTTGTTGGTGCTAACACAGGTGATCACGTAGAAGTTAAGGTTACATTCCCGGAGGAGTATCAGGCAAAAGAGCTGGCTGGCAAAGAAGCTGTATTCCAGTGCGATGTTAAGAAGATCGAAGCAAAAGAGCTTCCGGAGCTTGACGATGACTTCGCTAAGGATGTATCTGAGTTTGATACACTTGCTGAGTACAAGGAAGACGTTAAGAAGAACCTGACAGAGAAGAAAGCAGAAGATGCACGTCGTGCAAAAGAAGACGCAGCAGTAGATAAAGTGATCGAGAATGCACAGATGGATATTCCGGAGGCAATGATCGAGACACAGACACGTCAGATGCTTGACGATTTCGCAAGAAGAATGCAGTCCCAGGGTCTTTCCATGGAGCAGTACTTCCAGTTCACAGGCCAGAGCGTTGACAAGATGATGGAAGACATGAAGCCACAGGCTCTTAAGAGAATCCAGACAAGACTTGTTCTTGAGAAAATCGCTGAGGTAGAGAACATCCAGCCAACAGAGGAAGAGGTTAACGAAGAGATCTCCAAGATGGCAGAGATGTACAAGATGGAAGCAGACAAATTAAAAGATCTCATCGGTGAGAACGAGATGGAGCAGATGAAGAAAGATATGGCTGTTCAGAAAGCTGTTACATTAGTTGCCGATGCAGCTGTAGAGGCGTAATAAACCTCGGAAATGGAGGGCAAAATGAGTTTAGTACCTTACGTCATTGAGCAGACCAGCAGAGGAGAAAGAAGTTACGATATCTATTCAAGACTTCTTAAGGACCGAATCATTTTCCTTGGAGAAGAGGTAAACGATGTCAGTGCGAACCTGATCGTTGCGCAGCTTCTCTTCCTGGAAGCAGAAGATCCTTCCAAGGATATCCAGCTTTATATCAACAGCCCGGGTGGTTCTGTAACTGCCGGAATGGCAATTTATGATACAATGCAGTATATTAAGTGCGATGTATCTACGATCTGCCTTGGAATGGCAGCCAGCATGGGAGCTTTCCTCCTGTCCTCCGGTGCCAAAGGCAAGAGATATGCACTGCCGAATTCGACGATCATGATCCATCAGCCATCAGGCGGTGCACAGGGGCAGGCTACAGAAATCCAGATCGTAGCTGACCAGATCGCAAAAACCAAAAAGAAGCTGAACGAGATTCTTTCTGCGAATACCGGACAGCCTCTTGAGATTGTGGAAAAAGATACTGACCGTGACAACTATATGACAGCGGAAGAAGCTAAGGCATACGGCCTGATCGACGGTGTTGTAATCCACAAATAATGCGTAAGAAAAGACTCCTGTAAAGACACAGGAGTCTTATCTTGCTTTAAAAAGGAATTTTAAATGTCTGCGAGAGACGGACATTTACGCTTAGAAAGGAAACAAAAAGATATGGCAGATAAAGTAAAAGAAGGAAAGGTAAGATGCTCCTTTTGCCATAAGACTGAAGATCAGGTACGCAAGCTGATCGCAGGTCCGGATGGAGCATATATTTGTGATGAATGTATCGGGATCTGCTCCGAGATCATGGAAGAAGAATTCAGTATGTATGATCATGAGGCAGATTATGAAACAGGGATCAACCTTCTGAAACCAGAAGAGATCCACAGTATCCTGGATGAGTATGTGATCGGACAGGATGATGCCAAGAAGGCACTTTCCGTAGCTGTTTACAATCATTACAAGAGAATTCTTGCTTCAAGAAACCTGGACGTGGAGCTGCAGAAGAGTAATATCCTGATGCTTGGTCCGACCGGTTCCGGTAAGACACTTCTTGCACAGACATTGGCAAGACTGCTGAATGTTCCCTTTGCCATCGCAGATGCCACTACTCTCACAGAGGCAGGTTATGTTGGCGAGGATGTTGAGAACATTCTTCTGAAGATCATTCAGGCAGCCGATTACGATATTGAGCGTGCTCAGTACGGAATCATTTATATCGATGAGATCGATAAGATCACAAGAAAATCCGAGAATACATCAATCACCAGAGATGTGTCCGGTGAGGGCGTACAGCAGGCACTTCTGAAAATTCTGGAAGGAACCGTTGCAAGCGTACCTCCTCAGGGAGGAAGAAAGCATCCTCATCAGGAATTTATCCAGATCGATACTACAAACATCCTGTTTATTTGCGGTGGTGCCTTTGACGGACTGGAGAAGATTATCGAGGCAAGACAGGATACCAAATCCATTGGTTTCGGAGCGGAGGTTTCCGAGAAGGAAGACCGCAATGTGGGCGAGGTTCTGAAGGAGGTTATGCCGGAGGACTTTATTAAATTCGGTCTGATCCCGGAGTTTATCGGACGAGTTCCGGTCGTGGTAACCTTGGATTCTCTGGATGAAGAAGCACTGATCCGTATTCTGAAGGAGCCTAAGAATTCCCTCACAAAACAGTACGACAAGCTTTTTGAGCTGGATGGCGTGCAGCTTGAGTTCCAGGATGAAGCACTTGAGACAGTTGCCCGGAAATCTCTTGAGAGAAAAACAGGTGCCAGAGGACTTCGTGCCATCATGGAGCATACCCTGATGGATCTGATGTACAAGACACCATCGGACGACACCATCCGTAAGTGTATCGTCACAAAAGAGGCAGTGGAGGGAACCGGAGAGCCGGAGATCATCCACGGGGAGGCCAAGGCTCCTGCAAAAAAAGCAGGACGCAAAACATCCCGTTCGAGAAAGAAAGGCAAGCCGGAAACAGCTTGATGAAGGGAATGACATAAATGACAAATCAGGTCAATATATTGCCAATGATCGCTCTCCGTGGGACTACAGTCCTTCCGGATATGATCGTACACTTTGATGTGAGCAGGGAGAAATCTATCCGTGCCGTGGAAGCAGCCATGCTCCATGACCAGAAGATCTTTCTGCTGACACAGAAGGATCCTGAGGTGGAAATACCGGAACTTACGGATCTGTATCAGGTAGGAACCGTCGCTTATATCAAGCAGGTGGTGAAGCTTCCGCAGGATCTTTACCGGGTTCTGGTAGAGGGACTGGACAGGGCAGAGGTTCTGGGCCTGGAGCAGGAGGAACCATATCTGAAGGCGGAATGCGAGATCGTTACGGCACAGGAAGAGGATTACCCGGAACCGGTAAAGGACGCCATGCTTCGCAGCATCCGGGAGCTTTTTCAGAGATACTGCAGAGAAAGCGGAAAAGTAAGCAAGGATCTGGTAACCCAGATCATGAACATCGAAGATGTGCAGGAAACTATCGACCAGATCGCAGTAAATCTTCCGATGGCGTATCAGAACAAGCAGAAGCTTCTGGAAGCAGTGTCTTTGAATGACCGTTATGAGATCCTTGGAGCGCTTCTTGGCAGCGAGATCGAGGTGATCCATATCACTAAAGATCTTCAGCGCAAGGTGAAATCCCATATCGACAAGAATCAGAGAGAGTATATCCTCCGGGAACAGCTGAAAACCATCCGTGAGGAGCTGGGCGAGGAGAATACTGCTGATGATATCGATGAATTTAAAAAACAGCTGAAGGAGCTGGATGCATCTGATGAAGTAAAAGAGAAGATTTCTAAGGAGATCAGCCGTTTTAAAGGAATGGCAGCCAGTGCTGCAGAGGCAACGGTGCAGAGAGGCTATCTGGAAACCGTTCTTGCACTTCCGTGGAATAAGAAATCCGAGGATTCCGAGGATCTTGAGAACGCATGGAAGGTTTTGGAAGAGGGTCATTACGGACTGAAAGAGGTCAAAGAGCGTATCATGGAATTTCTTGCTGTACGTAAGCTGACCCACAAGGGAAAGAGTCCAATCCTCTGTCTGGTGGGACCTCCGGGAACCGGAAAAACTTCCATTGCACGTTCTGTGGCAGAGGCCATGAACAAGAAATACGTCCGCATCTGTCTTGGAGGTGTCCGTGATGAGGCAGAGATCCGTGGCCACAGAAAGACTTACGTCGGTGCCATGCCAGGAAGGATCACAGTCGCACTGAAGGAAGCCGGAGTCAGCAACCCGCTGATGCTTCTTGATGAGATCGACAAGACCAGCAGCGATTATAAAGGAGATACCTCCGCAGCACTTCTGGAGGTTCTGGATCCGGAGCAGAACAGTAAGTTCAATGATCACTATGTGGAGATTCCCCAGGATCTTTCCGAGGTACTGTTTATTGCCACTGCAAATGATGTTCAGGGAATCCCGAGACCTCTTCTTGACCGTATGGAGCTGATGGAAATCCCGGGATATACGGAAAATGAGAAGGAACATATCGCAAGGGAACATCTGATCCCGAAGCAGATGGAGATCAACGGTATTCCGGAAGGCAAGCTGGTGATCCAGCCGGCAGCTCTTGGCAAGCTGATCAACAATTATACCAAGGAAGCAGGAGTCCGTTCTCTGGAGAGAAGCATCGGACGTATCTGCAGAAAAACTGCACGTGCTATCATGGAAGAGGGTAAGGATAAGGTAGTTGTCACATCTAGAAATATTTCCAGATTCCTTGGCAAAGAACGATATAACTATCTGATGGCCAATGAGAAGGATGAAATCGGGATCGCCCGCGGTCTTGCATGGACACAGGTAGGCGGTGATACCCTGCAGATCGAAGTCAATATCATGCCCGGAAAAGGCGAGCTGCTTCTCACCGGACAGCTTGGAGATGTGATGAAGGAATCTGCACAGGCAGGTATCAGCTATATCCGTTCGGTTTCTGACCAATATGAGATCGATCCGGAATTTTTCCAGAAGCATGATATGCATGTACATATCCCGGAGGGGGCCGTTCCGAAGGATGGCCCGTCCGCCGGTATTACAATGGCAACTGCCATGCTGTCTGCAATTATCGAAAAACCGGTACGTGCGGATCTTGCCATGACCGGTGAGATCACCTTAAGAGGCCGTGTGCTTCCGATCGGCGGACTGAAAGAGAAGCTGCTTGCAGCTAAATATGCCAGGATCAAAGAAGTCCTTGTTCCGGAAAAAAATCGTCCGGATATCGAGGAGATGGACAGAGAGATCATCCAGGGACTGGATATCCGGTTTGTGGATAACATGAAAGAAGTTCTCGGTGAAGCTCTTGCATAAACAAAAAACAGAAAAACCCTGCCCTGACCTTCAGGACAGGGCTTTTAAAAGAAAAGGGAGGAATAACGAATGGTAATCAAAAACGTATCGCTGGATATCGTCTGCGGCATCACAAGCAAGATCCCGGACACAGGAAGGCCGGAGGTAGCTTTTGCGGGAAAATCAAATGTAGGGAAATCCTCCCTGATCAATGGTCTGATGAACCGCAAGGCCCTGGCAAGAACCAGTGCACAGCCGGGAAAAACACAGACGATCAATTTTTATAACATTAATGAAGCAATGTATCTCGTAGACCTGCCGGGCTACGGCTACGCCAAGGTCTCTGCAGCAGAGAAGGAAAAATGGGGAAAAATGATCGAGGGCTATCTCCATAATTCCAAAGAGCTCCGTGCGGTTTTTCTCCTGGTGGATATCCGCCACAAGCCTTCCGCCAATGACAAGCAGATGTATGACTGGATCTGTCACAACGGATATGAACCGGTGATCATCGCGACCAAGCTTGACAAGCTGAAACGCAGTCAGGTGGCAAAAAGCTTGAAGGAGATCCGCATCGGACTGGGCCTTTCGAAAGAGGGAAAGATCCTTCCGTTTTCTGCGGAGACGAAGCAGGGAAGAGACGAGATATGGGCACTGATCGATGAGTTGACCGGCCTTGGTGAACCGGCAGCTACAGAGGATTAAGGAGAGCAGAAAAGATGGGAATTATCAAGGCGCTTAAGCTGGGATTTGACTATCAGAGATACGATGATGACGGCAATGTGGTAGACATGCAGCGTGCAGTCAATGATGTGAACCTGGACATTAAAGCAGGAGAATTTGTGGCAGTTCTGGGACATAACGGATCCGGAAAATCCACACTGGCGAAGCATATGAATGCGCTTCTGATCCCAACAGAGGGAACGATGCTGGTGGACGGGATCGATACCGCCAGAGAGACCAAACTTTGGAAGGTACGCCAGAAGGCAGGAATGGTATTTCAGAATCCGGATAACCAGATCATAGGAACCGTTGTGGAAGAGGATGTAGGCTTTGGTCCGGAAAACATGGGAGTTCCTACAGATGATATCTGGAAACGGGTGAATGACAGCCTGGAAAAAGTCGGTATGACAGCCTATCGTTATCAGTCCCCAAACAAGCTTTCCGGAGGGCAGAAGCAGAGAGTGGCTATTGCAGGCGTGATGGCCATGCGCCCGCGGTGTATCATCCTGGATGAGCCTACCGCCATGCTGGATCCTAACGGAAGAAAGGAAGTCCTGGAGGCAGTGCGGGAGCTGAACCGTAAGGAAAAGGTAACAGTCATTCTGATCACCCATTACATGGAGGAAGTGATCCATGCTGACCGTGTCTACGTCATGGACAGCGGAAATGTTGTGATGCAGGGAAATCCCAAAGAGATGTTTTCCCAGGTGGATACCCTTAAGGCGTATGGACTGGATGTACCACAGGTAACACTTCTTGCATATGAACTGAAGAAATCCGGCGTGGATGTTCCGGATGGAATACTGACTACAGAGGAGCTGGTGAGCGCATTATGTCAATCGAATTAAAAAATGTAACCTATACCTACAGCCCCGGGACAGCCTATGAGAGCCATGCGCTGAAGGATGTCAGCCTTGTGATCCCGGACGGCCAGTTTATCGGGATCATCGGACACACAGGAAGCGGAAAATCCACGCTGATCCAGCAACCTGAATACCACGGAAATATGCTTCCGACTGCGGGAAATGGCATCCGT
>OGXI01003686.1_pt1 | contig 10055 bp, 6 predicted proteins | sample 1576221 | NCBI WGS metagenome assembly OGXI01 (sample SAMEA3541523, study PRJEB24748) | human gut metagenome | biome: human gut; feature: human-associated habitat; material: faeces | place: China | collected 2012
CGAACGACTGAAAATCGTTAGGTCAGCGGATCGATGCCGCTCGGAGCCACCATGGCTTTGAAACCTCGGAAACATCCGAGGTTTCTTTGTTTTTGCCCACACGTATGACGATTGCGGCCGTATGTCTAGCGCCAAGCCACTGATGCCGGCTGTTGGTTGAATACGCGCTCGCATTGCGGGTAAGCCCCCTAAAATGGTCGACGCAAGTCATGTTGACTTGCGAGTTACTGAGAAATGACTAAGAAAACCTCCGTTAGAGGGGGAGTCTGTCTGCTATTTGGCTACACTGGAACACCGTAAGGCAGTAACAATGGGGGTTTGTGGGCAGAGTTATGCCGTAACCCCGTTAAGGGAGTATTCGCTGGGGTGGCGGCATGGAAGTGCTTCTGGTCGGCAACACCGACTTCATTACCAAGCAGTGGATTCAGCATTCCTTTCCCCGAGACCATGTGGTGATAGCGGAACGAGAAGGCACCGTAGACGGCAATGACCGTCTCAGAATCGTCAACATGTCTGACGCCAACACCCTTGCCGAAACTCTTACCACATACGAATTCGATCGCATCGTATTCTTTTCCGAAGGCCTCACCCCGCGAAGTGAGCGTGACGGCGATCTCGGATATCTTCGCAGATTGCTGCACGCCATACGTAACAGATCCACGCAAATGCTGATGGTATGCGGACCGGAATCCGAATTCACCTATCCGGAAAACGCCGACGTACGTGATACCAGCAAAAGTCTGATGTCTCGAGCGTCGGAAGAACTCTGCCTGTATTACGCGCGCACCTACCGTCTGGAAGCGAAAATCATTCGCTGTCCATACTTGTATGCACCCGAGCGCAATGGAGCAACCGCATATTTCGGCAGACTGTTCGAACAGGCATCGGCAGGATCGATCTCATTCTGCGAACGCAAACAGCAACAGACATGTTTTCTCTGCGCCGACGATCTTGCCGAACTGATCTACCGCATGTTCGACGATTGGACCGCCGAAAGCGAAATCTTCCATGTGCCCAACGTGTTCGACTTCACATACGGTGATTTGGCTGATGCGATCAGCGCGGCATTTCCCGGATTATCGGTGACTTTTGGCGAAGACAGACCCCAACATTACCCAGCAGACGATCATGTGCTGCGATTGCGCTATGGCTGGTCGCCGCGATATTCGCTCAAACAGGATCTTCCCCCTGTGCTTCAGCGCTGGAAAGAAGCGCGTGCTCAGGAACAATCCAAGAAGCACCCGGTCTGGGATTTTCTACGCAACCATTCAAAACCATGGATCGCAATCGAAATCTTCATCGTGTTCATATTGGAAGAACTGCTTCGCACCGCGGTACAAGGCAACAGCCAGTTGGGAACCGTGGATTTGCGCCTGTTTTTCGTGGTGATCGTCGGCACGATGCACGGACTGAACGCAGGCGTGTTCGCGGCCGCGCTCGCATGTGTCGGCATGGCGTTGTCGTATGCATCGAAGGGCGCTTCACTCGCTCCGCTGTTTTACGACACGTCGAACTGGCTTGCGTTTGTGGTGTATTTCGTTGCCGGCGCAGTATGCGGGTATGTGCAGCTGCGTAATCGCGAAAACCTGCGATTCATGCGTGACGAAAACAGTTTGCTGCGTGAACGACTTGCGTTCCTGCGTGACCTGTACCACGATGTGCTCGATGATCGTCGTATGCTGCGCGGGCAGATTATCGGCAGGCGTGACAGTTTCGGCAAAATGTATGCGATGACACGTGAATTGGACGAAGTGCAGCCGCAAAAGCTGTATCACACGACCATTCGCATTATGCAAGACACATTGGGCGGCGATAGTTTCGGTGTTTACCGCATTGACAGCGGCGGTCGATTCGCGCGTTTGATGGCTGCGAGTCCGCAAACCGAATCCCTGTTCAGCAAGTCGGCGCTGCTTGAGAATTATGCCAACATTATTACAGCTTTGGATCATGGTGGATTGTGGGTGAACCGCAATCTCGAACCGGACCTTCCGATGTATGCGGCAGGCGTGCATGCCGATGGCAAGCTGGCCGTGGTGATTGTGCTTGCCAAAGCGCAGCCCGACCAAATGAATCTGTACTTCCAGAACCTGTTCACCATCATGTGCGGCTTGGTGGAATCCGCGATGGTGCGTGCGTTCGACTATGAGAATGTGGCGCGTCAGGCGATGCTGGTGCCGGGCACCGAATTCCTGAACACTCGGGCGTTTCTACCCAAAGTGCTTGCCGCCAACGAACTCAAGCACGACCATATGGGCGATCACCTGCTGCTGCGTGTGGATGATGCTTGGCAAGACAATGGCAGCCGTCTCATGGGGGCCATTCGTCAGACGGACGAGGCGGGTGTACTGCAAGACGGCAACGTGTATGTGTTAATGAACCAGGCCGGCAAGCATGAGCTGCCTATCATCAACAAGCGTTTGGCCCAAGCTGGATTGCATGTGACACGCGTTTCCGGGCAAGAGGAAGACGCGCTGCTGGATGAGGCTTCGGAACAAGTGGCCGCCGAATCGCACGAGGGCGGCACGGCATGAACACAACGGTAGTGACGATGCTGCTTATCGTCATACATGTGCTGGTATGCGTGCTGATGTGCGTATTGTCTCGTTTTGGCGTGCTTCGTGTGGAAGGGCGTCTGCTTCCTTTTATGCTGTTGGTGCCGCTGTGGGGGCCGTTATGCGTGCTCTTGCTGCATGTGCGTACGCTGATTCGTGCGGGCGAGCATACGGCTCCAGATCTCGAACAGATGCGCGTGGACGATGAGGAACGTCGAAGCATTCTCGTTGAGGAACGTACCGATTTCGTCAATACCGTGCCGCTGGAAGAGGCGTTGATCGTCAACGATTCGAGTCAGCGTCGCAGTCTGGTGATGTCCATTCTCAACGACAATCCCAGCCATTATATCGATGTGCTGTCGCAGGCCCGACTGAATGAGGATGTGGAGGTCGTGCATTACGCGGCTACCGCCATGGCACAGATCAGTGCCAAGGAAGATCTTGCATTGCAGCGCTGCCGCAACGATTATCTGCAGCATCGAAATTCCGAAACGATGTTGGAACGCTATTGCGATGCGCTGGAACGATATATCAATTCCGGTATTGCGCAAGGATACGCATTGCAGTTGCAGAAGCAGCGATATGCCGAAGTATTGCAGGAACGACTTCGCCAACATGGCGATTATTACGTTGCGTGCCGTCTTGCGCAAATGCAAATCGATCTTGGACTCTTTGATGATGCCGCACACACCATTGACGGCGCTATGGAACAGTGGCCGGATCAAGGCGATGTATGGCTGATGCGTCTACGACTCGATGCCGCACGCAATGATGGCGATGCGTTGCGCCACACTGTTCAGCAGATCGAAAGCAAGCATATTTATCTCGGTGGCCAAGGAAGACGTGTGCTGCGGTTCTGGACCGGAACCAAGGAGGCTGAACGCGCATGATCAGAGGATTCCTGTCAGACGTGTTGGCCAAGTGGAAACGATTCCGCTGGCAAGGTTTGGTCAAAGTGTGGGCCGTGTTCATGGCCATCGCATTGGTGTTGCTGGTGGAAAGCTTGGGCGTGCATTACGGTGTCACGCGGTTCGACATCACGTATTTGGATCGAAACAAAGCCATTCCTGCAGCCAATGCCATCGCTGGCGAAAAAGCTACGAATCTGTTGGTGGTCGACAGTTCGCAGGAGGGCGTCAGCGATGCCGAAGCCATGCTCGACCAGATTCTGCTTGATATGAAAGTCCCCACCACTACGGTTGACGTGGCTGACGAAAACGCTGAATTTCCAGCGTTGACTCACTACAGCACCATAGTGGTGGCCATGCCTAATCTCGACCGTCTGGGCGAGCATGTGCTGCAAATCATGCAATGGGCCAAAAAAGGCGGAGGAGTCATGTTTGCCATGACTCCCGAAAAAACCGGCTATTTGGATGTGATCGGCCCGCAGATCGGCATTGAATCGTCCGCATACGAATATGTGCTGACTAAGGGCATTACACCCTCCAAGGATTTCATGTTGGGCGGCGGCCAGACATACACATTCAGCGATCCGTTTGAATCGTCGCTGAGTGTCGCATTGAATGATCGCGCACAGGTCAAGGCCGTCAGCAGTAATGGGCGCACACCGTTGATTTGGAGCACGTTCGTGAATTCAGGTTCGGCGGTGGTGTGCAATATCGGTATTTACGGCAAGGTGTTTCGAGGATTTTACGCTTCGGCGTTCAGCCTGCTCGGTTCTGCCACGGCCTATCCGGTGATCAACAGCGCGGCGTTCTACTTGGATGATTTTCCCTCTCCGGTACCGTCAGGCAATGGCAAATACATCAAACGTGACTACAACATGAGTATTGCTGAATTCTATTCTCAAGTATGGTGGCCGGATTTGGTGCGTCTTGCGGAACGGTACGGTATTCGTTTCACCGGTGTGATGATTGAGAATTACGGCGATGACACCAAGGATGATCCGGTACGGCAGACGGACGGCGCACAATTCGAGTATTACGGAGGATTGCTGCTGCGGCAAAACGGCGAAATCGGATATCACGGGTACAACCATCAGCCGTTGGTGTTGCCGAATACGGATTATGGTAAGGAATACGCGTATGTGCAGTGGCCGAATCGCAAAGCCATCGTCGATTCGTTGAACGAACTGATCGCATTCCAGAAAGACGTATTGCCTGCCGCAACATCGTCGGTATACGTGCCGCCGTCGAATATCCTCTCCCAAGAAGGACGGAAGATCATAGGCGAGGATATGTCGCAGATTCGCGCCATCGCCAGTACGTATATGCCTTCCGACAGTTCCTTGACGTACGTGCAGGAGTTCGGTGTTGCGGCCGATGGCGTGGTGGAGGCTCCACGTATCGTGTCCGGCGGCATGGTGGGTGACATGTACATGCGTCTTGCCGCGGTTTCCGAACTGAACATGCACTATGTGAGCACGCACTTCATGCATCCCGACGATTTGCTTGATGAAGATCGTGGAGCGAAAGAAGGATGGAAGAAGTACTACCAGGGATTGGAAAACTATCTTGACTGGCTGGAATCGTCGGCACCGTCCATTCGTATGCGGACAGGCGCGGAATGTGCCGCAGCCATCCAACGTTTTTCGGGATTGACCGTTTCGATGGAAACGTCCGACGATGGTTGGGATCTGAAACTTGGCAACCTCACCGATCAAGGGTGGCTCATGTTCCGTGCCAACAATGGCACGCCTGGCAGGGTTCGTGGCGGAAGCCTCACCAAGCTGACCGGCAACTTGTATCTGCTCAAAGCCACGAACGCCACGGTTCATATCGAACGCAAGACTGGGGGAGAGGCATGAGAATCTGCCTGGTTTTGGAAGGATGCTACCCGTACGTGCATGGTGGAGTGTCCACGTGGATGCACAGTTATATCGAAGCGATGAAAGAGCACGAGTTCGTATTGTGGGTGATCGGCGCCAAAGCCGAAGACCGCGGCAAATTCGTATATGACCTGCCCGACAATGTGTGGAAGTGCATGAGGTGTTCCTCGACGACGCCTTGCGTCTGAGCGGTGAACGAGCGCAAGTGTCGTTCACCGAAGAGGAATTGCGGTCATTGCGCGAACTGGTGAATCTTGGCAGCCCGGACTGGGATGTGCTGTTCAACCTGTTCCACACCAGAGGCGTGCATCCGCTGTCGTTCCTGCAAAGCCGTGAATTCATCGACTTGTTTACGCAAATCTGCATGGAAGAATATCCGTATGTGGCCTACGCCGACGCTTTCCATACCGTGCGCTCCATGTTGCTGCCGGTGTTGTACTTGATGGGCTGCGAAGTGCCGGAAGCGCAGATCTACCATGCGATTTCCACTGGATATGGCGGATTGTTGGCTTGTTTGGGGGGGGGTATCAACCATGCACCGGTATTGCTTACGGAACATGGCATTTATACGCGTGAACGCGAAGAGGAAATCATTTCCGCCGAATGGGTGCTGCCGGCGTTCCGGCCGCGTTGGATCCGCTTCTTCTACATGCTTTCGGAACAGATCTACCATCGTGCGTGGCGCATCACCAGCTTGTTCGGTCGTGCCCGTCTTATCCAAATTGGCATGGGTGCGCCCGCCGATGCCTGTCAGGTGATTCCCAATGGCATTCAATACGAACGTTTCTGCGGTATTCCTTTCAAACCCGACGACGGTTGGGTTGATATCGGCGCGGTGGTGCGCATGGCGCCCATCAAAGATGTGAAAACCCTGATTCACGCGTTCCATGAGCTTTCCTCTCGCGTTGACAATGTGCGCTTGCATATTCTCGGCGGTGTTGACGATCAGGAGTATGCCGACGAATGCTATGAGCTTGTGGAACAGTTGGGTGTGCGCAATCTTGAGTTCACCGGCCGTGTGAACGTGGTCGAATACATGCGCAAGCTTGATTTCACCGTGTTGACCAGCATTTCCGAAGGCCAGCCGCTGTCGGTGCTGGAATCGTTCGCAGCCGCACGCCCCTGCGTGACCACTGACGTCGGCTGCTGCCGTGAGCTTTTGGAAGGCGAGGAAGGCGACGATTTCGGCACGGCAGGCTTCTACGTGCCCCCGATGTACCGCGAGGGCCTGAGCCGAGCCATGGAACGCATGTGTTCCAGTCGCACGCTGCGTGAGACCATGGGGCAGATTGGCCGTAACCGTGTGAACGCCTATTACCGGCATGAGCGCATGCTTGACGATTATCGCAAGCTGTATAGCGATACCGCGGATCAGTTCGGATTGAATCAGTTCGGATTGGAGCGCTGATATGGCCGGTATTGGATTTGAACTGAAGAAACTGTTCCACCGTAGAGGCTTGATGGCGATGCTGCGAGCCTACGGCTATGCCGGCGTGATTTGCGCTGGTCCGATGCTGTTGGGTGTACTCCTGCAGTTTGGCGTGCTGATTGTGAGCGGCTGGTGGCAGGTGGGCCGCCCCGACCGTGATCTGCTCGTATGCATGATTACATACACATTGCTTGCCTCGTTGGTGTTGACAAGTTTTCTGTCGATGCCGGTCACACGTTTTTTGGCGGATATGCTGTTTGATCACGATGAGAAGATGATTCTGCCGTCGTTCTGGGGGTCTACCGGCATCATGCTGGTAGTGGGCGCGGTGTTGTACACGGTGTTTCTGCTGTTTTCTGGATCCACGCTGATGCAGGGCGTGTTGTGTTTATGGTTGTTTCTCGAAATGGTCGTCAACTGGAATGCGATGAGTTATTTGACGGCCATCAAGGATTACAAAAGCATTCTGTATTCTTTTGCTGCTGCAGTGCTGGTGGCGTTTATTACGTCATGCGTGTTGCTTGCGTTGGCCTGCCCTCCTGTTGAGTCGCTGTTGTTTGCAGTGGTGCTTGGCTATGGTGTGATGCTGGTGTGGGATGTGCTCTTGTTGCATCGTTATTTTCTGCAAAGTCGTAAGCATCCGTGGCTGTTTTTGCAGTGGGTCGATCAGTTTCTGCCGTTGGCGTTGACCGGATTGCTGACCACCATCGGCCTGTTCGCCCATTTGGTGATCACTTGGTGCGGTCCGCTCGGCATCAAGGTGAAGGGTTTGTTTTATGGCGCGCCATATTACGATGTGCCCGCCATGCTTGCATTTTTGACGATTCTGATCACCACGGTGAATTTTGTGGTGTCGGTGGAGGTCAATTTCTACCCAACATATCGGTCGTATTACAGTCTGTTGAATGATGGTGGCACGGTCAAAGACATTACCATTGCCGAAGATGAAATGCTGACTGTGCTCAATCGAGAATTGCATTACACGGCGTTGAAGCAATTGTTGGTGACCGCTGCCGTGATTTCGTTGGAAAAAACAGTGCTGAACGCGCTTCCTTTAGGATTCAGCGATGTGATGCACGGATATTTCCGTGTGCTCTGCGTGGGGTATGCCCTTTATGCGGTCGGCAACACCGTGATGCTGATTCTGCTGTATTTTACCGATTATTCCGGTGCGTTGACGGCGTCGGCATTGTTTGCGGGTTCGACGGTTGTGTTCACAGTAATCGGACAGTTCTTCACTACGTCGCTGTTCGGTTTCGGTTTTCTGATGGGGGCATCGCTGTTCGCCATATATGCGACATTCCGGCTCGCCTCATACACCGACAATCTGCCATACCGAGTGCTGGGGCAGCAGCCGATTGTGGCGCAAACGAAACGTGGACGTTTCACCGAACTGGGCATACTGCTTGAACATGGCGAACAGCGGGTCGACCAATCATTGCATCGCTCAGGGCATGCACGGTCTTCTGACAAGGCGAATATTGCAGAAACGGATGTCATAATCGGGAGGAATCGTAAATCATGACATGGTGGAACCGACGCAACACAAAAGCCATTACCACGCTTGTCAAGCAAATAGCGGCATTGACGGCAATGCTGACGGTGCTTTCCTGCGCCGGATGTGCGACTTCATCACCCAACGATAATGAACAATCGCAATCATCGGATTCGTCACAGACGCATGAGCAAGTCAAGAAAAGCGCTGAACAAAGCATCGACGGCGCACACTTGCGCGACAACGAATCGTTATACAAGGTGTATGACGACAGCGGTGTCGAAACCATGTATTTGACGGTATCGCGCGGTAATTCGTCGGAAGGCGCCGACCATAGCTGGAGTGAAATCAACCAGTATTCCGTTGATGACTATGCGGCCATGGGCGTTGACCGCTACAAGGTCAATGGTTTGCTGCAGGTCGGCGACGAACAAGGACCGGTTTCCGGGGAGCTTGGTTTTGGTGAAAGCGCGCCGAACGCCACCGTGCAGATACGTGGCCAGTCATCGAGCAAAAACGAGCAGAAGAATTACAAGATCGAGTTGAAAAGCGGCAAAGGCAAGTGGCGTGGGCAGCGTACCATCGCATTGAACAAGCATATGGGCGAAGGTCTGCGTTTCCGTAACAAAATGGCGTACGATCTCATCAAAGGCATCGACCAGATGATGGGACTGCGCACGCAATTCGTGCACCTGTACGTGAAAGACGAGACCAGCGGATCGGATTCCTTCGACGATTACGGTCTGTACACGCAAGTCGAACAGCTCAACAAAACCGCATTGCAGGTGCACGGACTCGATAAAAACGGACAGCTGTACAAAGTCAATTATTTCGAATTCTATCGAGACGAAGACGTGATCAAACTCGCCGATGATCCTGACTACGATCAAGCGAAATTCGAAGAAAAACTGGAAATCAAAGGCGACAACGACCATACCAAACTGATCGCCATGCTGAACGATCTCAATGATTATTCAGTGCCGATGAGCGAAATCCTCGGCAAATATTTCGATACCGAAAATCTCGCATATTGGATGGCATTCCAATTGCTGACCGGTAATATCGATACGCAAAGCCGCAATATGTACCTGTATAGTCCCACGAATTCGGATACGTTTTACCTGCTCGACTGGGATAACGATGGTATGCTCATGCGCAAGGAATACGAGATCAGGCAACGTTCCGAGGGCCAAAGCTGGGAGAACGGTGTCAGCAACTATTGGGGCAACATACTGTTCCGACGTTGTCTGCAAACCAAGTCGTTCCGAACCGCGCTCGGCAAGGCCGTGAAAGACGAATACAAGTATATGAGCGCCGATCGCATCAATTCCATGGTGCGGCGGTACCGTTCCATCGTTGAACCATACGTGCGGAAGATGCCCGACTCCATGCATGAGCCTCTGACGTCAAGCCAATACGACACGGTGGCAAACCAATTGCATAGCGAAATCGAACAGAACTACCAGACGTACCGAACCGGGTTCAATAAGCCCATGCCGTTCTATATCGGCAAGCCGACTCCTACCAACGGCAAGCTCAAACTCAGCTGGGATGTCTCCTATGATTTCAACGATGAGGATCTGCGCTATAGCGTTACCGTGGCCAAGGATTACGAAGGCAAAGACGTGGTGTTCACACAGAGCGACCTCGTATTGCCGGAAGCCGTGATGGATATGCCTGGTGAAGGCCAGTACTTCATCAAGGTGAGCGTGCGCAATGCATCAGGCGAGACGCAGGACGCGTTTGACTACTACGTCACCGACGGCAACAAGATCTACGGCACCAAGTGTT
>OGXI01003687.1_pt1 | contig 10051 bp, 7 predicted proteins | sample 1576221 | NCBI WGS metagenome assembly OGXI01 (sample SAMEA3541523, study PRJEB24748) | human gut metagenome | biome: human gut; feature: human-associated habitat; material: faeces | place: China | collected 2012
CCTGCAACAGATGCCCATACCAGCTTTCCATTCGATACAAGCGCTTTTTCCCCAAATGCCTCTCCTGTCAGTCCTGTCAAAACGATATTTTTACTCTCTGGCTGCAGTTGTTTTAATTTTTGTAAGAATTCCCACATCTGCACTCACCTACTTTCCAAATCCGCAATTCGGGAAAGTACAGACCGGACAATTCAAACATAAGCCGCCTTCTCCCAGTGTATCAATATCTGCTTTTTTCAGAATCTCTCCAGCCACGATCCGTGGCAGAACCAAATCAAAAATAGTCCGTTTCGCATACATAACGCATCCCGGAAGACCAATGACGGGTCTTTTTTTCTCTCCATAGTAGGACAGCAAGAACATGGCTCCCGGAAGTACCGGTGCTCCGTAAGTCACGATCTCAGCACCTGTATTCTTAATCGCAAGTGGAGTACGGTCATCTGGATCCACACTCATTCCGCCTGTACAAAGTACCATATCCACCCCTTCATCCAAAAATTTCTGAATAGCTGCTGTAATATGTTCATGGTTATCATCGCTTACTACATGCCCGACGACCTCTGCTCCATATTCTTTCAATTTTTCGATAATAACTGGTGTAAATGTGTCTTTGATCCTTCCGTAAAATACTTCGTTTCCGGTATTTACAATTGCTGCTTTCATCTTTTTAAATGGAATCAGCTCAAAAATCGGTTTTTCACCGGCTGCTTTTTTTGCACGCTCCATTTTTTCTTTTTCAATAACAAGCGGAATAATCCTTGTCCCGGCAATCTTATCGCCCTTTTTTACCGGAAAGTTTCCATGACGACAGGCAATCATCATTTCACCAAGCGCATTTACTGCATTCAATCGCTCTGTATCAACCTTTAAAAGACCGTCACACTCCGCGATCAGTTCAATTTTTCCTTCTTTGATTTCCGATGGGGTCATGTGCTCATTTGCACACATATCATACAAGATCTTAGCCGCATCATTTTCATGAAGCATATTCTCATTATTCTCCCAAATGTAAATGTGATCTTTTCCCACACTTAAAAGTACCGGTATGTCTTCCTCTGTAATAATATGGCCTTTTCGAAATACGGCATCCTTCGTAACGCCTTTGATAATTTGTGTGATGTCATGGCACAATACCTGCCCCACTGCATCTTCCGTTCGCATTAATTTCATTTTGTCCATTCCCTTCGAATATTTTTTCAAAACTATTCGCAGTTTAAAAAAATATTTTTATAACATTTCTCAGTTATTTTAATATCAATTTTTTTGATATTAAAATAGGGATTTTTCACCTTTTATCTAAGGTAAACAAAATCCCCTATAATTTCGCTCAAATTTATATAATATATTATAACAAAACAGGTTTTTTTGTCAACCAATTCGTCATATTCTTCAGTCATTCAAAATTCACAAATTCTTTTATTCTGTCCCTCGCATCATTTCTTATAGGATATGTTTTTCTCCATTGAAGTGCTCCATGATCGCTTCCAGTACCCCGCCACCGATTGCTCTGGCTTTATCCGAAATTGTATAGCAATATTCTTCCTCACATCTGGCATCAATATCTCCACATTTCATGCCAATTGTAACATTTACCCCTGGCTGCAGCATTCCCCGGACAATACCACTCATCAACGCTCGGACAGATTTTCCACCGCTATAAGCAACAATCTGATCTTTTTCCACATGATCACCGATTTTAACCACAGGTTCATAAAGTCCGTCTGCCGATGCACGGATGATCCTTTCAATAGAATATCCTCCTATTTCTGCCGGGATTCCTGTATTCGGAATTGCACAGCCTTCATGGATCACTTTACCAAGATTATGTCCTCTCATAGTCTCCACTACTACGTGGCAATCTTTTCCAGCGGTAAATCCAGGTCCGACCCCAATTACAAATTCAGCAGCGTCTATCGTTGTTCCCAGATTTTTTTTTGCCAGTATTGCATCTACAACTACATCTGCCTTATACTCTTTCAGATACTTAAGTCCTGGATCCACAAGAAGCGGTATATACCCCTTTTTTATTCTATCATCTATCTGTTCCGGTCCGTCAGTCAGTTTCGCAGTAACATGTTCTACTTCTGCATTTCCTTCATACACTGCTCTAGAAAATGCAATTGTCCGTCGTACAGTCAATGGAACTTTCGTCTCTGTCATAATAATCTCAAATCCGCATTTATATAGGCGATATGCAATTCCTGTAGCCAGATCTCCTGCTCCTCTTATTAAAATTCTCATGCGCCAGTCTTCTTTCCCTTTTTGCTATTAGCTGCTCGTCGCCTGTAGAAGTGCTTTTAACTTAATTCCAGAATTTAATTAAAATAATTCACCGTCTTGAAAAACATCTTTATAAATGTCCTGAGCTGCCGCTTCAACGCGTTCCCTGTAAAGTTCATATTTTTCAAGAAGCATATGCCCACGCTCAGTTATATAGGCTTCGCCACCATTCTTTCCACCGCTCATGCGCTCCACGATCTTCCAGCCAGTCTCTTCCTCCGCTGTATGGATGAGCTTCCAGCCTTTACTGTAAGACATACCGGTCTTTGCGCAGGCCTCCCGCACAGAACCCAGACGATCAATCTGAGTCAGAAGTGTTACAGCACCCGGTCCAAAAAAAGAACGATTCACTGCAAGACTTACTTTCACATGACCTCGTATCTGCTTCTCTGCAAATATCTGCCGTCTTTCTTCATATTCCCGTGCAGATGTCACCTTCACAAGAATCCCTTCATTCTCAACCTCTATATGCGCGATCCGATAACCGAACTGCTTCCAGAAAGCCGCCACACCGGTACTTCTGACGGTTCCTTCTGCCATCTCTGCACTCTCTTCAATCTGTTGTTCCAGTTTTTTGCAGATATTTCTTGCGCAGGCCTGACTGGTACAGATTAAGTCGCCAAACATACCTCCATATACTGCACCAAGCAATTCTGCCTGACGCTTCTGCATCATTAACAATATATCCGGTTGAAAAAAAGGAAAACGAATATCTCCGACAAAAATACGTTCGCATGTATCCGATAGATAAGAAAGTCCCTTCAGAACTGCTAATTCAAAGGAATCTGACTCTATATCCAAAAATGTAACCCCGCGGCGGTGCAATGTCTGCTCTATCTTATCTGCCATTCCATCCCGTGTGACCAGAGCAATGTCTGCCACACCCGCACGTTGATAGCTTACAATCATCTGTTCGAAAATGGTCGGTCTCTTCATCTCAAGAAACTTTTCCATCTCCTCATCTGGTATCCCGACTCCGGCCACCAATATTACTGCGCCTAACTTCATCTGTCCCACCATTTCTAATATATAATAAAATTATTATAGCAATAACCTCTTATTTGTCAACGAATTTAGCTCTCCCCTAACTTCCCTAGTTCTGGCAAGGCCTTGCTTTCTGACCGTCAATCTTTTCATTTCTAATCTCACCACTTTTTCCGCCACTTTTATGACAAAGATAAATCTCTCCGATTTCCATAGATTTATCGATGGCTTTACACATATCATATACAGTAAGAAGTGCCACACTGACACCTGTGAGGGCTTCCATCTCCACGCCTGTCTTCCCGGTCACTTTTACTGTACAATAACAGTCAATTGCACATTCCTCTGGTTTCATCTCGAAATTCACACGGCATTTTGTGATTGGAAGAATATGGCACATCGGAATCAGTTCGGAAGTTCTCTTTGCACCCATAATTCCGGCAGTTGTTGCCACTCCGAGCACGTCCCCCTTTCCGACTGTTCCGGCTTCAATCGCATCGTAGACTTCCTTGCTCACCAGGATACGTCCTTTTGCCGTAGCCTCCCGGACTGTGTCATTTTTCTCCGTAACATCGACCATGATTGCTTTTCCATTTTCATCAAAATGTGTTAACTGCATTTTCTAACTCCTTTCAAATGTGATTTTCTGTAAATTCACTACACATTTTACAAAAATCACTTTTTTTCTATGTCATGTATTCCATGATAACACATTTTCTCCGAACTCTGTTCATAAATATTATAGAAAGGCACTGAAAGGATTCTTTGTATGTCTCTTTATAAAAAACGGCACTTTCTGTTGGTTGGTTTTATGTCCGGCCTGCTGATTTTTGCGCTGCTTCTAAGTGCGATTGTTGGTGGAAATTCAGCTTTGGATATGAATTCCCGCTTCGATCGATACGTGGAGGAACTATTTAGGCAGGAGGTGTCTGCGAATACGATCACGCTTCATTACACAGTAAAAGATCCGGAATCTTATGGAATTCAAAATCCACCTGTCTCTTGTGGATACGCCGGAACAGACTCGGCGCTTATATGTGCTTCTGCGGAAAATGCTCTTGCAAGTCTTCATCAGTTCAAACGGAACAAGCTGTCTGATTATAATAAGCTGACTTACGACATTCTTGAACACTCTTATACCTCTTCTTTGGAAATGGGGCCGTATCTTTTATATGAAGAACCTCTCACACCACTTACCGGTACTCAGGCACAGCTTCCTATTCTTCTGTCAGAATATCGTTTTTATAATACTGACGATATTGACACTTACCTGAAACTTCTGACTACCATTCCCGATTATTTCCAATCTATTCTCACATTTGAGAAAGCAAAAAGCAACGCCGGACTTTTCATGGCTTCCTACGTCGCCGACGACATTATCACGGAATGTCAGACATTTGCTACCATGAAAAATAACTATCTTTATGCCACATTTGATTCTAAAATTGACGCTTTGAATTTGCCTGCTGCAACTTCTGAAGATTATAAGAAACAAAATCGTGACGCCGTTTTAAATTACGTTCTTCCGGCGTTCACTTCTCTTAGTGACGGACTCCAAAATCTTCGTGATACCGGAAACAACAAACGGGGACTCTGTTATCTTCCTGATGGGAAAAAATATTATGAACTCTCAGTAAAAGAACAGACCGGTTCTGCCAGAACCATTCCACAGCTTCAGAAACTTGCACAAAGACAAATTCAAAGTGACCTGCTAACGATGCAGAAATTATTAAACAATTCCAGTTCCCTTAAGAACTCTGAAGCTCATTCTGGCTCTGTACAAGGTACCACACCGGGAGCAGCTTCTGATTTATTCAAAGGTCACGGTACCGAATTTTCTTCTGATGATCCGGTCAACATTTTAAATACGCTGCAAGATAAAATATCCGGCTCATTCCCAGAACCTCCAAAAGTTTCTTTCGAAATAAAATATGTTCAGGAAGCTATGGAAGAATATTTAAGTCCTGCTTTTTACATGATTCCGCCAATTGATAACAGTGGCGAAAATGTCATCTATATTAATCCCGGACACATTTCTGATGACCTGACTCTCTTTACAACTCTGGCACACGAAGGTTATCCGGGACATCTATATAAGACGGTCTATTACTCCGCCACCAAACACCCTCCGATTCGAGATCTTCTGTCATTTGGCGGATATACCGAAGGTTGGGCTACATATTGTGAAATGCTGAGTTATTACTATTCCCCGCTTTCTCATGATATGGCAACACTTCTCCAACATAATGCCTCCGTCATTCTCGGACTTTACGCCCTCGCCGATATGGGCATCCACTATGACGGCTGGACTCTTGCTGAAACAGTTGCCTTTTTCCGGACCTATGGGATCACGAATGAAAAGACAATCGAGGACATTTTTGATCTGATTGTCGCAGATCCCGGCAATTATCTCAAATATTACATCGGATACGTGGAATTTCTGGAATTAAAGAAACTGGCAATAAAAACCTGGGGTGATGATTTTACCCAGAATCAGTTCCACCAATGCATCCTCGATACCGGACCGGCGCCATTTGAAATTCTACAGAAACAAATTAAAAATGCGTATTAGCGGAAGAGTTTCAAGGGAAAATTTCAAGGGAAGATTTGACTCATGCGAGTCAAATCTTCCCCTCAATCATATCCAGATATTCTCCTTTATCGATATGCATCATACTTACCTGATTCTGATATCTCCTAAATCCGTACACACTGTCCACATTTCGGATCAAGGACTGCAGCCGCTCGTCCGGTACGCACACGATCAACTGTAATTCCAGTTCTCTTGCGTAGTGCAGGCAGACTTCGCTTCGTTCTTTGTCCATTTTGGAAAATGCTTCATCCAAAAGTACCAGTCTTATCTTGGAATCGCGGTTTGTCTGCTGCATATAAAGCATTGCAAATCCAGCCAGAAGTGCCACATATTTCGGGTTCTGTCCTTCTCCTCCGGAATCACGCCCTGCCATATCATCGACCGCATTTTTCTTTACATTTCCATCTTCATCTTCCACTCGTTCATACATACTGAAGGTCAGATAATTCCGGTAATCCACGTACTGCTCCATCTGCTGACGGTGCTGGCTTAAGGACTTGGCATCTTCGTCTTTCGGAGGCATGAATTTCTCTGTCAGGCGCAGGATCTGTTGCTCGTACTTCTGATAAAATGTGTCTTCGCCAAGCGTGATCTGTCCGTCGAAACCATCATCGTCCAGCACTTTGCTATCCAATTCCGGTGCCATCAGCATCTCATAGAACTGTCCATTTTCATTTTCTGCCGGAAGAATATCAATCTGGTAAATACTGTCAGAGAATTTAATCTTTGCCAGCATACGGTTGATTTCTTTCCTGTGACGGTATGCCGCTTTGATTTCACCGTGGATCGTCGCGATTACATTTTCACGAAGCGTATGGTAGATCAGATCATACTGTTTCTGAAATTCATCTTTATACTTCGGCTCAAAGTCCTGTCTGCATTGATTCAAAATCCTGTCATAAGAAACATTTTCGTGTTCTACACCCGTCAGGCCATAGGATGGATATGCCTGATTGAACTGATTTCTCGCACGGGTCAGAAGATCACGTACTTCCTCTTCCTGCTTCATCAGCTCTTCAGATTCTTTACTTTTCTTACGTCGGTATGTCTGCTCTGATTGTATCTTTAATGCTTCCTGGACTTCAGTCTGCAGTTCTTCATTCAGTACAAATCCCTGCATCAGGAAATCCATACGATTCTGGAAATTCACGATATCCTGCTCTGCCTGTCCCTGTGTCTTGGCATAGCCCAGTACTTCTTTCTGAAGCTGTTCAGATGTCTTCTCAATTTCTCGGATTTTTACTTCTAATTCTGTCTTCTGCTGGTTGAGTTCCGCAGTTCTGCTTCCTTCACGAAGCTCTCTCAGTTCCTTCTCCAGCTGATCCTGTTTCTCGTAAAATGCCTGCAGTTCTTCGCCTGCCCCGGCCAGATGCAGAATCTGATCTGTGCTTTGGTTCAGCCGCTCAAATCCCTGGGCTGCTTTCAGGCTTTGCTGCATCTGCTGATCTTGCAATACTTCTTCACTCAGCTTCAGAACCTCATCTTCCATTTCACGAAGCTTTGCCTTAGAAACCTTCGTTCCAATGCAGGCATATTTTTCGTAATCATTTTTCTTCAGATGACGGAAAATGTAATTATTATAAGAATAACAGTCGGCTGTCACACCATTTCCGGAGGCACGGAGTTCCTCCTCTGTCTCGCATTTGGCAATTCTTCCGAGATAACGGCGCAGGCACTGGTCCACGTATGGTTCTTCTGCATGAACAGCCTCATAGATCGAATTGTCATGAACTTTTGGCTCGGACTTCACAATTGCGGCCGTATCTAACAGATCTACTTCATCAATCCCACCAAGATATTGAAGCTTACGAAATACTTTCGCTGCATCAAGGGCGTACTCCGGTGCGGTCACAAGACTGTGTTTCACACGCCCCATACGACCTTCAATCGCATTTTTCCACTTCTCATCTGTAATGTCAAAAAGGTCTGCGAAAATGTTGACGTGAATGGTTCTTCCATATTGTGTGCTCAGACGATTCTGTAACTCCTGCCTTGCCTGTTTCAACTCTTTTCGGTACGGTTTGCGGTCGTTTTTCAGATCCTCCACCATTTCCTTTTTCTCTTTCAAATCCTTGCGGTTCTGACTGATTCTTGTACCGATTTCATCCACTTCTTCATTAATGCTCTCCAGCGCGTCACTTAGTTGTTTCTTTAGCTTCTCAATTGCTTCCTTTGAAACATTTCCTGACTTGATCTCATCAATCCTCTGAAGTGCCGGATTGCTCACATAGGCACTGATCTCTTCATCTTCCTCCCAGCGGGCAAGTCCTTTTACAACCTCGCGCCACTGCTCACTGTTGCGGGCCAGAAGCTTGATGGTCTCCTTAAGACTCTTCAGCTCCTTCTCCTTCTGACCATAATCACTGGATTTTAGTTCCGCTTCTACCTCAACAAGTGTGTTCGTAAGCTGTGTCTTTTTCTCATTATTCTCATTCTGCTGTTTTTCTCTGGCACGAATCTTCTCATTGATATCCATAAGATCCTGACTTCTCGCCTCAATCTTCGTCTTGAAGCTTTCAATATCAATATATTTTAACACCTGTTCCACATGGAGCTTATCCGCACGCGTCGTCTGAAGTGCCAGATTCTGCCGGCTGATCTCATCTAGAAGATGGATTCGATTCTCCAGGTCTTCCACACGCTCTTTGATCTCACGGTACGCACCAAGCTGGTCACTGATGGTCGAAACCGTGTCCTCCTTACTCTTCGGGAACATATAATCACGGATAAACTGACCCGTTCCATTTGTCATGCGAAGGGCAATCGCACTCTTTTCCATGGTCATCATGCGCCCCGGCTCCACATATCCAAAGATCACATCATAAACCGTTTTCAGATATGCCTCTTTTGACGGATAAAGGCGATTCACATCACCTCGTCCACGATTGTCCGAAGATTCCACCCGCTTTTCCACAAGCTTTCTGAGTCCTGCAATTGTATATGGCACACCTTTCTCCGTCAGATACTCGTCCTCCGGAATTTTCCCGGAGTGGCTGAAAAATGTATACTTCCGGATATCGGTATCATTTTTTCCAACTTCGAATGCAACACCGATACAAGTGCTCATCTTCGTTCCGGTGTCAAATATCTCCAGTACGATCTGAGAGCAGAAGTCCTGTCCATCACGATTGTAAGAGCCGTCTTTCTGCGCACCTCGCAGGTAACTGAGCACACTTCGGCGGTTCTTCGCATCGTCCGCCGCCTTATTTAGAAATGTAGCGGAAATACTTCCGTACAGAACGACTTGAATGGCATCCATAACTGTTGATTTTCCAGATCCACTCTTACCACTGAACAGATTGACATACTCATGGAACTCCATGACCTTGTGGCTGACACCGCCCCAGTTATTCATCAGCATTCTTGTAAATATCTTCTTCGCCTGCTTCAACTTCTGCACCGCCTTCCTCATCAACATATTCTTTTATCAATGCCTGAATATCTACACCACTGCAATACAGATTAATTGTGCTGTAAATGTAAATCTTTGTCTGATCTTCTACGTTCTGGATTGCGCCCGGCACCTCGATGATCTGATGCTTGCTCATAACATACAGCGCATCTTTCCACTCTGCCATAGTCAGCTTCTCATTGATCAGATTCGTGTTCTTTCCATACTCACGGATCTCCGCCAGATTCGTCACTGTCGCATTCAGACCTTCGCCGAGAATCTTATCCCGATAAATTATTTTAATAAGAAGAATGATCTTCGTAGCCGTCACATTCAAACGTTCCACAGCCACGCCTTCCCCGGTCAGCCTGAAAATGTGTTCCTGCGGGTCGTGTACCAGTTCGCACCCAAGTACGGACAGATAGTCTTCTATAAATTTCCGGTGTCTCACACAGATTTCATAGTGAAGGTTATCCCTCGGCGTCAGCGTGACCGGATCATATTTTACTTGTAAAATGCATGTCTGCCGAAACAGCGCGGAAATGGTTTTCTTCAGATTCTCCGCCTCCGTCACAGACAATTCTTCCATATAATTTACCATATATTTTTCCTTATCCTTGTCTTTCTTATTATGATGTTGGAGCACAAGCCCCCATCTATGATATTTCACCTGATGATTACTGAGATTTTTTAATCACAAGCTTAGAGAATCTCAGACCATTCTCGTTCTCAAGCTCTTCTCCGACCTCAAAACTATAAAAAGAAGGTTGAATTTAACCGGAAATCAGGAATTTTTTGTAGAA
>OGXI01003690.1_pt1 | contig 10047 bp, 5 predicted proteins | sample 1576221 | NCBI WGS metagenome assembly OGXI01 (sample SAMEA3541523, study PRJEB24748) | human gut metagenome | biome: human gut; feature: human-associated habitat; material: faeces | place: China | collected 2012
ATTTGCTGTCACTCACCATCTAAAGGAGGTGGGAGTCTTCTCGACTGAGATAAAATAACAGAGAAAATTAAAGAAAAAGAAATAGAAATAGAAGGACAGAGAAAATGAACACAGTGAATGAGACAAAAACATTTTCCTCACTTCCGGAGGAAGAATCAGCTTTATGGGAACGTATGAGAGACACTCTTTTGTGCCTTCAGACAGATAACAGCATTTCGGTAAAAGATCTGGCAAGCAGACTGGCATACTCTACGCAGGAATTCCTTTATCTGGCTGACATTTTCTTTGACAATTCTCTTGATGCAATCAGGGAACAGGTGCAGGGATTGAATATTGAAGAGGATTATACAAATCAAGTCCTTCCATTTGAACGGATTCCTGATAGTTCTATGATAGAATATAAAGTTGTGAGAAGAATGGCACAGACAGTAGAGGCAGATATGCTGCCTTTAGAAGGCGATATTTTTCAAAACGGAATGGAATATATCGAGAAGGATGTAAAGGAAAAGTGGAAGGAGAGGGAGCGTGCCGGAGAGTATATGCAGTTTTGGTGGCATGATGATTCATACCATTTCTTTTATATGATTGGGCAGGAAGTTCCAAAAGATGCCGGAAAGGAAAGTGAAAAGAAGAGAATTGATATTGGGGCATCGGATTATGCAGTTTTTACGTTAAAAGAGCAATATTGGGATAAACAGGCACCGGATATGATAAAAATGTTGATAAAATATGCGTTATGTGACTGGATAAAGCAAAGTGAAATGCACTATGACAATCGGAAAATGTATTTTATTTCTTTTGAAAACGGACTGTACTCAGTATATCTTCCTCTTAAAAAAAGAATGCATTCGGATTATGTAATGAAAAATAAAAAAGAGGAGAAAAAGATTTATGGAGTTGACGAGTGGATTAGTTATATTGATGAGCATATTACGGAGAATTTAACAGCAAAAGGCCTTGCAAAGCTGTTTCATTATTCCGAGAAACATTTAAAAAATATTTTCCAGCTTTATTATGAAACGAGAATCACCGATTACATAAAACAGAGAAAGCTGTACTTTGCTGCAGAAGAATTAAAAGAAGGAAAGAATCCGGAAAAAGTATGTGCCAAATATCAATTTGCAAGTTATAGCGTTTTTTCTAATGCATTTCGCAAAGAATACGGCGTTGTTCCGGCAAAGTATTACCGGATGGAATTTCAGAATATTGCATGGATCAATTACATTGATGAGCATATTACAGAAGATATCACACCAGAGATGATGGCGGAACATTTTAACTATTCCAGAGACTATTTTCGCAAAGCCTTTCAGGATGATTTTGGAATGGGACTTAGTGCGTATATCAGTCAGAGGAAAATACAAAAAGCAGCCAGAGAATTACGTCAGGGTGTCAAGGTAGCCAGTTTAGCAAAAAAATATGGTTTTAAGTCGAGAAATGGATTTGATAAAGCCTTCCGCAAAGCCTTTTGTACCAGTCCTTCCAAATATGCTAAAGCAAACACAGAAGTTGTTGACTTAAATCAGTTTTACTCAGAATATAAAGATAAAATGAAAGTATCCTTTATGGACGTTGATGATATCAAAATGGTTGGCTGGACGATCATCCCCAATCGTGGACGGGAAGTAGATATACCGGCACAGGTAGCATTCTGGCTCGATGAGGATTCACCGTACTTCAAGAAAATGAACTCTGTAGCCGGAAGTGCGAATGGAAATGATAAGATTGCCATGTGGTATCATGACCCGGAATGTATCAATATTCAATATGTCCTTGGACCGGTTGTAAACAACTTTACGAATGTGCCGGACGATGCTGTGAAAATAGAGATAGCCGCCGGACGATTTGCCGTATTTGAAACAGACCGCGAAAGCGATGTGGATAATCTCGCAGATACCATCCGTATGTTTTCCCGGTGTGTTTTTTATGGCTGGATAAAAGAACACCGCGATATGGTCTCTTTACAGAACTTTACTTTTGAAAGATACATCAATAAAAAAGTATACATATATGTTCCGATAAGCGTAAAATAATGAAGATAAAACAAAAGTTATGTTATCTATAATAAGCAAAAAAAGAAAAATGCCCCGTTAGATCATTCAGTCTGACGGGATTTTTTCTGCAAAAAATGTCAAGCGTTTTTAAAAAAAATCTAAAAAAGGTTCCAAAATGACGAAAAGACATCCGTCTGGTTGGAATACTTTTTAGAAAAGCTATGTTATAATAAATGTACAAAAAAATACATTCTATTTTAAGAAAGTTGGTACAAACCACACAGGCTTACCCCTACTGTGAAAGCGGATGCCCTCACAAATACCACTGGATCTTCCGGGAAGGTGTGAAAAAGCAGAAGAAGCTTAAGTCAGGATATTTAAAATAGAATTCTAATGAACAGGACTTTGGGTGGGAGTGCTGAGTACATTCATTCGATACGTTTAGAGAAATCTTTACAGAAGTCGAAAAGCAAGTCTCAGTTTATTTGTTTTTATCTAATGATTTCTATCCGAAAGTTCCACACATAAAATCCTGACACAGCGTTTGGAAATTGCAAATATCTGTAATTTTCAAACAGGTAATATCAAAGGAGGTAAAACAACAATATACAGTTATTTCATATGCAGATAATAATGTGAGAGTAGTTGAGACCACAATAAAAAAAGGTTCAGTAGAGAAAGCATATAAGAAGATAAATCGTATAGAAGTTGTTTTAAATCAATATATTGCTAAAGGAGCTATCCGTTGGCAATGGGAGTCGCGACCCATTAGTAACATGTAGACAAAACCAAAGAATGCTATCTAAATAGCGGAGTTTCTAAAGGAGGAAAACTTATGAAGACTTTAAAAAGAATGCTCGCAGTGATGCTCGCAGTAGTTATGATGATGGGACTTGGTGTAACATCAATGGCAAGGGAAACAACGTATACTGTAAAAATTTATTTACAGACAGCAACGAGAAATGCTAGTGGAGTAGTGACCGGAACGGATAAATTGAATTCAGGTAATCCAGTAACTGTGACAGTAAATGCAGGGACAACTTATGCGGATGCAATTGATCAGGCTTGTGCAACTAGTGGAAGTGGTATTTCAAATGCTGTATGGACTGGAACAACAGATAAATACCTTGATTCTCTTAAAGTAGGTGATAAAACTTATACAAATAAGGGAAGCTATCCAAATGCAAATACATATATTGGAAATTCATGGATGTACTTTAATGGTGAGCCATCTACAATTCCAGCAGATATAAATAGCTATCCAGATGTAGTACTTTCTAAAGCAACTGTTAATGGAAACGTAACTTTTACATTAAGTTATGAATCAATGATTTATACATGGTAATATTGGAGGAAAATATGAATAAAATTAGAAAAATTCTTTCTGTTATTCCTATTTTATCATGTATATGTGTCCTTTCATTAACGACACATGCAGCTGAGAATCAAAATAAAAACTATTTATCAGATTTAAGGGCGTATGCAGGAGTTGAAAGTAAAGAAAATATAATTAAAGATTTTAAGCCTGATAAACTTGAATATTCAATTGTTGTTCCAAATGAAAAGGTAAGCGTTGGAGCAAAAATGTCCGAAAATGTGCCTGAAAATAGTAAGATTGTTGCATATTATACATGTCATATGTTTGGATATAGTTGGCCTGACAATGTAAAACTTGAAAATTCAGATTCTGCTAGTACAGATATATCTGCAATGTTATCAGACGAAACAGTTGAAGGTTCCACTGTTGAGATAAAAGTTGGTGTAGAAGGCAATGTAGATGAAGATATTCAAGAAGATATTCAGACTTATATGATCTATGTTCACAGAGAGGGTACAAAGTCTGCATTATTAACTACGAAATTAGAGGATTTACCAGGAGTGAGTGCATTAACATTAGCAGATAAAAATGCAGTAGTAGAGGCAAGAGTAACATATAATGAATTAACAGATGCACAAAAAGAATTAATGGCTCCATCTTTAGTTCGGAAATTGACCGACTCAGAAGCTAAAATTGCTGAACTTACAAAGTCAGAAGATGATAAAAAACAGGAAACGCCTACAACAGAAGCTAAACCTACAACAAAGCCATCCAATCCACAAGTTAATACTGTTGCAGTCAAAAAAGGTACAACCTTTATTGTAAAAGGGTATAAGTATAGAGTAACAAGTAATCTTGTGAAGAATCCTACAGTTACAGTTGTTGGCTATAAAAATAAAAAGCTTGCAAAAGTAAATGTTGTTTCTGCTGTAAATTATAAGAAAGTTAATTTTAAAGTAACAGCCATTGGAAATAAAGCTTTCAAAAATCAGAAGAAAACAAAAAGTATTGTCATTGGAAAGAACGTAAAAACAATTGGAACTCAGGCATTTGCTGGTGACAGTAAGGTGAAAAAGATTAAGGTAAAATCTACTGTACTTAGTAAAGTGGGAAGCAAGGCATTTACTGGCATTGACAAAAAGGCTATAATTAAGGTTCCTGCGAAACAGTTAAAATCTTATAAAAAGATGATGAAAAATAAGGGACAGAAAAAAACGGTAAAGATTACAAAGTAAAATATCTGAAAATGATATAGCGTAGGGCAGGAAACATAAAATACAATGTGTTTCCTGCTTTGTGCTATCTAAAAATGAGGTGACAATACACGATAAGAAGTTATCAGCAGGAGGGATTAGATGAAAAATATAAGTAAACTTATAGTAAGTATAGCGTCAGTATTGATTGGAATGTTATTAATGCCAATGATGCTGTTTGCAGCGGAAGGGACTCTTACTGGTTTAGGAACAGAAAGCAATCCTTATATTATTAAAACAGAGAATGATTTTAAGAGTATACAAGATGGAATTAAGGGAGGAAAGTCTTATAAAAATAAATATTTTCGGTTAGAGTCTGATATTAAACTTTCGTCTAGCTGGGAACCATTAGGAACTTTAAAAGAAAGAGCAGATAAGCCGGGAAACGGAACGAATATTCTTCCGTTTTCAGGAAATATTGATGGAAATGGACATACATTGACTTTTGCAAAGGGAAGTAAGCCATTATTTGGTTATGTACGAGATGCAAAGGTAAGTAATCTCAATATTTTTGGAACATATATTGATGGGTATGGTCTTGTAGAAAATTATGTGGTCGACTATGGAAAAGATGGAAAGAACTGGACAGATGATGATCCGAAAGCAGTAATTACGGCAGAGAAAGTTACGATTAAGAGTGGGACGAGAATTCATCAGTCAGGCTTTCTTGGAGGCTATGCATCCGGAATTGACCATGCAGATTTTACAAATTGTACGATTGAACAGGGAGTAACTATTGGTTGCAATATTGATGGGACTTCTGCAGGATTATCTAATATTGGATCATTTGGGGGAGCTTTAAACGGAACAATTAAAAATTGTGTCAGTTATGCTACGGTATATGGAGATTCCAATGTTGGTGGAATTGCCGGTATTCGTGGACAAAGTACAGACATATTTAGCATTGAAAATTGTGCATTTCATGGAATAATTAATGCAACAGGAAATAATATTGGCGGTATTTTAGGTTCTGGTTATTATATGTATAATGCACCAAATGCCTTTGGAGCTGTAATTAAAAACTGTACAGTAGATGGTAATATATCGGGACGAAATAATATAGGTGGAATTTTTGGTGCAGAGGCAGGAATTGATCAGGCATGGGATAATGGAATAGGGGAGATTGTATCAAATACTTTTTTAGGAAAAGTATCTGGAAACACTAATGTAGGTGCGATTATTGGCTATATAAGAGCATTAAATGTTAATAATGTGATTAAGGATAATGTATATGCAAGTCAGTGTGGTGCCAATAAAGGTTTAGGAAAAGTAGTACATGTAGATACAAATGCTGTACCATTTGGTATGAACAATGGAGTATTTTATTATAATACTGCTAATTATTCAACTTATACGCAAGAGGATTGGGATCAAATTTATAAAGTAGTAGATGGAGATTGGAAAGATACGGGAAGATATCCAGGTAAGGCAATTGCTATGCCAAACTATAATCGTTCTGATGATCCTCTGGGAAAAGATTTAAAAACGTTAGTGAAATGTTCTGATGATGCGATTGAGCCAGTTTGTCACGAACTAACTATTTCAGGAAATTATAAAAAGACATATTATATCGGAGAAAAATTAGATTTAACAGGATTGACATTCACTGCACATTGGACTCAGGGAAAGGCAGATACAATTGTCAATATAGACGATATTACTGTTGGGCAGTTTGATAATGAGACAAGAGGAACAAAGATTGTTCGTTTATATTATGGAAGTGCAATGGCAACTATTTCTGTTAATGTAATTAAAGATTCCTCACAACAAATATCTGTAACATTTTCTCTTTTAGGAGACGAGATTCACAATTCGGAAAAAGATAAGAATACACATGTTTTAAGTATGGGAACTTTGCAGACTTGGATAGCACCGAAAAAATATACAATTAGTGCGAATGCAAATGTAAAAGATTTACTAAATATGGTTCTTAAAAATAATAGTATGACCTGTTCCAATCCGACTGGAAATTATGTGGAAAGTATTACGCGAAGGGGAGTAACGTTAGGAGAATTTGATAACGGAAAAGGCTCTGGCTGGATGTATACGCTAAATGGTATTCATCCTAACTTTGGAGTTAATCAACAATATTTAGAAGATGGGGATGTAGTTGTATTCCACTATACAGATAATTATTACTATGAAGAAAGCAGTCCTGATTATGAAAAAGTAAAAGCAGCACAGGATGCGGTAGCAAAGATTAATAATATAGGGGCAGTTGTATTGAATGATTCCTGTAAAAAGAAAATTGATGCTGCACGAACAGCGTACAATGTATTAAATGCAGAACAGAAAACGTTAGTAGTTTATTCACAACTTAAAATTCTTACAGACGCAGAAGCCCAATATGACAAATTAAAAACTACGGCAGATAATATTGCGAAACAAAAAGCTCAGCAGGAAGCTCTGAAAAAGAAATACACCCCATCTAAAACATCTATAAAATCCATTAAGAAGCTGAAAAAGAATCAGGCGAAGCTTACGTGGAAGAAAGTAAAAAATGCAACTGGCTACGAAGTATACCAGTCCATGAAGAAAAACAGTGGCTATAAGAAAGTGAAGACAATTACCAAAAATAAGAAAGTGACTTATAAAGCCGGAAAGCTAAAGAAAAAGAAAACTTATTACTTCAAGATCCGTACTTATCGTAAAGCAGGAGGGACAACTTATTACGGTAATTACTCAAATGTAAAGAAAATGAAAGTGAAATAATTGTAGGACAATTTCACCTGCTTAATTTCCTAAAATGAAGCAAATACACCCGTCTGGTTGGCATATTTTTTTAAAAGTCTATGTTATAATATGTACATGGCTTGCTTCTCAGGCTCACTTAGGGGACTCTCCTTATTTTCATTCTGAATTGCCAGCCATTTGATTTTAGAATGAAAACAAATATCTGGGCTGGAGAATGTAACAGTTTTATAAAAGTATTTGGCCTGTGCACCTAATGCATGGGCCTTTCTTTTCTACGGAAAACTCTCAATTTCTCTTGGATATTTTGTAAAATGAGTGAAGGAGAGGGTAGAATGAACAAGATGTATCAAAGGTTAAAAAGAAAATGTATATCGCTTGTACTTTTTGCTCTGCTTGTGGCATTTATAGTTCCATACTATGCATATGCGGCAGATAATGGGGCAGAACCGGCCGCGGCAGCTTCTGCTGCAGAGAGTACAGGCGATTTTTCTATGTCAGAAAGTGAGACGTCAGAAAGTGAGACATCAGAAAGGGAGGAGACGGAGTCTTCGGAAGAGGAGGAGCAGCAGACCAGGGAAGATGCAGATGCATCAACAAGTACAGAGGCAGATGTACAGGAAAGTACACAAGAACAGACATTAACAAAAAAAGAGAGAAAGATTGTCCGTAAGAATTTGCAGCTTGGAAGAAGTTATGGTTTTTATGCTTGGGGTGCAGAGGAAGATGCGGCACAGGGACAGTCTGATGAATCAGGAGTGGCAGTGCAGACGGAAGCAGAGGCGGAAGTCTTAAGTCCGGATATTGATACGGTTTTATCTAAGGTAAGAAGCTATATCTTAAGTAAAGATACGAAGCCGGATTACAGTAGTATATGGAATGTTATTGGTTTAAAAAGGAGTGGGCTGTATGTGCCGGAATCTTATATAAATCTTTTTTACAGTAATGTGATCGCATACTGTGAGAGCAAGGACTGGCAGATTACAAGAGCAAAGTATTCGGATTATTCAAAGCTTATTCTTGCAGTAACAGCGATTGGTGTTGATGCAAGAGATGTGATGGGACATAACCTATTAGCGTATCTGTCAGATTATGAGAATGTAAGCCGTCAGGGGAATAACGGCACGATATGGGCTTTGATCGCATTAAAGAGTAATCCGGTCTATACGATTCCAGAGGATTCTTCTGCAAAACAGCAGAATTCTGAGGAACTGATGGTACAAAAGATTGTAGAAATGCAGTGTGCCGATGGCGGCTGGACATTGATGGGAGACACCGGAGATTCTGATATGACGGGAATGGCGATGCAGGCACTGGCCTCTTATTATAATAAAGATGGATATGAGTATGTTACAGCGGCAATTGACAAGGGACTTGCATGGATAGAAAAGAATCAGCTTTCCAGTGGTGGTTTTGGCACGATGAAAACAGAAACTTCGGAAAGTGTGGCACAGATTATCACAGCTCTTTGCGGCGTGGGAATAGATTGTGGGGAAGATGCCCGTTTTATTAAGAATGGGAAATGGCCGATGACAGGATTATTCCAGTATTATATGCCAGAAGGCGGATTTATGCATGTAGCTGCTGGTGCCGGGAATAATGGTGGCGGTGCCGGTGGCATTATCGATGGAATGGCAACGGAACAGGGATTGTATGCAACAGTTGCTTACCGTAGATTTTTGGATGGAGAGACATTTCTTTATGATATGAGTGATGTGGCTATTTCGGCAGGAACGAAGCCGGTAGTCAGTCCGACGATTGATACGGGGAGTAATAGTGGAGGAAATTCTTCTTCAACGACAGCAAGAAAGACAGAAACAAAACCGGCAGCTTCTAAAGTAAAGGTAATAAAAGTGGGATTAAATTATAGTACGATTTATCTTACAAAAGGAAAGAGCAAAACGTTAAAAGCGACGGTTTCTCCGTCAAATGCCACGAAGAAGTCAGTGAAATGGTCTTCTTCTAATAAAAAGATTGCAGCGGTAAATGCAAAGGGAAAGGTGACAGGAAAGAAAGCAGGGACTGTGACGATTACAGTAAAGGCGACGGATGGAAGCGGAAAGAAGGCAGTCTGCAAGGTTATCGTAACAGCTCCGGAAACAACAGATAAAAAGACTACAATAGCATCAACGGCGGCAACAAGCCAGACAAGGCAGATCACGACACCGGCAGCTTCAAGTACAGGAAGTTCCCGTACTTCTGTTCCTGCCACATCGGGAACGACGAAGAAGCTTTCTTCAGGAAGCGGTGAAACTACTACCACAAAGAAAAAGAATACTGCAGCGGAGGCAACAACGGGTGGCTGGAGTTTTAGTGGAGATAATTATGTGCCGGAAACGAACAGTGCAGAAAGCGAGACAGATACAGTGCAGGAAGATACAGGGGTGTCTGATGAGGGAGATCGTTCTAAAGCAGATGGAATCCGTTCGGTGGCATTACCTGTAGCCGGAGGTGCTGCAGGACTTGTGGCAGTGGAAGCGTTGGGATTTGTTTTATATAAAAAGCATCGTGGTATTGCAGGATTATTAAAGAAAGTGATGAAAGGTGGAAAAGCAGAGTAGAGACTTTTGCAGAGTACAGAAAAAGAAAAAGGAAGGTGTTACTATGAAAAGAAAAAGAGGACTGGTACATGTTATTCTGGCATTACTTATGAGTATGCTGCTGATTGTTTCAACGGGCTGTGGAAAGTCCGGGAGTGGAGACAGTTCTTCTGATAAAAAGACGGATAAGACAGAGACACTTGCAGATGTGAATACCATTCCGGAAGATGGGGTTATTACAAAGGAGCAGT
>OGXI01003694.1_pt1 | contig 10039 bp, 10 predicted proteins | sample 1576221 | NCBI WGS metagenome assembly OGXI01 (sample SAMEA3541523, study PRJEB24748) | human gut metagenome | biome: human gut; feature: human-associated habitat; material: faeces | place: China | collected 2012
GGACAGCTTTTTTATCTTTAAAGAAATATTGATATATCACATCTTGACTTCCACTTGGAAAATACGAAAGAGAAACTGCTATTTTGATTTTTATTTTGCCGCTATCAACCAGCACAAGTAAATCATCGATTAAATTATTTAACCGAATATACTCATATATGCTGCTTTTAGACACATCAAACTCCTTCGCCAATATGTTTTGAGTGTATTCGTCCACTTTTGTCCACCCGGTGGACAAACTTCCGTATTTATCTTTTTTCAGATACTCATTACGAAGTACATACATTTTTGCTCGTTCCGACGGTAATATCTTATCTCTCTGTAACAGATTTGATTTGATGACTATATTGGCAGCCTCTGTATCGGTACACTTAATGATACGCACATCAGCCTCCGATTCACCATTGAACTTTAATGCTTCCATTCGTCTGTGACCGCTTAAGATTTCATATTTTCCTCCAAACCCAATTACTCGCACAAGAATTGGATTTAATAGTCCATTCTCTTTTATATCCTCCGCAAGCATTTCGATTTTTTTGTTGTCTTCCACCTTAAACGGATGCTTTGAATATGGCTCCGTATCAGATAGCTTTATTTTGACTATCGGTGTCTGCTCAAATTCTTCTTGATAGTCCATCTCTATATCACCTCTTTCCTGCTAAAATTTTAATAATGGCTATTATATGTTCTCTCTATGTTCCTCTCCAACGGACCATTTTGATTTCTCCTTTATCCTGCAATAAAAAAAGAACCTTAATTTCATTTTGAAATTAGGTTCTTAATAATATATATCTTGTTTTTTATCTATTCCCAATCAATCTTTGTAATCATCATAAAATTCTTTAAATGATATTTTGTGAAATTGAAATGGTTTGTCCTATTATTTTTATTAGGTTGTCCTTATGAGGTTGCATCGACCCACAACTTGTTCCAACAAAAAATGGCGTAGGTATGCGTTTTTTTACTTGTTGTTCTTACGAAGTAGTAGTTTTAAGCAAGCTCAAATCATACAAATAAGCGGTTACACATAGTTTCTTTAAAGCATTTTCCACACGCTCCATGTCCGGCGTCAAGCACAACCTTTATATCGGAACTTGAAAAGGTCTGCAACGTTTCATAATGTTTTATACCTATACCAATCGCAATACCCACAACCGCAAATAATACCGCTATCACAATATGTTTTCTTGTAAATATCATACTACCCCTCACCTTTCAAGTAAGAATAATACATTAATATGTGATAAACGGCATTGTTATACACAAAAACAGAGCAGACAAAACATTTCTATGCTTTATCTGCTCTCATATTATTTTCCTTCCAAAACGTCTTGAAAAGTTATTTTAGACATTTCATCTGCCAAAACTTTTTGTACTTTGTACAGCTTACGCTGAACCTTACATATGCCGTTATTTTTGCACGACTCGGGATTTTCCATACATTTATTTATCGCAATTTTGCCGTCTATCGTTTCAATCACGTCTTTAAGAGTTATCTCCGACGGTTTTTTATTCAAAACATATCCGCCGTTTACACCTCTGTACGATTTAATTATTCCGGCTTGAACGATTTTTCGTAAAATTTTTAAAGTAAACCTATACGGAATATCGTTTTTTTCGGCAATCGCTTTTGCCTCTATCTGTCTGTTTTCATCAGCCAACATAGCAATAATTCTAAGTGCATAATCTGCCTCTCTCGTTATTTTCATTGCTTTTCTGCCCCCTGACTGCTCTCCATAATTTCTAATATTTCCATAGCATACGAACGCGGAGTACGGCCGTGTATAACCTTGATTTTGTAATCGCAGTTATCATAAAACGGTTTTCTGTCGTCAAATCTTTTTTTGATGTTTTCAATGCTGTCCCGCTTTAAAAGCGGTCTTGTTTTTCTTGCTTCTTCAAGACGTTCCCGTATAACCGAAAAATCTGGCGACAGATTAAAAATAACACCTGTTTTTCTGAGATTTTCTATATTCTGTTCATTTAGTACAACGCCGCCGCCTGTTGCGATAACAACATTTTTCTTTTCAGCCGCTTTTTTTATAACTTCACATTCAGTTTTTCTGAAATATTCTTCTCCGCACTTATCGAAAATTTCGTTAATTGTAATTCCCTCTTGTTCCACAATCATATCGTCCGTATCAACAAGATTATACTTTGAAATTTCAGAAATAGCCTTGCTTATTTCGGTTTTACCCGTAGCCATAAAACCTGTAAGCACTATATTCATCTTCCGAAAACCTCCTTTTTGATTCTCTCACCCATATCGTCAGGAAGTTTTGTGTCTGTAAATAATTCATATGCAATAATTCCTTGATATATTAGCATACCAAGTCCGTTTAGAATTTTTGCACCGCGTTTTTCTGCCTCTTGCAAAAACAATGTTTTGTCAGGATTGTATATCATATCGACCGCCGCCGTATTTTCGTTGATAAATGACAAATCGTTGATTTCTTCAATATTTTCAATCGGCATTACGTTTTCCTGCGGTTCCATACCTGCCGAAGTTGTATTTATGACTATATCAAATTCAAGCTTATCTATTTCAGTATTAACCTCAAATCCCGTACTCTTCAAAATATCCTCTGCAAGCGTCTTAGCCTTGCTCTTAGTTCTGTTTACAACAGTTATGCTTTTCGGCTTATTGTCAATTAATCTTATAAGCGTAGGACGCACCACACCGCCTGCACCTATTATAAGTATTCTGCTGTTTTCGATTTCAATACCGGCTTTGTCCAGTGCCATACAAAAACCGTCCGCATCTGTATTATAGCCGTACAATTTACCGTCCCTGTTTACTACCGTATTTACGGAGCCAAGCTTTTTTGCACCGTCCGTTACAACGTCTATGTACTTCATAACTTCAACTTTATGCGGTGCTGTGACGTTAATTCCGCTTATTCCGAGTGCTCTCATACCGCCTATTGCGTCCTTCAAATCTTCGGGTTTTACGCACCATGCTCCGTAAACATAGTTGTTATGTACGGTTTCGGATATGAAGTTGTGCATATTAGGTGAAAACGTATGCTCAACAGGATATCCGATTATTCCAAGCTGTTTTGTGTGTCCGTTTATTTCAAACATTATTTTATCTCCATTCATAAAGTATATATGGTATTATACCATAATTATATGAATTTGAATAGACTATTTTTTCGATTTAGACCTAAAAATAATCGATACCAAGAAACCGAACACAAGTGCCGCCGCAATACCGCCCGACGCTGCAGTTAAACCGCCTGTGAATATTCCCAAAAAGCCTTTTTCCGAAACGGCTTTTTCCACGCCTTTGCAAAGATTATATCCAAAACCGGTCAGCGGAACAGTTGCACCGGCTCCTGCAAAATCAACCAACGGCTGATATATTTTTATAAGCTGTAAAAATACACCGACCACAACAAACGTAACCAAAATTCTTGCCGGAGTCAATTTGGTTTTATCTATCAAAATCTGACCAACCGCACATATAAGACCGCCTACTATAAATGCCTTTAAATAGTCCATTATTCTCCCTCCTAAATTTCTATCGCAACTGCGTGAGCGATTGCCGGAATACTCTCGCCCTGTTCTATAATCATAGGATTCATCAACGCACCGGTCGCCATAACAAGCACCTTACTCAGATTATGTCTTTTAAGTTCTCTGTACACATATCCGCAAAAAACACTGCTGCAGCAACCGCAACCGCTGCCACCTGCGTGAACGTCCTGTCCCTCAATATCGAAAATCATTTTACCGCAGTCCTTATGCTTTGTTCGTATGTCAAAGCCTTCTTTCAGCATTAGCTCCACAAGAATATCCGAGCCGACAACACCCAAATCACCCGTAAGTATCATATCGTAATAATCGGGAGTTCTGTGTGTGTCGTTAAAATGTGCGATAAGCGTATCAATCGCCGCCGGTGCCATAGCCGCACCCATATTGCTTATATCCGTTACGCCTTTGTCTATTACTTTTCCCGTTGTGACGTGCGTTATTTTCGGACCTGTTCCCTTTGATGACAATATCGCACACCCTGCACCCGTAACGGTCCATTGTGCCGACGGTGTACGCTGACCGCCGTATTCAAGCGGATTTCTGAACTGAATTTCCGACGAACAAAAATGGCTTGAAGTAAGGCACATTGCATAATCCGCAAATCCGGCACTGACAATCATACTTCCGATTGACATACTCTCAGTCATAGTTGAACACGCACCGTACAATCCCAAAAACGGTATATCAAAATCTCTGACGCTGTAATGTGCACCCACGCACTGATTCAGCAAATCACCGGCAAGAATGTAATCTATATCGCTTTGTTGTAATTTTGCTTTTTCAAGTGCTAAAAGTGCGGTCTTTTTTTGGAGCATACTCTCCGATTTTTCCCACGACTTTTCACCTAAAGTATCGTCGTCAAGTATTACGTCAAATGTACTTTTAAGCGGTCCTTTTCCCTCTTTTTGACCCACTGTCGAGGCGGTTTCTATTATTATCGGCGGATTGTCAAACGTAACAGTCTGCCGTCCGAGTCTGTTATTCATATTATCATCTCCTTGTTTGTTAGTTTTCGTAAAAATACTTAATTTTATGCACAAAAAAATACACCTCTTAACATAGGTGTATTTTTGTTTGTCACCGATATTTTTTATACAGGATTGATTACCGACAATGCCGAATGTTCTTTGACGAAATGTTCTTCAAAACGTTTTTGAACATCTTCAAAAGTTATTGTCTTATACACATCGTAGAAATTGAAATAATCAATATCCATAAACAACATCTGTAAAAATGTCACTGCATAATCTTCTACATCATTCTGTGAACGGATATATTCGCCCCAAACAACCTTTTTAATTCTCTCAAAATCTTCTTTTGAAAGACCGTTCTTTCTTGTTTCTTCAACTTCGTTTATAACCGCCTCATACACTGCCTTAGGGTCACTGCTTTCACCGTCTATTGATGAATACGCATAATCGGGCTGCATTGTGTATTCAAGCGAAAATCTGTTGTTTATAAGCCCTTTTTCATAAAGGCTCTTATAAAACTTTGAACTTCTTCCGAAAAGCATTTTTAAAAGAATATTCGTTTCTATACTTTTCTTTAAAAGCTCATCACCACCGAAACCGTTATTTGTATCTTTAAAACCTGTCATAAACAGCGGCATTGCAACGCTCAAACTTTGTTCTGCGTACTGTTTTGCCACTTCATCAGGCTCTGTCGGATATACCTTTTTAATCTTCTCTTCAAACGGCTCATTCTTCTTTACACCGTTTTCAATAACTTTAGAAATCTTAACAGGGTCAACATTTCCGACAACAACTATCGACATATTTGACAAGTTATAAAATGTATCGTAGCACTTATACAAATATTCAGGCGTTATATGGCTTATACTTTCAACCGTACCTGCAATTTCTTTTTTGACAGGGTGTTCTTTGTACAGGCAGTTCAAGAAATTAAAGAACAACTTCCAGCTTCCGCTGTCGTCATACATTCTTATTTCCTGTCCGATAATACCCTGTTCCTTTTGTACGCTTTCCTCCGTAAAATACGGACTTTGAACATAGTCCATAAGCGTTTCGATATTTTCTTCGATATTAGACGTTGCCGCGAACAGATACGCCGTTATATTAAATGATGTAAACGCATTTGCATTGCCGCCGTACTTTGAAAATTTATCAAATACATTACTGCCGTCAGGCTGGTCGAACATTTTATGTTCAAGATAATGTGCTATACCGTCAGGCACTTCCGTTAGCTCACTCTCACCCGGTACGACAAACTTTGAATCGACAGAGCCGTATCTTGTACCGAATATTGCATACGTTTTGCTGTAATCTTTTTTAGGAATTATATATATTCCGAGTCCTGAAGAATGTGTTGTGTAATACAGTTCCTCACCTGTTTTGTCATTTTTTCTGTACTGCAATTCCATTACGCATCCTCCTTTCCCGTTAAGAAATACACTGTTTCAAGTTTAACGTTTTTAAACACTCTTGCGGCGTCCTCCATCGTTATCTTGCTTATCTTTTCTTTAAGCGTGTCTATATCATAATCAGTTCCGACTATTTTCTGTCCCAAATAGAATGACTGCAACATATCTTGGTCGTCCTTGTATGATTCAAGCGAATTTATAATCGCATTAATGCTTGACTCATATTCAAGCTGTGATATTTCGCCGTTTTTAACATTCTCAAGCTGAACAAGTATTTCATCATATGCCTTTTGGAAATTCTTAAATTCAATACCTGCGTTTACAAACAAAGCGCCTTTGTTTTTGTCAAGACTGCCCGAAGCATAATAGCACAAGCTAAGCTTTTCACGCACATTGTTAAACAACTTCGAGTGAGCGCCGCCGCCGAATATACTGTTTGCAACCATCAATGCGGGATAATCGCTGTCTGTAGGCTTTATGCCTGTTGAAAATCCCATACAAAGTTTGCCTTGTACAACGTCCATTTTATCAGTAATGTTTTTAACTTTGTTCTTCGGAACATATATTTCCGTCTTGGGAATATCCGCATTCTTAAACGCAATTTTGCCTGTGTATTTCTTTATCTTTTCGGCAAGTGCATTTGCGTCCGCATCACCGCATATATAAATATCAATAACAGATGATGTAATAATATTCTCATAATGCTTTTTCAAATTGTCGGCAGTTATTTTATCAATACCCTCTTGTGTACCGAGTTTTGAAATTGCATAATTTTCACCCTCAAACATTGTTTCGATACAGCGTTCTACAGCATACTGACGCTTATCGTTCATCATTGCCATTATTCTGTCTTTTGCGTTTTTCTTTTCCTGTTCGACAATTTCATCGCTGAATGAAGTTGATTCAAACATTATTGAAAGCATAAGTTCAATAACACTGTCACAAAGTTTTTCACCGTTCGGTGCATATTTATCGGAAATTGTTTCAAATGCAACGTGCAAAATATGGTCGTCACCGCGTTTTAGAACTCCGACACCTATTCCGGCACCGTACAGATTTTCAAGATACTTTGAAATTGTCTCACTGTCACTGCAAAGTCTGCAGCCTCTTTTAAGAACATAAGGCAAAAGTGCGTTAAGCGACGATTCTTCTTCGTTTAAATCTCTGTGAATATATACGTCAATCGTAGTTGTTTTCAACTTCGTCATAGGTATATAATACAGATTTATATTTGAATTTATATTAATACTTTCCATTCCGTTTCTCCTTTACTGTTTTTAATATATTTTACCCCAAAATAAACCATATGTCAATCATCGAAAATCCTCAAAAATTACATCTATGATGTGATTTTTAGAGTTGTCTACAGACTTAGACATAGCTTTCTATATCCCTTAATGTCATATCTCGGTGCAGTGCAAGATTAATTCCGTTTGCAACGGTTTTAGCCGTTCTTTCGATTACAAGGTCAATATCCTTTGTCGTAACCATAAGCGGTGCAAGCTCTTTTGGTATTTCAACCTTTGATATTGTTGCGGCGTCTATAACGGTCGGTACACCTATCGCAATCACCTTTGCACCAATCGTTTCTTCATTAAGACATTCTCTGTTATTTCCCACGCCGGCACCAGGCTGAATACCCGTATCCGATATTTGTACAGTGGTCGAAACACGTCTTATATCCGCCGCCGCCATTGCGTCAACGGCGATAATAAGATTCGGTTTCACCTTTTCGCTTACCGCCTTAATAATCTCAGCAGTTTCAATGCCTGTTGTTCCGAGAACTCCGGGTATCAACGCACATACACCGCTTATATTATCATCAAAAAAATCTTTCATATTCTGTTTTATATGATGTGTCACCAACAGCCTTGACACCACTTCCGTACCGAGTGCGTCAGGCGTTATGTCACGGTTTCCGAGTCCTACGACAAGTGTAAGGCTGTCACTTTTTATATCGGTCATTTTACGAATTTCCTCCGAAATAAGAGTGCATACCCTTTCGTATATATCAATACTGTATTTCAAATTCGGCGACTCAATCGTTATATAATTGCCTATCGCCTTGCCAAGTGCCTTACTTCCGTTTTCGTTTGTTATTTCTATATTCGTAACGGTTATTCCGTCCTCTGTACGCACATCGGATATAACACCGTCTATTTCCGTTGCATTTTTCGCCTCACGTCTGCTGAGTTCGTGTGCCTCCACCGCCAAGTCTGTTCTTATATTCTGCATTTATACAATCTCCTTTTTTCATCTATCTTTTGAAAAAACAGAGATTATTATACAAAAAAGAGCGATACGGTTGTATCGCTCATCTTTTCGATTATTTTCCAAGTGCATTGTCTATGTCTGTTTTTAGTTTATCCTTGTCACTGCACTTAAATTCAATAGCCGAGATATTATTTGATGTATCAAGCATAATAAGTGCAGGAGTTTGGTCTTTTACCAATGAGAAGTTTTCAAGTGCCTCAGGATTTTCGTCAACATTTACAAGTTGAAAGTTGATTTTGTCCTTATATTCGTTTTCAAGTTCAGTGTACATTGTGTTTGTTGCGTCAAAGTTATCGTCCGCATTTGCCACAAAGTACATAAATGTAGGAGTTACCTTTTCTGTGCTTTCTGTTTGTGCTGTGTCTGTGCCTGAATCTTTTGTACTTCCGCAGCCTGCAATCATTCCGACTGCCATAACGGCTGACATTGCCAATGCTATAATTTTCTTTTTACTCATCATCATTCTCACCTTTCAATTTATCTTTCATTATATCTAAAGCACGATTTGCTATTTTATTATAGCGTTCGGCTTTATTTCTTATTCTTTCGTTAAGTCCGTCTATAATGCCGAAATTCGCATTCATAGGCTGGAACTTTGTATTTGCAGAATTTGAAATATAAAGCGGTAATGCACCGATACAAGTTTTTGAATCGGGTTCAAACATATCTTTTCCGTTAAGCATAGCCGCCATATTATATCCGGCAAGTATTCCGCTTGACGCCGACTCAACATAACCTTCGACACCGGTTATCTGTCCGGCAAAAAATACTTTTGGGTATTTCTCCATTTGATAATACTTATTTAAAAGCGTCGGAGAATTTATATAAGTGTTTCTGTGCATAACTCCGTAACGCACAAATTCGGCATTTTCAAGTCCCGGAATCATTGAGAACACGCGTTTTTGCTCTCCCCATTTCAAATTCGTCTGAAAACCGACAAGGTTATAGAGCGTACCCTCTTTATTATCCTGTCTTAACTGAACAATTGCATATGCATCATCCTTGCCTGTTTTGGGATTGACAAGACCGACAGGTTTTAGCGGTCCGAACACAAGCGTCTGTTCACCTCTTTTTGCCATAACCTCAACAGGCATACATCCCTCGAAAACCTTTTGATTTTCAAATTCTTTAAGCGGTGCTGTTTCAGCCGTGATAAGCTCGTTATAAAAAGCGGTATATTCCTCTTTTGTCATCGGACAGTTGATATAATCGGCAGTACCTTTATCGTATCTTGCCGCTTTGAAAACTTTGTCTTTGTCAATACTTTCTTCCGTCACAATCGGTGCGGCTGCGTCATAAAAGTACAATTCGTCCGAACCTGTAATTTTCTTTATTTCATCGGCAAGTCCGTCCGAAGTAAGCGGACCTGTTGCGATTATTGTATATTCATCGGGATTGATTTCCGTAACTTCTTCATTAAATACGGTTACACGCGGATGATTTTTAATTTTTTCCGTTATATGCTTTGCAAAAACATCTCTGTCAACCGCCAAAGCATTCCCAGCTCCACAGGGTGGAGCGAAAATTGCCGTCGAAGCTGACGGTCAGGCCCTTGTTTTTGGCGACCTTGAGCATATCCAGAATGAGGGTGCGGCAGTTGGGTGCCAGTGCCGGGGTGATGCCGCTCAGGTGCAGCCAGTCGAAGCCATCCAGCAGAGCGTCCAGATCGACCTGCGAGAAGTCATACTCCGTGATGACGCTGTGCTTGCGGTCGTAGATGACCTTGGAAGCGCGGATGCCGTAGCCGGTCTCCAGATAGTAGGTGCCCAGCCGGTTCGAGGGGGTCTCGTCCGGCTCGGTCAGGATCATGGGGGTGCAGTGGACATCGTTGGAGCGCAGCCAGCGCAC
>OGXI01003695.1_pt1 | contig 10038 bp, 8 predicted proteins | sample 1576221 | NCBI WGS metagenome assembly OGXI01 (sample SAMEA3541523, study PRJEB24748) | human gut metagenome | biome: human gut; feature: human-associated habitat; material: faeces | place: China | collected 2012
GGCGCGAATCCTTCCGCTGCTTCGTCGGCTCAACAGCTTCTTCATCTACGGCCACTCCGCCGCCGAGATACTTCCGTGCGAGCTTGTACTGCTCCTCGGCCAGCTCCAGCGGGTCGGGCTGCTGCCGCTCGGCGTCGAGCTGGGATTGCAGGGCCGCGACCTGCTCTTTCAGTGCTTCGACCTCGGTATTGCCGCAAGAAGGGGCCGGGGTGTAGAAAGCCGCCATTTCACCCGATATCCTCCGGTAGGCAGCATCCGATTCGTCGATCGCCGTCGGTGCTGCCGGAACTGTAGCATCCGCCATTTCCCCGGTCACAGGCAAGCGGTCGTCCATAACATCACCCAACGATTGTAGTTTCTCGCGCCGCTGCTGCTCGTACTGCTCCTGTTCGTAGACCTTGCGTTTGTCCGTTTCCGCCGGCTTTACCGTCGCTTCCGGAATCGTAACATTGTATCCGCCCGTTCCCGCCTGCTGCGGAGCCGGTTTCGGGGCGAACAGGTACCATAGGAAAATGCCGCACAACAGTGTCATCACCGTCACGACACCTACGAACTTAAGTTGCCGGAGATGCTGCGATGTGAGAAATTGCGACAGCTTTTCAACTGCTCCGTTATCGCTCCTGCGTGTCATCTTCACTCGTGTTTAGAGGTAACAGGCTCCTTTCCGGCAGTAGTGGCTGCCGGAGGTGTTCGACGGCGGGAATCGACGTCTCCCGACTCCGCATTCCACCGAACAGAATCATCAGGGCGACCGCCGCATAGACGAGCAGCAGCACAGTAACCAGCCCGAGCCGCTGGCGCGGCGTAAGACGTTCCATGCGGGCCTTCAGCCACGCTTCGGCCCGCGTCTGTAAATCCTTAGCGCTCATAACTTCCGAGGTCTTTATTTTCGAGAATACGCAGATCTTCGATCAGGAATCCCTGCGGGTTGTTGTCCGAGCGTACGGCATTTCGCAGGCGGCATGTCGTGACGAGCGTCCGCTCCGTGACGTTGCTTTCACGGACGATCTTCTGCCGTGCGAAGGTCTCGATAGCATAGGGATAGCAGTCGAAATCGCATCGGATGCTGTCCACGACGACATTCTGCGATACGTTCGAGGCGATGATGCGGTTGAAATATCCCTTCTCTGCGAGGCTCTGGTAATAGGTGATGGCGCTTCCGTCCGCAAGGTACAGCGCCCTGCGGACATTGCCTTCGATGGCCTCGCGGTCGGGAGAGAGGGTGAAGAAGAGCTCGTGGAAGCGCCGCACGTGTTCGCGGGCTTCGACGGGACGGTTCTGGGCCATATCCTGCGACAGGGCCAATATCAGCGACTTGCCCTGATCCAGTACGTAGATCTTCTGCCGCTGGGCTTCCGCGAAGCGGTAGGATGTCCACACTGCCGCCACCGAGATCAGCGTGCAGGCTCCCAGAAAGAGCATGCTGAAGAGCCGCAGGTGGCGAAAGGACGATTCTATATTCTTCAATGTTTTGAATTCCATATTTTATTACGTTTTATCGTTTCTTCAAAGCCCCTTTTATACGGCCTCCGACATTTCCGACCGCCGCTCCGGCGACTCCGGCAGCGCCCATCGCCACGGCACGTCCTGCGCCTGCGACTTTATCGCCGTAACTTCCGGCGCCTCCGGCCTGAATGATCCACGACGCAACGGTCGGCACGCAGAAATATCCGACGATTCCGATAATCATAAAAATGCAATAGACCGTATTGCTTCCGTCGGGTATGAACGTCGGGTCTTGCAGTCGTTCGATGTCCTGCTGGAGCATCAGAATCTGGATGCGCGAAAGGATCGCACCGAACAGGTCGCTGACGGGCAGCCACAAATAGATGCAGATATAGCGTGCCAACCAAGACGCCAGCGTATTGTGAAAGCCGTCGTACACGGAGAAGGCGAAGGCCACGGGCCCCAGCAACGCCAGAACGATCAGGAAAAACGTCCGCACGGTGTCGATGGTCAGCGATGCCGCCTGGAAGAGCGTTTCCAGAAACGTCCGGAATGCCTCACGGACTTTCTGACCGAATTGATACCCGGCTCGCTCGGCATACATCCCGGCAATCGCCATGAGGTCTTTAGGCTTCCAGCCCAATTCGTCAAGCCGTTTGTCGAACTCTTCGTTACTGATAAGATAGGCTTTCTCCGGATCGCGGAGCATCGCCTGACGCTGCAATTCATCCTTCTGTGTCTGGTATTTCTCCAGATCGAACGCCTGTCGATCGACCAAATGCGATGTGGCATTGCTGATGGGTGACAATAGGCCGTTCAAAGGCCCCAGCACGAGGGTCGGGAAAGCCATGATGCACAGCCCCAGCACAAAAGGCCGCAGCAGCGGGAATACCTCGATCGGCTCCGCGGCGGCGAGGGATTTCCAGACCCGGTATGCGATGAAAAACAAGGCGCCCAATCCGGCGAGTCCTTTGGCAATGCCCATCATATCGCTGCACAACGGCAACATATCGGCGTACAACGAGCGGAGAATCTGATGCAGGTTCGTCCACTCTACGGCTAACGGCATCGTCATAGGTTACCAATATCTGTCGTTATGACCGCCGTACAAGGCCCGCACACGCTCCGAATCCCCGCGCTGACGGCTGCGCAGGAACGACACGGAGATATTCTTGCGCGTATAGTATTCCGTAAGATTGCGGTATTCGAGCATCTCGTAGTAGATCCTGTCGATAATATCCAGTCGCTCCTTGTCGGTCATCGAAAGCCCTGACGGAGTGATGATCTGCTTCAGGTCGTTCAGCAGGTCGGCACTCGCCGACAGCAGCTTCGTATAGCCTGCGGCCATTGCCGCGAGTTCCTCGGCCGAGTAGTTCGTATCGTTAAGCATCGACCGGAAGTTCGAGACGTATATGTCGGAGATGTCGCCCACGAGCAGCATCGTCTGCTGCACGCGACGGGCGCTTTTGACGAGGTTATGCACCGACCGCAGCGCGTCGTAATATTTCTTCGACTGCTCGTAAATCTTTACCGTCTGCTGAAAACTCTGAAGCAGCGTACTTCCGTTTCGGGACGCTTCGACGACCTGCCTGGTGGAATTCACGATACCCTGCGCCAAATTCGAGGGGTCGCTCACGACCCACTGCGCCCGAAGCGGATGACCTGCCAGCAGCATCGCTGCCAGCAGGCCGAAGCCTATTCGCCGTCCCATCGCACCGGAGCCTGAAGGATTACTTCCGTCCCTATACGCTGCGGCCGGTCGTCGCGGACGAAAAGCCCGAAACATCCGATATGCAGAATATCGTTGGTCGTGTGATGAATGACGCATCCGCCGGTTTGTCCGTACAAGACATGGAGCCACAGACTGTCATCGCGTTTGAGGATGACCATATCCCGCACGGGACGCTCGCCGCAGAAAAGCGTCGCGGCATATCCCGGAGCCGTTTTGCGGATCGTGATCCGCTCTCCGTATTCGTTCTTTCAGCAGCCGCAGATACGGTCGTCGGCAACCTCGGATTGCAACTCCCGGATGGTCTGTTTCAGCGACTCGATCTCTTCCTGCGCCCGGCGCAGCCGTTCGTCTCGCGCGGCGAGTTCTTTTTTGGATATGAACATGATTTTCGGTTTTTAGGTTAATGATCTTCATTGCGTTTTCTCTCGGCCAACTGGCGTATGGCCAGCTCGATATTGCCGCCGAGCTTCTCCGTGAGACGTTGCAACTCCAGTTTTTCAGTCTCTTCGGTGGTATAGCAGAGGTATTCCTCAAGACTCGTTTCGGTAGCATAGACAGCAGAGTGCACGCCTCCGAGTCCGATCCACACCTCTTTGTAGCGGCGCTTGGGGTCATTGGCCCGATTGATCGACAACACCTGATTGCGTTCCTTATCACTCAATCCCAACAACTCCTGAATCTCGTCGAACTTGTTAGCATACTTACGCATGTCCAAAAGGATGCGGCAGTCGCAGTTGGCGATGACGCTCTCCTTGAGGACGGGCGACGACAGCAGGTCGTCCAACTCCTGCGTTACGCACATACACTCGCCGAAATACTTGCGGCAGGTTTTATGTAGGCTAAGCACCCGGCGCCTTACCGTATTTCTACGGCAGGTTTCCAAGAACTCGCCCCCGAACCGGACTTACACCTCTCGGCGTATCCGGCTCTCCACTAATTTTTTTTCAGTCTAAACTTTTCCCAGATGCCGCAGCCTGTGGCAACTCGGACACAACGCAATGGTCTTGCGTTTTCGGGCTGACATGAGCCGTTTCCAACTCTCTTTCCCTTTCAGGTCTTTGAGGTTGCGGACATGGTGCATAATCAGCTTGCCCGTTGCCCCACACAATTCGCATTTTTCCGCTTTGAGCCTGTCCGTCAAATTGGTTCGGCTCACGTCTGCAATAGAGTACGGTTCGATGTCGCAGCTTCCGTTGAACGCCGTTGTCCGGCGTTTGAAACTTGTCTTGTAAAAGGTTCGGGACTTGATTACCCCTTTCTGCTCGTACTTTACGGTGAACAGTTTGTTGAGACGGTACTTTTTGTTGATTTTTCGTACCGTGCTCCTATATTTGCCCGCAAATGTTTTATACATGCTGTACTCCATGATATATCTGAAGTTGTGCAGTACGACGCAGTTGTTGGCGATCAGGTAATAGTTGCAAAATCCCACTGTTTCCCGATTGTATCGGTCGAGGATTTCAAGATCGTCGTTGAATATCAATCCTGAACGGCATTTGGGTTTCCAAATCTCTTTCCCGTTGCGGAGCTTGATTTCCATAGCTCCGTATTCCAGAAGTTTGTCCCGCAGCGTTGCCATGCTGACATTCAGCCGGACACGCTTGCCGTAGGTGCGTCGCAGACACCCTCGCACATCCCGGCGTTGATGATTGTCCCGTGTTACCGTAATCTCATATCCGAGAAATTTCGCCGATTTACCCGTATGGGTTATCAGCGTCTTTTCTTCGGACAGTTCGAGGGCGAGGCTTTCGGATAGGAATGATTTAATATCCTCCTTTATCCGCAGTGCATCCTCTTTGCTACCGATTACACCCAGAATAAAATCGTCGGCGTAACGGATGTATTTGAGCCTGCGGTAACTTCCGTCCATTTCATCTCCGCTTGGAAATGCTGCACGTTCCTGTTCGATGGCTTTGAGTCTTGCGACCAAAGCCGCCTTCTCAGTCCCGTCTTTTATCTTTTTCAGTTTCCGCACAGTCCGTTTTCGTTCATTGGCCAAATCGTTGCTCTCTTTGCCCGGCCTGCGTTTGGTTCCCATGTCGAAATGTCGGATATACTCTTTCACGTACTTGTCTAATTTATCGAGGTATATATTCGCCAGAATCGGGCTGACGATACCTCCCTGCGGCATTCCGCTGTAAGTGTTGTGAAACGTCCAATCCTCGACGTATCCCGCTTTCAGGAATTTCCGTATCAGACGGATAAAACGGTCATCTGAAATGCGCTCCCGCAGGATTCCGACAAGTACATCATGGTCAATGTTGTCGAAGAACCCTTTGATGTCGCCCTCGATAAACCATTTCGCCCCGCTGAACGTCTTTTGAATATGAAGTAATGCAGTGTGACAGCTCCGTTTAGGTCGGAAACCGTGCGAGGTGGTCTCAAAATGTCCCTCGTAAATGGCTTCCAGAATCATGCGGACTACCTCCTGCACCAGCTTGTCTTCAAAAGCCGGTATTCCCAGAGGGCGCGTTTTCCCGTTTTTCTTCGGGATATGCACCCTCCGCGACGGGTGGGGCTGATAGCTTTCGTCTTTCAACGAGGCTATCAGCGTTTCGATCCGGGCCAGGCTCATCCCGTCGATGCTGCGACCGTCGGAGCCTTTGGTCGTACTGCCTCCGTTCGATGCGATCTTTTGGTAGGCAACATAGAACAACTCTTCGTTGAACAGAATCCGGTAAAGGCGTTCGAACTTGTAGCTCGAATCCTTACTGTGTTCGTTCAGACTGTTTAATACTCTTTCCGGACTTCTCATAATGTCTCTCACATTATCCATTAAATTGTATTAAAGAAAATTAGCTGCCTCCCTTCGCCATGTGCAGGGCGTTACCCTGCCCGGACTACTACGGAGGCTCCGTTACCGTGCCGGATATTCAGAGGTCTGCACCTCATAGCCTTACGGCGTTCCGGTTTAGGTAATCCCCGTTTACTTACTTAGTAACTGTTGGCATGATGGATTGTCGGATGCGATTTCCGTCCTTTACCATTTATCATGGTTGCTCTGCGGCAAGTTCTTGCTTGCGTCCGTACCTATACACCGGAGCAGTACCGCAGTATGACGATTTCAGTTACCTTACGTCATAGCCTTCAAGTAGAGCAGCTCGGACTGTCGTTCAAACAATTCGGTTTTCATCCTCATATCCATCGTTTCATCTTGCCGTTCAGTGGCAGTCTGGTAACTGACTGACTTACGACGTTCCCGACATGCTACACTCCCCGTCCGGTTTCCCTTTCGGATAAGTCGGGTGATGATAGGTTTTTCAAAGAACACTTACCTAATCCCTTGCCAGTGGGATATTTACTAAGCAGCTTGTACGGGCGCACACAAATACTTGATAAATCCCGCCATGCCCGCCTTGGCGATAGCTTTCCATGCTTCTTCGAGCAGTAAAACTTTGCGAATACCCTTCAGCCGCCGCATCTTTGTAAGGAAGGTCTCCATGATAATCAGCGTAATGACAGGATAAAGGACTTTGTTTTCGCTGATATTATCCAGTTCGAAGACGATGAATCGCTTATCCAACAAGTCCAACTGCTTGTCGGAGTTCAAGAGGTAGTCGTACTCCCCGCCACGATAGTAAGGTTCGAGAACGTTCAGAAAATTTTCAATATCGAAATCCTTTTCCCGGACGCGCTTTTTTTCCAACAGACGGCGGTAATCCGTTGCGACGAACTCGTAGAAGGTGTTGAACGAAGGTGTGACCGCAGTGCCGGTCTTGAGTTGCGAGAGGTATAGGTTCACGGCATTCGACAAGGCCACCTCTTCCGCACGTGTCGGTTCCTCGGATTCGCGCTTCCACAAAGTCAGCAACAGCGCCTTGAGCGATTCGCGCTTCTCGACATCGTACACTCCGTCTTCGACAAAGAAGGGGTTGAAGGCAACGGGGGCATCCTCCTGATAGGTGAAATATATCCCATCCCGACCTTTGGTTTTCTGCCGGATAAGCGAGCACAATCCTTGATAGGAGTTTCCCGTATCGACAATCACGATATGTGCGCCCTGTTCATAATATTGCCTGCATATATGATTGAGGATAAAACTTTTGCCTCCCCCTGAAGGCCCGATGACCACACGGTTCCGGTTGCTTATCCATCCTTTTTTCATCGGGTAGTCGGAGATGTCGAGGTGAATGGGGATACCGCTCACCCGATCCGCCATCTTAATGCCGAAAGGCGACAAAGATGAGCGATAGTTCGTCTCTTCGTTAAACAGACACAAGCCCTGTTCGAGAAACGTATAGAAACTTTCTTCGGCGGGAAAATCCCCTTCGTTGCCGGGGATCGCCGCCCAGAAAAGCGTCGGAACATCCACGGTATTATGACGCGGCGTGCACCCCATAAGCGCCAGCTGCGCCCCGACATCGTTACGGATCTGCTTCAGTTCCTCGCTCCCTTCGCCCCATGCCATGACATTGAAATGGGCGCGTATCGAGGTCAGAGAGAAGGAGTGCGCCTCATTGAGGTAATCGTCGATCCATGCTTTATTGATCTGGTTCGAACGGCTGTACTGCGCGAGCGACTGCATGTTACGGGCTGTACGTTCGAACTGCCTGAGGTTCTCGTCGCTGTTATCCAAAAACAGATATTGATTGTAGAAGTGGTTGCACGAGAGCAGCAATCCTACGGGAGCGGCGAATGAAAGCCGACAATCGGAACGCTCCGTCGAGAGGCGTTCGTAGCGGTCATCCGTACGAACGCTGCCGGGGAGGTCGTCCAGATCGGAAAGCGTATGCAGGCACAACGCCTTGTCGCCGATCCACATCCGGTCGGGATCGAGACGCATGTCCTGTAACGGAGTCTTCCCGGACGGTGACAGCGTGAGATAACGTTCGAGGATTCCCGAAGATTCGGGAGTCCCGGCAATCTCGTCCGCTCCGAGACGCCGCAGCCGGATATGGCCGCTCTCGCGGACGATGCTGGCGAACTGCTCCACAGCTTCCAGAAAGCGCGTCGTCGTATCTTTGTCCTGCAACTCTTTCGGGACGAGCGTACCCCGGCACAGCACACTGCAATCGCTCTGACGGCGGCTTTGCGCACGGGTTGTCTTCGTAATGAACAGGTAGCAGGTATGATGCAGAAAAGGACGTTCGTTGAAATGCCGCTCGAACGACCGGCTCAAGAAACTCAAATCGTCTTTCCCGATGTCGGAACGATACCGCTCCTGAACGAAAATATCCTGCTTGTGCACCACGGTATAGTCCGGAAGCACCTTCACCGCTTTGAGCCATACGCCGTGCAGCGCTTCATATTCCTGCGAAGAGACGGTGAATAGCTCCGGAAGCGTAACCGCCAGGTCCGTGTAACCTCGAACGCCACCGTGATGTTGGCGTCTTTGGAGAGGATACAATCGTGTTCGACCTTTCAGATCGGAAATTTCCGTTCGAGGGTTGCGGTTTTCAGGGTGTTATTCATGTTCTTAATGTCGGTTTAGAATTCTTGCCACACTTTTTCGGGAGACGATACGTCGCGGATGCCGCCGTGCGGCGAGGAGCTTCATCAGTCCGTAAGCCCCGTACTTGCGGTTCAGACGGAAGGTCAGCGCCACAAGCGCACCGCCCAGCCCCACGCCCGCGACAAGGCATGCCACCTGATCGACACCGCCCATATAAAGTACGACTACGAGTATGAAAACGGCGAGCAGGCCGCCGGCGAAGAGGAAGAGGTACTGCGCCCGCAGCCCCTTGAACTCCACCTGGCGGCCCACGCCTTTATTGATCGGATATTCGGCCATCGTCTAAAGGAAAAACGAACGCAGAATCGTGGCGGCGACGATCAGGAAGATACAGGCTCCGAACCAGCTCGCAGCAGTTTTAGACGTATCCGGATCGCCCGAACTGAACTTCTGATAGACCCGCACTCCACCGATCAGGCCGATGACGGCGCCGATGGCGTAGATCAGTTTGGTCGCCGGGTCGAAATACGACGTGACCATTTGCGTAGCCTCTTGAATGCCGGCCATGCCGTTGCCTTGCTGCGCTGCGGCGTGCTGCACCGTGGCGAGCAGTCATACGGCGATTCATGCCGAACTGAAAATGAGTTTTCTTTTCATGGATGATTGTGTGTTTTAATTCGACTTCAGATTTTCTCTCCGGGCGCTGGGCCCGTGATTCATGCGTGCTGCTCATCCTGCCGTCAGCCTGAATCGTAGTATCCGGGAGCTTTCATAGCTTCGCATTTTTTTTAGTTGAACAATCTATTTCGGAGCGGCAGCCATACGCTGCGCCGCTTCCTTCTCGGCATCGTCCAGATAACGGGCGATAATCGGGCTGGCGCCGGAGATGGCGTCCATGAGTGTGCGCTGCACTTCCGTATGGCGGATGTCACGCAGCACTCCGGCCAGGGTTTGCCGTTGCTCTTCAGGCACGGCCTGCCCCTTGCACAAGGCGAGGATGCAATCCAACTGCTGCGGAGAGAAACTCTGCGTCCCGGCAGGCGGGGCCGTCGTTTCGCATCCTATGTCCATCACCTCTTCGGTCGCAGCTTCGCGCGTCAGGGTGTTCTCTTCCTCCGCGGTGAGCGCCGTAGGTTCCTTATGTATCCACCCCTGAACGGTCGCTTGCACGGCGCGATGTTCCTTATCGCCGTCGCTTGCCGGTACAAATGTATGGTCGCTTTTGTCTGAATTGTTCCCTTTGCGTCGGGAGTGGCGTGACGCGGCGCGTGCTGGCGTCCGCTGACCGGTGCTGTAGTCCCGGGTGACGACCAGCGCATCGTCTTTAGGGGTAACGGCCGCCGTCCGACGCCTGCGGCGGTGTGGCGGGTCGAGACGGTCGGCTTGCCGCCGATACCAACGCGCCAGCGCCCGGCACGTCGGCCCGAAGCAAATCTCGCCCAACTCGCCCCGGAAGACAGGTCGGACG
>OGXI01003705.1_pt1 | contig 9996 bp, 7 predicted proteins | sample 1576221 | NCBI WGS metagenome assembly OGXI01 (sample SAMEA3541523, study PRJEB24748) | human gut metagenome | biome: human gut; feature: human-associated habitat; material: faeces | place: China | collected 2012
TTTTCAACCATTTCCGCCGTGATTTTTTCTTTTCTTATTACACTGTGCATCCGTATACTTTCAAGTGCATTAAAAAGGAAATGAGGATTGATCTGACTTCTCAGTGCAAGAAGCTCCGCCTTTTGTCTTGCCACTGTCATTTCCTGTTCCAGTATCCGATTTTTATAAACAATGTTTACTAACGTTGTTATACGTGATACCATCCGATTGTAATTCCTCATCAGATCACCTATTTCATCTTTTGCACTCACATTTTCAATCTCAACCAGATTTTCATCTTCTGTGTTTCTGAAAATACTGCTCAATCTGCTGATTCTGGCAGTTAATGAACGGTTTAAAAGCAGTACCATAATCAGCGGGAAAAAGATGTTGATTGAAAAAAGGAGCAACAGCATAGGCAGCCTTTCCACCAGCTTTCCTATAAGATCTGTCTCTGGACGTAGCACGTATATTTCCAGTTGAGCGCCGTAAATATTACTTGTTTTCTTATATTCAACTTCTTTGTAATCTGAAAATTTTTCATACTCATCTCCAATATTTTCGCCATCACGATTTGAAAATATAATTTTTCCCTCATGGCATATATATACGGGCGTATCATAATTCAGATTTTGCAGATTTTTATTTATCGTACTGTAATCCATTTCAATTTTAAGCAACTTTTCCGACTGTCCGCCTCCATAGTAGTTCATCTTACGAACAAAGTAGACATGCCTTTCCGGATGCATTACTGCTCCTAGCACCTCTGGTTCATATGCAAAATAAAGCATCTGTTCTGTTCCTTTTTCATTCAGATCCCGATACCAACCGCTTTCTTTGATCAGATCCAGATTTCTGACCCTACCTCCGCTTACAATTGTACTGTTATCTGTATACAAGGTTGTCAGTGAACTTCCTGTCATATCTGAACTCTGGAAAAGTGTATCTTTAAAAAATTCCTGATAACTTACTACATAATCAAAAGGATCTCTATATTCCATTTCTAGGAAATCATTGATATACTTATTCGCATATATACTTTTTGCTACTTTTGAAACAGTGTCCACATCATAAAAAATCTGATAGTTAACAGCATCTGCAATATCTTCCATTTCAGATCTGCGCAGCTGTGCTTCTGTATGCAGAACCGTATATATGATCACCCCGTCTGTCAGCGTGATTGGTAAAAGCATACAGAATATGTAGATAAAAATCATTTTTTTGCGGATTGAAAAATTATCTATCTGTCTCACAAATTTTTCCAGTATAGATTGCATCCCTGCCCCACTCCTTTATAAATGGTATGACCGGAAGTCCCCTTTTTCCATACAGACATATATTCATAGGACAATCCTTCCATGCATAACGAATTCCCGTTGGTTCCTCGCCATCAGACAACCATGCACAAATTTCATTTCCATCAACTGTGACATATGCTCTTTTATAATCTCCGTTCGCTTTTCTGAGTTCAACTTCACTTACTAATTCACATCCGTCTTTTTTACTTCCGGTTTGCAACGGCTGATCAAAAACAGCATATACTCTTTTATCTCTGTCCAGTCTGATTTTCCTCACCTGCGGTCCTGTACATTCTTCCTTTTCTCCATAAACCAATTTATGTACAGCAAGCGCAGCTCGCATTCCCAAAGTCTTCTTATCCATGGGATGGAGATCATTATACTCGCCCACATCATATGCCTGTATCATCGCCGTATTTTCAATCTCCATTGCCTGCCGCTGTACTTCCCTGAATTCCGCCCATTGCGTCCCCTGTTTCTTAATATTTCCATCGGAAAAACCAGCAAGCTGTACGTATATAATCGGCAATTGCTTTTCCTTCCAAGATTTTCTCCAGTCATTGACCAGCGCACGAAATTCTAACGCATATCTATTCGGATGTCCAACATCAGATTCTCCTTGATAATAAATAACAGCACATATCTTATAAGGACTTACCGGTGATATCATACCATTAAACATAGCTGATGCCATATAATTGAAAAATGTCTTTTCCGGCAAATATTCCATTTGTTTTCTAATCTGTGCATCCCATGTTCCAGACAAATCAAGCCATCTTTCTTTCCCCTTTTTGAATCGTATTCCATATTGTTTTCCTGGCATTGCTCCTCCTCTGCCACGGAATACATACAAATGTATGCATACCACATTTTCTCCTGCCCTTAGAATTCCTGGGGCTACAGGATAAATCCTTGATACATATCTGTCATAAGAACTACCGCAGCAGATTCCATTTATATATATTTTATCAGCGTCTGTAAACGCTCCCATAAGAATTTCTGCAGGCGTAACTGCCTGTTCTTCTGTAATAAAGAACTTCTTTTCCAGTAAAACTGTTCCACAGAAATCTCTCATGTTTCCTTTCCATATACCGGGAATCCTTATTTTATAAAAACTATCTGTCCTTTGATCAAAAGACTGATCCGCTTTTTTCATCCAGTATTTTTCTCTTGCAATTTCTATTTTCTGCGTACATAAAACATAGTCTTCATTTTTACATTTTTCCAACTCATCTGTATAAAAACCCATATGCCTTATTGTCTCTTCACTACACCATGCTTTCACCGGTGTTCCCTCCACAGCAGTCTGGATCAGCCCGACCGGGACATCATTTTTTTCTCGAAGAGACAATGCCATAAACAGTCCTAAAGCGCTGAATTCAAGGACCGATTCCCCCTGTGCGCTTTCCCAGCGTCCTTGGGAAAGCCATTGTCTTTTCTCTCCGAAATCATATTCTTTCGGAACATCAAACTTTCTGATAAACGAATCATTTATTTTCTTTATTTCATCTGCAAACCGCTCTGTTACAAATTTTATTCGCAATTCCATATTGGACTGACCGCCCAGAAGAAATACATCCCCACTCATAATGTTTCTAATTACACGCTTCTCGTCACCGTTTATTTCCATACAATACGGACCACCAACCGGAAGATCCGGAAGTTCTGCCACAAACATTCCATGTGTATCTGCCTTAGTATTAAACTTCTTGCCGTCGAGTATTCCCGTTACTATAATTTCAGGGCTTGTCTCTCCCCAAATATAATTCTTTTTTCCCCGTTGCAATACCATTCCATCACTGAACAAATATGATAACTTCAATCCTTTTCCCCTCTAGCGATATTTTATCATGCGTCTATAATTCCCCAAAAAGCTGGTTTTTCGTTACAGGCATCATCAAATGGCAACGGCATCTGAGGTCTGTTTCCATCAGATCCACCTCCTACCAAAGCAGCTACCTGTAGCCACGAAACTGCGTCATGGGTGCCCCAGAATGTAACACCTGTAATATTAATTTTATCTTCCTTATCAAGACTATAAATTGTTCGAAACAACTCTTTATACCTTGCTCCCTCTCTCTCTAACTCCAACTCGCGGTCTGATCCGTCATAACTTTTGCTTGACTGCATATCAAATTCCGTAAACTGAATTTCATTTACAATAGATGAATACATATACACAGCTTCTCTAATCTGTTCAATAGACGGAAACTCCATATGATAGTGTGCCTGCATTCCCATCCCATCAATACGTGCTCCCTTTGTATCCTTAATCTGCCTGAGCAAAACACAAATAGCATCCCGTTTCACCGGATCTGCATCATTGTAATCATTATAAAATAACTTGATATCATTAGGCGCATAGCGGTTTGCAAAAACAAATGACTGAGTAATGTAGCTAATGTCCCCCTGAAAAATATTATACCAACCCGTATTCTTGTTATTACATGTATAGCGCACTGATCCTGGGTTTTTCTCTGGATGAAAATCGTCCGGCTCAATCTGTTCATTTACTACATCCCAGGCATATATAATACCACGATACGGGCTATTTACTCCGTCATAATGCTCTAGCACTTTCTGAATATAATTTTCAAGGCGCTTCAGCATCTTTTCTTTACCCACATATGCCCCCTGAGAGTCATATTTTTCACGAAAAAACCAATCCGGAGTCTGTGAATGCCATACGAGTACATGACCCCTTACCCGTATTGTATCATCTGGATTTTTCTCATTATGTTTTTTTATAAAATCCATAATTTTATCTGCCTTGCTGAAATCAAGTGTTAAAACCGGATCGCCATTTTCATCTAAACATATACTTCCTTCAGTATCAACACTGAATACAGGAACGTCTCCCAAAATTATTTCTGGTTTCATCTCGTTTTCACATGTAATACTATTATAGTGCTTTATTACAAGATTCCTAATCTTCTCCTCATTTAGCATGTCTGACATAATTGCAACGCCAGCCTTCCCATTAATTGCTGATTTCTGTTCCAGACGTTTTTTTATCGACATTATATCCTTCATATTATCCCTCCTGTTTTTTACATATATGTCTAAATAATGTAAATTATATAATAAACATTTGTCTTTTACCAGTAAATTCATAAAATTTGTCTTTCTATTCTCTTATCTTCTGTTCTGTTCAGCGTCAACCTCTAAAACGCTTCGCACTTCTTCAAAAATACAGGGCAGGAACGTATGTGGGTAAGAAATAAATCATCTGTTACCAACTTGAATACAATTGCCCATATAAGTCTGTTAGCGGTTGCTGTTGCGGCAATCACCACCGGCACAGGGCAATCCTATCGTAAGCTTAAAGCTGTAAAGCGAATCGCATAATAAAGAGCTATTCATATCTCCCCATTTGCGTAGGTTCTGGACTTACGTCAGCTTTGCTATGTCATAAATTCCCATTCTTTCCGATTTACAAAAGCTAACTGCCAAATCCAACTTTTAAATCAATTCGTTTTGCTCATCTCTCAATGACTTATAAGTTACTACAGCACATGCAATAACATAGATTATGATAACTCAAATGATCTTAATGCAGCATTTCCGTTACCGCGATAGGTCAGGTAAAGCGCCTGTATTCCATCCGGAATCGTAACCGGTGCGGTATACTTTTCCCAGACATTGGTATATTGAACCTCTAATGTCGCCAGTACCTCTCCATCCCATGCTGTCTTTACTTCAAAAGTGCCATCTGCATAGCCCCGGATCCAAATACTGATTTCACGAATATCATGGCAGTCAAAATATTTGAAGCCGATGGTAGTTGAATCTGTAATATTGGCAATATATCCAACTTCTTCGTCTCCATCCCTGCCGTCCTGCATTACTCGTGGAAAATTCCCTTCGCCCACATAAACTGATGAGGTATCGGTAAACAGATTACATGCAAGATAAGCGGGGTATTCGCCTTTACCCTCAAGCGGACCTCCATTTAAACCGCAGGAGGTAATTTTTACCTGTGGAATACTGCCGTCCGGCATAATCTGCAGCTTTTCAGCACATCCCTGTCTGCTGTACCAGGTATTATTGGTATGCCTGTGATAAAAAATGTACCAGTCCTCTCCGATCTGCACAATACTTCCGTGATTATTGGCACCGTAAGCTGTTGGCATATCTGCCGGCTTGTAGGTATCGATGTGCAGATCACAATTGCTGACAATAACTCCGCCATAGACAAAGTCCCTAGTAGGATTCTTGCTGGTGGCATAACATAATTCGTGCATTAATATGGATGAATAGACAAAATAATAGGTGTCACCTACTTTACGGATGGAAGGTGCCTCAAAAAACTCATGTCCCTCAAATCCGGTACCGGCACCATATTCACAGCCGGGGGCCACAAACACCGGAGCTTCCCTGATCGTCAGCATATCTGCTCCCAACACCGTAGCCATAGCTCCGGTACGGGATTTATCACCTTTTCCGCAAAATCCGGTATAAATATATGTCACATCTCCTTCCGTCAGAACCCCCGGGTCAAACTGGGGCTCATCACCTTCCTTTTCGCCCAGACGTGTGCCATCTTCATAATGAACATAGCCATAAAATTCATACTTTCCTGCCGGAGCATCACATACAGCAACTGAAACTACCGAAACCTTGTCCAACACGTAATAAAGATAGTACCTTCCGTCCGGTCCCACCGTAACATCCGGGGCATACAGACACATTTTGCCTTCCGGGTTCAGCGGATCGGCTGTCTTCGGATAAATCACACCCTCATATCTCCAGTTGCCCAGGTCATCGACCGGAGCTGACCAGCACACATAGTCTCCCATACAGAAAACATATCCGTTAAAGTAATCATGAGATCCGTAAACATATACGCGATCGCCAAAAACATAAGGTTCTCCGTCCGGAATATACTCCCAGGACGGTAAATATGGGTTAAACGCTTGTTTTTTCACTTTGATATCCTCCTTTGCAAGCCTAATCCATGTACATTGTTTCATAAAGCAAATTACTGGGTGCTAGTTTAAGCCTTCAAGCTGACCACACGATCATAGTCATATCCTCGATCCGGATTCACCTTTCCGGCATTCAGTTCGAAATAAACCACACCGTTTTCGTTTACAGGAAGCTCTACGCAGATATTTCCGTCCTCCTGCTTTTTACGCTCTGTTTTTACAAAAGGTCTGGATGATTCCCGAATCAGCTTCGTCTGTTCCTCACTCAGATTGGCAGGTTCTCCCATATCATGCCATACCTTCAAGGGATTACATGTTTCCTCATCTACCGTCTTAGTCAGGAAGCAGTACTCCTCCTGTTCAGCCGGAAATGTAAACTCCAACAGCATTTTTTCTTTACCCTGTTCTGTACTTTTACGGGCAATATTCCAGGCTACACCTAGATAATCACCGTTTGCACGTTTCAAAACGACAATATTGTCATCCTTATATACACAATTGGCTTCACTTTCCTCAAGCTTTTTGTAAAAAGCAAATGTCCAGAAGGTCGGCTTGGTAATACAGCCATTGGCAACCAGTCCAAAGCCGCCGTGGAATGGTGTAAAAGGAACTCCCAGCTCTTCAAACGCATCACCAAATGTCCAGTAGGAATAGGATTCATTCACATCTCCCAATCTGGAAAGCTGCTGTGCTATAAAGGCCGCATTCAGGTTTGTATCATGAATGACGCCCTGAGGAGTATAGGAGCTGTTGAACTCCGTGATATGAATCTGCAGACCCTTATATTCCGGGAAACTGTCAATAATATCTCTGGTTGTTTTTAAATTGGCAAAGCCGTCCTCTGCCTTCATCAGTTCAGAATATGCATAATGTCCAATACATTCCGGCGGATCAATGGTGTAATGATGTCTGGTTACGAAATCCACAGGTATGTGATTCTCATGGCAATATTCCATAAATGCCTGAATCCATTTCTCATCCGTTCCTCCACAAACAGCAGGGCCTCCTACACGGAATCCCGGATTCACTTCCTTTATGGCATCAAAGGTTCTATGGAACAGCTTAAAATATTCCTGCATATCCGCATTTTCCCAGAAGCCGCAAAGATTGGGCTCGTTCCATACTTCAATGGGCCATTGAATAACTTCCTCTTCTCCGTAGCGTCCCATCAGATGCCGCAGTAATGAATGCACCATATTACACCACATATCATAATCTTTTGGAGGAGTGGTATTTCCCTGCCAGTAAAAGATAGTCTGGCTTCCACTTGCCAACTTTTTAGGCATAAAACCCAGTTCAAGAAAAGGTCTCAGCCCCACCTTCTTATAGGCATCCATTACTCTATCCAGATAAGTATAGTTGTACTCGACCCTTACCTTACCATCCTCCTCATAGGTCTGAAAGATCGCCATATCATCACAGAATAATCCATGTCCCCGGATATGCTTAAATCCGATTTCCTTTTGAACCAAGCGCAGCTCCTCCTGATATTCTTCTGTCAATGCAAGCCCCATTCTTCCGGTTCCCACACAATAATCTACATTATTGTGAAAAAAGGCCTTTGAATCCTTTGTAATCACGATCTTTTTTCTGTCATTCTCTGTTACTCCACCAAAATTTACCATGCATGTATCTCCTTTTTCTAAATCATGTTCCTATGCAGTCACGCATCAGATGTCTGACCGCTGCACGATCCGCAGCTCTCTGATGACGATTGCCATATTAATCTGATACTATCTCATTGATTTAAAGTTTCCAATGATTTATACTATAAGAAAATTGATATATCCTCTGATGTATCAGAACGGAGATTCCAGATGACTGAAATTGAATTTGTCGGCTACAGTGCCGTTCACCCCTCAGATTTTATATATGATGTTCCGAATGGCTTTACAGGCTATCTTCTGCTTCTTTTCGACTCTCCCTCGGAGCTGCTCATAGACGGAAGACTAATGCGGACAGCCGCCAATTCTGCTATTCTGTATACACCAGGAAGCAGGATTTATTACCGTGCTGCCGGTGAAGAATACCGGAATGACTGGATTCGTTTTCGTTCCGATCACTCCTTCGTGAAGCTGTTTCCGTTAACAAACACCCCATTTCCCGTAACAGATCCGGAATACTGTCATCAGCTTTTTAAATTACTAACCTGGGAGTCCGCCTTTTTCTCCTCTGAAAGCGAAGCAAACATTACTCACCTGCTGCGGGTTCTGTTCTCCAAATTAAGAGAAGGAACCCAGAATGAGTCCCCGGGTATTCACGATCATGAGCTGGCTGCATTGCATAAGATGATCTACAATAATCCTCAGCTTCCATGGAATATAAACATGATGGCTGCGAAGCTTCACTTAAGTCCCAGTCATCTTCAGACTCTCTATCGCCGCCAATTTGGCTCCTCCTGCATGGACAATGTCATTGAAGGACGTCTGCGCCGTGCACAGGATTTATTAGAGTACAGCGAATACTCCATCCGCGACATTTCCGAGCAATGTGGTTATAATAATGTAGAGCATTTCTGCAGACAGTTCCGTCAGCATAACGGCTGTACCCCTGGACAATACCGGAAAAATGCATCAGCGGGAAGCAACAAAAGACTTCTCACCCACAATACCCTGGGAGGAAGGGAGTTTGAGAAGATTAATCGAAATATCCGGAAATAGTGTTTCGGTAGCTGCTTTATTCAGCATTTCCTTAAGCGTTCGCTTCTACCTGTAAATAAATTTCAGCTTTCCGATACCGCCATCTGCTCATAGATAATCTGGCTCTTAGCATACTCGTCCATAGTTCCACCACTAACACCATAACCAATCTTTGCTCCTGATTTTCGCTTACTATCCTGAGTCCAAATTTCATGCACATACATTCCTGGCTTCTTATATTGTGTTTGAATAAAATCTGAGATTTCATTGCAAAGCGAATCCGACAGAGTCACCTTCATTTCAATAGCTGCGTAAGATGAACTAAAGTAGTCTCCCTTGTTTTTTTGTTAATATCTCCTGACTTGTGGAACTCAGTTCCACAAGTTAAATCTACTCTGCTACCTTGACGGCTCATAGCTTCCATTTTCATCTTAAAGCTAAATGCTCTTTCACTCGGAAGTATTTCTTCCCTCTGAATATTGGCATCCACCATTTTTATAATGGCTTCATCATCAGACATTTCCTTTACGATAGCTGAGACCTTTTTCAATCCCACAATCTTTGCTGCGTGTAACCTACGATGTCCAGATATCATTTCATAATTTCCGGCCAGCGTCTCGCCGTAGACCTTGTGGTTGGTGGGCTTGCCCCGGCGCAGGTCGTCGTTGTCCATGCAGGGCAGATCGTCGTGGATCAGCGAATAGCAGTGCAGCATCTCCACGGCGGCGGCAAACTGGTCGGCAGCGGCGGCATCACCGTTCAGCATATCGCAGACGGCCAGCACCAGCACGGCACGGATGCGCTTTCCGCCGCCCAGCAGGCTGTAGCGGGCCGCACGGCAGACGTCCGACTCTTCGGGCAGATAGGTGTTGCAGGCAGTCTCCAGCGCAGCATTGACCCGCACCAGATACTCCTGATACTGCTTTGCGTAATCCATTGATAGATCCTCCTTAGTTGTCTGCTTCCGGCTGCGGGGCGGCGGTGCGCTTGGCATCGATCTCGTCCAGCTGCAGCGAAGCCTTTTCCAACGTTGCGCGGCAGTAATCGGTCAGGGATGCGGCCTCCGCATAGAGCTTGACCGATTCCGCCAGCGTCGTTTCCGGCTGCTGCACAACGGCGCCGTGGCCATCCAGCCCGGAGCGATGGACTGGA
>OGXI01003716.1_pt1 | contig 9980 bp, 7 predicted proteins | sample 1576221 | NCBI WGS metagenome assembly OGXI01 (sample SAMEA3541523, study PRJEB24748) | human gut metagenome | biome: human gut; feature: human-associated habitat; material: faeces | place: China | collected 2012
GAAGCCATACCCATCGGAGAGGATATCGAGCACGCCTGCGGTCTCAACGAAGCCTTCAGCCTTCACGCTCGCATCGAGCACTGCGTCGACAAGCTCGGCCTTCTTGAGGCCCTTGTGATCGACGCCCAGCTCATCGGCCTTTTCGCGCAGTTCGGCGACCTTGAGCTTCTCAAGATCTTCACGCGTGGTCTGCGGAACGACCGGCTCGCGATGGTAGTTATTGCCATGCTGGCGGCGCTGACGACGATGGCTGTTATTGTTCTGCTTGCCCTGGTTCTTCTGATTGTTCTTCTGATTATTGCGACGGTTGTTAGCATTGCTGTTGTTTGCATTGCTGTTGCGATCAGAGCGATCGAACGTACGCTCGCCTGATGGCTTGGCAGATGCTTCATGATCGACAGGTGCCTCCGCGCTCGGTGCGCCAGCTTCAGATTTTGCCTCCGCTGCGGGTGCGGACGCGGCCGCCTCTTCGGGAAGCGGATTCTTGCGCGGACGACCACGCTTGCGCTTAGGAGCCTCGCTCGCTTCTTCGGCAACTTTAGCGGCATCTGCTGCCGCTTTTTCTGCGTCCGTTTTACGAGGACGACCGCGCTTTGCCTTCGGTTTTTCTTCGGTCATAGCTTCCGAGCTTTGCTCGAGCACGTCTTCACTCATGCGTTAGCTACTTTCTCCCAGTCGTTCAGGAAGGAAACGAGACCACGCTCGGTAAGAGGATGCTCGATGCACTTCTTCAGCACGCCGAAGGGCACGGTGGCGATGTCAGCACCCATGAGCGCTGCCTGGGTAACATGGTTCGCACTGCGGATCGATGCAGCGATGACTTCACATTCATGACCAAAGTCATAGTTCGCCATGGCCTCGACCACATTCACCAGTTGCGGAATGCCGTCTTCAGAAATATCGTCGAAGCGACCAACGAATGGCGAGATATAGCGCGCGCCACTGCGTGCAGCAAGGATCGCCTGCGGCACCGTGAAGCATAGCGTCATGTTTACCGGAATGCCTTCAGCTGCGAGCATCTTCGTTGCAGCCAGGCCTTCGATCATGGTCGGAACCTTCACGACCACATGCTCTGGATCGATCGCGTGGAGCTTCTTGCCATCGGCGAAGATCTCGTCACGCGTCATCGCGACCGACTCGGCCGAAACGGGGCCTTGCACGATGTCGCAAATCAGCTTTTTTGCATCCACCTTCTACCCATTCTTCAAATTCAGTCTGTACTCGCACAGACTGATTAATTTGTTCTTCCACCGGTTACACCTACTTTACTCGTTATGAAGATTATTATACCACAACACATACTTTAAATCAACTGTTCATTCAAGTTTACTCAACTCCAGTTTATCAAAATGCCAGCCGTCTTTATAACTGTGACTTGTGCTTTCGATTGCATACTTTACACCGTCTACCGATATAACTTCTCCGGCTCTGGTATAGCTGTCATATTTCTCTACTATTTCAAACGAAAAAGTTTCATTCACCTTTGCATTTTCGTTAAGCTCACGTTTTGCAACTGTATCGGCATTTTCTTTTTCGGTATCTATCTTAATAATTTTCTGCAAAAAGCCATATTTATCAATAAGGTCACGGTTCTGCAAAATCATCAATTCCTTATATACATTATCCTTTTCAGATGTTATTTTAATAGAGTTGTACATATCCTCAATAGACGTGCTATGGCTTACATTGCCTCTGTAATCAATCGAATATCCCTGTCTTACATTACTCGCCACTTGAAATTCAGGATAGGCTGTCAAATCTCCGATTTTGTATATTCTCAATCCTTCCGGCACAAAATCAAAGTTATAATTCCCGCCGCACTTTTCAAGAATATCTTTGAGTATATCCGATACGGTTTTATCAAAATATATCTGCTTTATATTTGCAGTCAATTCCGGCAGCATTACAATAGATATAGACAAGTCATTACAGATTTCTTTGATAGCATTGGCTGCCGAAATATTTTTAAACTGATATGTCTGACTTGTTTTATTAAGATACCACCCAAGGTCAGCAATCGTATATTTATTACTGTTCTTGTCACCGTCATCTGCCTTAGTTATTACTCCCCGAAAAATCTCTGCATTTGTTACCATTCGGATAATATCGCCGACTTGCGGTGTGTACATCAAATCTTTCAGATATGCTGCGTCAGTTTTTGCTATATCAAAAGACATTGTAGTTGCAAGTTCATATATACTGTTTTTCCACGACAGATTTCCTATCATTTCGGTTATATCGGTATCATTTGCATATATTCTCAATTCATCAGTCGGCGTAATCGGAGTAAGGTTCTGCATTGCAGGATGAATGTTTTCCTTAACTCTGTTATTCCATACAGCCGTAGGTTCTTTTTCTCCGCCGTATGAATTTTCCGAATACATATAGCTTTCCATACTTCCGGAAGATGATGTTCCGTTTGACTTATCGGAGTATTCCGGATTAAACACATAATCATAATTACCGCCTGCAAAGCTCCATGTATGACTTCCCACAGTTCTGCAGTTGCTTGTCCCTCCTGTATTACCTTCAACAGTAGTAAAACTGTTACCGCTTACGGAAACAATTATTCCGGTATGTCCCTCACGCAGAAATATATCTCCTGCGTGAGGTGTATATGTACCATTTGTAACTTGATGTTTTGAATGAAGTCTGCCGTTTCTTCGTGCCCAATCAATACAGTTAGGGCAATATGAGTAATTAGGAACTATACTTGTCGGAACACCGCACTGTCTTACAACATAGCTTACAAACGCCGCACACCACCAAAAGTTATATCCTATATTCTCAACATTGTCGGAATACCAATGAGTGTATTTATTGTTATTTCCGCACTTGCCCCCTATTTCCTGCATTTCTTTTCTTGCACGTTCCGCAACATCAAATCCCAATGACATTATTCAAGCAGCCCCAATCTATCCAACCACACAATTACACGCAAATCATCATATTTTAAATTCCATCCTTCGTCCGTTCCGCTGAGTACACCCTTGTCAACAGCCTTTTGAACACTCTTTCGTGCCCACTCCGGCATATTTTCATCAATATAGTTATATATCATTGGATTTGCAAGGGTTTCAACAAGTCCTACAAGGTATACAACTTGTTCTTTGAGTTTATTAAGTTCTTCCATATCAATTTCATCCTCCGCATTGTTTTGGTCCTCATAATTCAGAAGATTAAACTCCTCTAAATCAAGTGTGTACCAAAGGTCACCGTCTGTCTTTATTGTGTATTTAAAGTCCTTGACCGCAACAGCCATATTTATCGGTGTTTCTGTAATAATGAGGCGTATAGGAAGTTTCAGGTCTATCCATGTATCAATTTTATATACATATTCCCACCCCTTCATTGACTTATCACGCAGATACGGATAATCTCTTATCGGGAAAAAGCTTGAAATAGAAATACTTTTTAATTTCGGACTTCCTATCAGCATAAGTTCGCCGTGCGATACCGTTTCAAATGTTTCGGTTGACTGTGGTTTGCTTATGGTAAACTGTGACGGCAAAACGGGAATTTTCAATATATCCGCTCTGTTATTTACGCTCAAATATATATCCAAATTCGCACCTCCGACCTAAAAAACTGCAAAGAAAAAAGCCGTCAGAAGTTGACAGCCTCAAAATCACATATTCTCCAAAACTTCAACAATTCTTTTTGCCACCTTATTTGCCAAAGTATCATCATCTTCGCCATTTGAATACACAGTAACATTTATCTGGTTTATTATGCTCGGTTTCTCATTTGCAGACACCGGTTTCATATAGTTCTGCAGTGTGTTCCAAAATCTGTCGAGCGGAAGAATTGCCTCTGCTCCGGATTCACCTCCGACCATAGGGAAACCGCCGTTCATACCGAACATTGTAGGACGTGTCATAATACCGCCTTTTGCGTACCATTGTATGCCGAGTTTCGGTATCGGTGTATTGATACCGGCAATACTGATAGTTCCCGTCTGCAAAATATGCGGAGTTTTAATAATACCTTTTATCCCGTTCCATACATTGCTTATTGTACTCTTTATTGAATTAAAGACGCCTGACACTGTGTTTTTGACTGAATTAAACACATTCTGAAATGTTGTTCTTATACTGTCTATTACTGTTTTAATTCCTTCTGTAACATTCGTTACAACCGTCTTTATATTGTCAAAAGCAAGTCCTGCGGATAATGTTATCGTATTCCAAATATTTATTATAACATTCTTCGCACCGTCAATTATTAATGTAATTCCGCTTATCACATTCTGCACACCGTTTTTTATAGTTTCGGTATTCAATGTAAATATACCGACTATCACTTGGAACACACCGGATATTGTTGTTTTAATGCCTTCAAATATTCCTGCCACCGCCGTTTTTATATTTTCAAAAACAGACTTTATGTTATCAAAGAACATTTGAAAATTCTGCTTTATTCCGCCTATAATATTCGATATTACCGTTTGTATATTTAAGACGGTATCGGATACTTGATTTTTAATGCCGTCAATAACTTTTCCGACAGTTGCTTTGACGTCATTTACAATCTCGGAAATTACATTCTTAACCGGAGCAAGTGCTGTACTTACCGAAGTTTTTATTTCTGCAAATTTTTCAGTGATTGCTGTTTTTACTGAAGTAAATTTCTCTGCGATTTTGCTTTTTATTCCGTTTGTGGCATCGCCGATTGATGATAACTTTTCTCCGACAGCTTCTTTAATCCCGTTAAACTTCTCACTGATTTTTGTCTTTATACCGTTAAATGCACTTATGCATTTATCCACTATCGGTTTCAAAGCACCTTCATTATATGAATTTCTCACAAATTCAAAAGCTTTTGAAAAGGCACTGCCAAATACATCTTTTATGCCTGATAATTTTTCTTTGACAGTATTCAGCATAGGAGAAAGTTTTGTTTTTACACTCTCGACAACCTGTCCGAGTTTTCCGCCCGTGAGAGAGTTTATTGCATCATATCCGGTCTTGTAATATTCTTTTATTGCTGTCATAGTACCGGCTACTGCACCTTTTATTCCTCCGCCGTGTTCCTGATAGGAATTCTTGATGTTATTCAGTTTTGTTGATACCGTATTTTTAATACCGTCCCAAACATTTGCTGCAGTTTCCTTGACTTTACCCCAAGCATTTGAAACTGTATCTTTTATCCCGTTGAACACATTCTTTATACCGTTCCAGAGATTTTTTGCTGTTTCCTTTACCTTGTCCCAATGTTTAAAGAGCAGAACACCCACCGCAATAACCGCACCGATAGCAATAACAACAAGACCTATCGGTGATGTGACAAACGTCATTATTGCACCGAACACTCCCGTCACCACATTAAGTGCCTGAGTTGCGGCAATTTGAGCGATAGTCGCAGTTGTAAGCGGTGCAAAAGCAGCCGCCTGCGTTCCTGTCATGACAGCAGAAAATGCAATTAGTCCGTTTCTTATCCCCTCGACTACATTTGCAGCCGCAACAGCAATTTTATATGCGGTTACCGCTCCGGCAATTCCGGCAATCACAGGTGAAAGTGTGCTTGCAGCGGATATTACACCCGAAGCAATATTCATCACTGCCACAAGTGAATTGCACAAATTCGGTACTACTACATTTGCAAGTGTCTGAATTAATTCAGTACCGTTTCCGCTGAATGCGTTTACAATGCTGTTCCTGACATTATCAAACGCATTATGAAGTCGTTCTATTGCCGGCTGATTATTTTGAATTGCATTCTTTACAGCGTTAAATACCGTACTTGCAGTATTATAAATTGTCTGAATTGCAGAAAATAATCCGTTTCCTATTGCAACAGTAACATAAGAAATAGCGGGAGTTAATGCACCGAGTCCGTCAGACATAGACTGAAGAACGCCTTTAAACTGCGATGAACCGAGTGCATCAAATATCGCAATTTTCACGCCCTCGAACTGCGACTTTAACAGTGTGAGTTTACCGCTTACCGTGTCATTCATAGTGTCAGCCATTTTTAAAGCCGCACCTTCCGAATTATTTATAGCGTCAGACAATGAGTAAAAATCATCAGGACTTGCATTCACGATTGACAGAAATCCCGACAGTGCATTTTTTCCGGCAATCATTGTTGCATACTGACCTTTTTGAGCATCGGTAAGTGTTGAGAAGCGTGTCTGAAGTTCGGGAATAAGCACAGATAAAGGTTTCATACTGCCGTCCGTATTTACTGCAGAAATCCCCAAAGCCGACATAGCCGCATCTACTTCTTTGGTAGGTTTCGCCAACCTTGTCATAACACCTCTCAGAGAAGTACCTGCGTCCGAACCTTTAACTCCGGCATTTGCCATCAGACCGAGTGCCGTGGTGGTATCTTTCATTGAATATCCCATTGCACCCGCAGTTGCCGCAACATTTTTAAAGGACTCGCCGAGCAAAGATACATTTGTATTTGACTTTGACGATGCAACCGCCAAAACATCAGCGAACTCACCGCTGTCACTTGCTTTCAGTCCGAAAGCGGTCAAAGCATCGGTTACAATATCAGATACACCGGCTAATTCCTCACCGCTCGCAGCGGCAAGGTTCATTATTCCCGCAATACCGTCAATCATCTGCGATGAATTCCAGCCAGCCATACCCATATATGACATAGCCTCTGACGCTTCTATTGCAGAAAATTTAGTTTTAGCACCCATTTCCTTTGCTTTCTCGGAAAGTGCAGTCAGTTCTGCACCTGTTGCTCCCGAGATTGCGGATACGTTTGCCATTCCCTGTTCAAACTCTCTACCGGTATTCACTACATCTTTGCCGAAGTCTATCGCTTGACGTACACCGACAAACGCTCCTACGGCTACTGCCGCCTTAGATGCCAACGAGGTTATAACCCCGCCTACTCCGGAAGACTGATTTCCGAAGTTTTTCATTCCCGATGTTGTACCGTTTAAACTGTTTCTAAGGTTATTGCTCGCATTGACAGCGGACTTCATATTGACGAAAAAATTACCGTTATTAAGGCTTAAAGTTGCACCTATATTACGAGCCAAATTTTACGTCACCCACTCCCCAATAACGCCTTATACTTCTCCGTCTCCTCTTCCACAGCAAGTTCCATACTCGCCTTTAAAAATATTTTTTCAGACAGTGATAACCTTGCAAGCCTGTCCCAATCAAATCCCTTTTGAAGATAAAAATGAATAAGCTGCAGGTCACCGTCCGTCTGTATTAGTTTTTTACGGCTTCCACACCGCCCATATATCCAGCAAGCTTCATACACTCAATCGCAATCTGCGGTATTTCTCCCGGTGCAAATATAATTTCAACAATATCCATAGGTACTGCACAGCCGAATGCGTCCTGTACTTCCTTCGACTTAATGTCAGGTTCTTTGATACATTCATAGCACATATATTTATCACCCTCGCCTGCCTCCATATCATTTGCGTCACGGCAAAGTGCTCCGTCCGGTTCTTCAATCGTTATAACCGAATCAATGGACTTAATATATAAATCCATTGTCTTTTTAATTTTCTTTGACGCAATCATCTGCTCCTTACGTCGTAAAAGTTCTGCTAATGTTAATTTTGTAGCCTTATTCATTTTAGTGTCCCTTTCTTTTTCCTTAATAAAAAAACAGCTGTATAGCCGTTAATTTTTTAGTGTCCCTACCATTAAAAATATAATCTTTTTATACACACGGGTCAGCGATTGTATCAAGATACTTGAATCCGACAAATCCGCCCGAAAATTCATCTTCTGTAATTTTTCCGTTTTCAAATGCCTGAAGTGTAAGTTCGTCAAGCCAGCATGACATAAGCTGTACTCTTTCTGTACCGCCGTTATCGGGGTCCTCTAATTTTGATATAAGCGACAATCGCTCATCAATACCCGCCGAAAGTTTCTCCGCATACGTTTTGCCTCTTGAATAAATCTTTTTTATTTTCGCTGTCCAAGTACCGGACACACCCATCAGTTTACTGTCGTCCCACATTTGCCCCGAAAAGTTTATCGTTTCACGGTTTGTTTTGATTTTTGCTTCAAATGAAGTTATTTCATAACAAATACTGTTGTTCCACCAAAAATAGCCGTGCGTACCGCTGATTACCTTTCCGACAGCGGGAAGCTTTCTTTCTCCTGCCATTGTTTACTGCCTCCCTTACTCCATATTTATAGAAAATTTCAAATCCTCTATTGCATCACAGAATGTTACATCCGCCGTTACAAAGACATAACTGCCCGTCTTTGCCTTACGAATCTGTTCATCACTGTACTCGGATATATCATATTTTTGTGCAAGCCAGTCACGCTGTGCATTAACATCTATATCCGCTGTATTTTCCGCATCGCCGTACAGTACGCCTTCTCTTACAAGTCCGTCAAAATACTGATTTATCGCAGCTACAAACATAACCTTATTGTCATAGCTGTTATTAATTCCGATATAGTTATTCTCAAATGCAGAACGAATATCATCAACATACAGGGTGAACTGGCTGACCACCAGCGCCGAATACCCAAGGTCTTTTGCGCTGAGGTTCAGCTTGTCGTTCTCATCCTTGAAGATGCGCAGGCCTGCACACTTTTCGGCCAGTTTGGGCACGATGTCCAGCGAGTCGGTGTCGCGGACGCCCAGCAGGATGACAAGGCCGGGGCCGATGGCGCGGGGCTCGCTCCCATCGACCCGGACACTGGCCGACGAAACGGCCTGAATGACTGCACGCATGGTTTAACTCCTTGTGACCTTGAGCACATCTTTGACCTTGGACAGGCGGGCCACCACCCGGTTGAGATGCTCGGTGTTGTTGATGCCGATGGTCAGGCTGACCACGGCGCAGTTGTTTTCCACCTGACGGGCGTTCATCGTGTAGATGGGCACCCGGATGTCGGCCAGGGCGCTCAGCACGTCCCGCAGCAGTTCGTTGCGGTCCAGCGCCACGATCTCAAGGCCGGCCTTGTAGCTGTCCTTGACGCTGTCGGCCCAGTACGCCTTGACCCAGCGGGGGGCGTTGGTGGGGTCCTTCATGCTGGAAATGGCATTGGCGCAGCTCTGCTTGTGGATGGAGACACCGAACCCGCGGGTGATGAAACCCACGATGGGGTCGCCGGGCAGCGGCGAGCAGCACTTGGCGAACTTGATGGGGGTGTTGTCGAACCCTTCCACCACGACGCCGTCGGTGGCATGGACCTTGCTCAGGTCCACTTTGGCCAGCTGTTCGGTCTTGTCTTCCTCGGCCTTGAGCTTCTGCCACTCCTCTTTCAGCTTGGGCAGGCAGTTGGCGATGGTGATGCCGCCGTAGCCGATGGCCGCATACAGCTCCTCGGCGTTGTTCTGGCGCAGGCGGCGGCAGCAGCTGCCAATGAAATCATCCAGCTCGTCGTCCGGGATGAAGATCATCTCGCGGCGCAGCTCACGGGCCAGCGCATCGCGGCCCTGCTGGATGTTCTCTTCCCGGCGCATCTTCTTGAACCAGTTGCGGATCTTGCTCTTGGCCTCGCTGGTGCGCACGATCTTGAGCCAGTCGCGGCTGGGGCCTTTGTCCGCCGCACCGAGGAGGACCTCGATGATCTCGCCGGTGGAGACGATGTGGTCGATGGGGACCATCCGGTTGTTCACCTTGCAGCCCACCATCCGGTTGCCGACGGCAGAGTGGATGGCATAGGCAAAGTCGATGCAGGTAGCACCGGCGGGCAGGTTGATGACATCGCCCTTCGGGGTGAAGGCGAAGACCTCCTCCGGCAGCAGGTCGCTCTTCAGGTCGTGCAGCAGGTTGCCAGAATCCTCGCTGACGCGCTGATTTTCCAGCAGCTGGCTGACCCAGGCCAGACGCTCATCGAGCTTGTCGTGGCCGTCCAGCCCTTCTTTGTACTTCCAGTGGGCCGCGACGCCGTACTCGGCCTGTTCATCCATCTTGCGGGTGCGGATCTGGACTTCGAAGGGGATGCCCTCGTGCCCGATGACGGTGGTGTGCAGGCTCTGGTAGCCGTTGGGTTTGGGGGTGCGCCGCATTTATCAGAAGGCCCTGC